>OJNH01003421.1_pt1 | contig 10201 bp, 6 predicted proteins | sample 1597361 | NCBI WGS metagenome assembly OJNH01 (sample SAMEA2452136, study PRJEB22498) | human gut metagenome | biome: human feces; feature: human gut; material: feces | place: Australia | collected 2012
CCAGATGAGTCATATGCATGGAAGCAATCTCTTTTGGAGAAGGTGCTTCTTTTAAAAGAGCATAGACAGCATTCTGATGCAGACCGGATTTGAAAAAGTATTGAATCTCTGGGAATACCTGATCAACATAGGTTGTCAGTTGGATTTTCAATCGGGTGCGTTGCTTAATGGTTTTCTGCCGAAAGCGCCCCAAGGCCTTAAGATCCATCATATCGAGATCAAAGAAGGTAATAAATCTTAGGTCATCCTGCATCATAAGAGTTTTAGCAATAACAAATGTGTCGACCTTATCTGTCTTTGTTTTACGAACATTGTTCTTACGCATTTGACAGGTTTTGATGGGGTTCAACACACACACTTGGTAGAACTCAGCAACAAGGTATCGAACAAGGTTGTCACCGTAGTGTGCCGTCGACTCAAGACCGATGATGATGCTGTTCTTATCGAATGATTCGAGCTTAGAGACCAGCAGTTGGAAGCCATCAGCGTCGTTTGTGAATTTGAACGGCTCAATGAGTATTTCACCGTCCGAAGAAATCGCAGCGGCGAAATGGTTGAGTTTGGCAATATCAATGCCTACAAAAATTTTCATGAGGTTGTACCTCCCTTTCATAAAGTCTGATACCATGATGTCCACCATCGATTATCATCGTAGACTTGATAGAAATAAGTACTCTGAGTGAAAAACACTCCGGCAACATCCAGCTAATAAACAATTCAGATAAAGGTAGTGGCAATACACTCCAGTTGAGTAGTCAAGCTACAGAAAACAAATCAAAAGTCCATAGTATCTGAATTGTATTGAACCACGATATTAAAAGAAAGGGAACGTGTGATAATTAACTTCCTAATTATCATACAAGGAAGAATGAATGGTTTGGGAAAAGAAAATTATAGACAATAATAAGCAAATATTTTCAGCTAAGACTGGTAAAAATCAAGAGTTTCTTGCACCTATATACGTTGGAGATGATAATAGGTATGAGATTTATGACATTCTTTCTGTTTCGGGTGGCTTTGGAATAATCTATCGTGCAAGGGATACTCGTTTGGGAAATCATGAAGTATTAATTAAAAGTAGACGCTATGATGGGGAACCCGGGCTATTTGTATTTAAGGGGGATAAATCGAGAGAAGCGAAGATAGAGAAAATTCGAGAGAAGACATTATTCGAGGCGGAGAGTTTGAAAATGTTCAAACAAAATCGAGAGTCGAGAATGCCTATTCTAAATGATATAGTATTTGGATTTTCGCCATCCATATATGGACCACATACCGATAGTGCTGGTAAGGAATATATTATTGAGGAAGATTATGTTTATAATGAGCCTTATATTGTAATGCAGGTAATAAATGGAACTAATTTGTGGGATGTGGTCAAAGGGGGAATACAAGAACTGTGTCATGATAGGGGATATAAGAGTTATTTTGAGTGGGAAAGATGTGTTCTTGAGTATGCAAAAGAATTAACAACTATTTTTTTAGAGTTTCATAGACCCAGAAAGGCAGAACAAGATGATTATTATTATATTTATCAAGATCTTAAACCTGAAAATATAATTCTCTCACACGATCGCTTTTTAACATTATTGGATTTTGGTGGAATTACTAAAATAAAATTAAAGGTTAGAAAAAACATAGATGGGCGATCTGAACGGATCAATGAAACTGGAAGTGGAAGCCCGGGGCTTGGAACATTTGGGTTTCAGGCGCCAGAGGCTCATAACCCAGCTATGCTAAAAAATTTAGATCAGCGTTGTGATATTTATACGTTAGGAGCGACTTTGTTTCAGCTATTAACAGGTTTTGATATGGCAGATATTCTAGAAACACAGGATTCTGAAATTCCACTTGAAAAAGCATTAAAAGATGTTTGTTCAGAAGCAACTTATATGGTCCTAGATAAGTGTTTACAGAGAGATCGAGAAAAACGTTATAATACGATGGCAGAAGTAAGATCAGATATAGTTAATAAATGTTTTAAAGATGTTAAAGAACGGATCAGAGAGTACAAATAGGAGAGACGGATATGAGATATTTTCTTAGCAAGGATAAAAAGCCGAAACTCATATTAAAAGCAAATGACACAGATTTGATGGATCGATGGGTTCTTCATAATGCAGGATATTTTATAAAGAATGAAGAGGGAAATAGTACGAGGGCATTTATTCAGACTAAATCTGGAGATGAGCAGCTTAGAAAGACAAGCTTGGCTTTGTGTGAAGATGAATTTTTAGAACGTACGGTTCTAGCAAAGACTGTTGTCTATGAAGATAGAGAACTTGATGATGTTGAATCTATCAGGATTAGAAGACGAGCTTTAGCAGCACAGGTGGATATTCTTAACAATGTTGAATCAAATATGCTACCGGAGCCTTTAGATTTTTTCTTGGTCACAAATACCTTTGATTGTTTTAAAGGAGATGCAGTACAGTTTAAGGATAACGAACCGATTCTTATTTTAGATTATATTCCGGGGGAGGTTTTAGCGGATAAATTAGCGAACACGAGAGATAAGTCATTTTATCGTTTTGAGGATGAAAAGCTTTTTACAAAGACACCTAAAGATATCAATGTTGGTATTGTCATGAGACTTATAGGTGATATATTATCCTTTGAAATGGAAATGTATGATAAAGGATATGCATATACAGCATTAAGTCCGGATCATATTGTTTTATTAGGAGATAACAAGCCGAGATTTATAGGACTTGGAAGGATATGTTCAGTATCTGGTGACCGGTATGATGTTAATCATATTAATTATGGAAGGCAATTAAAGGGATATAGTGCTCCAGAGTTTAATAAACTTGAATCTAACTTTGGAATGAATGAGAGTGTTAAATCGGCAATCGCGTACAATTTGGGCGTATTAATTGCTTGCATCATGCTGGGAAAGACTTCTTTTGATGAGGGAAATTTAAATGCAGGTGCTTATGATTATATAAGTGCAAGGGAAGATAGACAGAAGATTTCTTCTGCATGGCATGGACGTATGATTGATTCCTTAATATGTAAGTTGACAGAGGAAAATCCAGCGAAAAGAATGTCGGATTTTAAAACAATATTACATGAACTGGCCATAATAACTGGAGACGCAATTAATGAAAATCAGAAGGAAACAATTTATGCAGGAACAGTGAAGTTCTTTGCAAAAGATAAGGGTTTTGGATATGTTACATGTGATGGTCAAGATTATCGAGTTGATTTAAGCAAAATGACTTATATTCCGGTTGGATATGGTGATCAATCGGGACAGTCGGTTCTATTTACTGCTAATGTTAGTTCAAGAGGGCATTTATTTGTAAAGGAATTTGTAAAGCCAATGCCACCACTAAAGTGGCCTCATATGATTAACATACCAAAGTCAAGTGCTTCGACGATAAGACCAATGCCAAAACCGAATCCGAATCCGATACCACGACCTCAACCGGCACCGGATCCAATACCACGACCGATTCCAAAGCCTATTCCAAGTCCGCAGTCTCAAACCCCACGGAAGAAAGGACTCTTTACAAGATTGTTTGGATTGTAAATAAGTGCAAAAGGAGATATTGATTATGATTTTGAATGAAAAGAAAACTTTTACTCGACAGATGTATACGACCGATTCTGAGGTCGGTAAAATGAAACTTCAATCGATAAAAGAAAATCTTTATGAAGCCACGACAAAGGCGGTATTGTATTCCATTGAAATGTATACCAAGATGAGTTTACGGGAATGGATTCAGACAGGATTGCTCTTAAAACTTGACAAGGCAAATAGTAATTTAAAGAGACAAAAGGAAGAATTAGAGCAAGGTCATATAGGAATGTTTGATATTACAAATGGATGTTCTGTACTTAATGATTTTGTTAGAAAAGATGCACTATCTATTTCACGAATTGAATTGCAGGAAAAATTGAAAAGTCAAAATCTTAAGATTTCTGAACTGGAGGAAAAAGAAAGTGTTCTAGAGAGAAGAAAGACGGAAATTGAACAGAAAATTGAAAGAGAAGAGGTCTTTGAAGGAGAAGATTTGGAAGAAGGAGGAGATTTTTTCAATATAAATAGTGAAGAGGATAACGATTTGATTTTTGGGTTCGAATCGGAATTGGAGAAAGAATATATTAATGAATATGAAGACGAGGAAGAAGAGAATGATGAACGTGAAAATGAAAATAATTCTCCGTCTGAAGTAGAAGCATTTGCAATGAGTATTTCGCATATAGAGGATCTTGAAGAAATTGCTAATGTTGCGGAAGAAATAAAAGATGAAAAAGTGACTGTTCAGGAGCGGATTGACAATTTAAATAAATTAACAGGAAGGGACGGTAAATTGACTCGTCAACACGATGAGGAGAGAGAACGTTTGGAAAAACTTCGTGTACTTAGAAACTCTGAATTTGCACACAAGAACGAAGATGAACAAGAAATTTCTGAAATTGGTAGTTGGGAGCCAGATGCGGGACCATTGTACGAATGGGCTAAGAATATTTTAAATTATATTAAGATTATTGAGTCAAGATATTTAATTTATGCTTTGTTTGATGAATTCTACGCATCTAAAGAATATAAAGATAAGTTTGACAGTTGTAAAGTATATGTTCAAAAACAGATAAAAGAATTGTACGTTAATCAATCAAATATTGTTTTTGAATTTGCTGGAGATTTGTATGACAAGGAAGATGACGAATTCAATTTTAAAAAGCTGATTGAAAATATGGCAATTAGTTGGGATACGGGAATTCGGTATCTTACAGTTGTTACAAATGAAGATTTACCTGAATTAAACATTTTTTTTAAAGAGTGCCTTTCTGGAACGGACAAATACGTAAATTTCTATCTGATTGATAGAAATGCGCTTAGAGAATCTTGCAGAAAAAAAGATTGTGATGATGCTGACTATTTGTATTTTAAACTATTATATCATTTAAATCCATCAATGGATAAAATATATTGGAGAAATAGATCCTATACACAGGTAGAATTTGCAAGACAAGTACTTTACAAATTTATAAAAGTGAAAAAAATGTTTCAATTCAATGCTAGATTAAAAAACTATGAAAAGTACATAGACGGAATTAATATACGTAAATGGTGTAAATTTCATCTTTTATCAGAGGTGTTTTTTACAGGAGCAGATGATCAAGAGGGAATACGATTAGCAACAGCGATGGAGGACTCAATAATTGAATTTTGTGAGCAGGCAGATAAGAGCAACAATTTAGCTGGCTGTACTTTGTATTATCGCAAAGCCATTAAAGCCTCTGTACAATTATATTTTTATATGGGAAAAGATTATGTTTTTTCATATACAAGGAGCAATGGGCAAACATTGCATTGGCGGACTTTAGATGATGCGCGTAAGTATATTGAAAATACAAACCGATTTAAATCATACTCAGAATTAAGCTGTTTTGTCGATGAAATGTATAAATCTGATTATTTTAAAATGTGGAAAGCATATCTTAAAACTAATGCAAAAAAGAGTGAATGTGAGGCGTAAGTAATGAATGTTATTGATAGATTACCTTGGCATGATAATTATATTCTCATTCTTGAAGGAAAAAGAATTGCAGAAAAAGACATAGATGATTTAGAAAATCCTGAAAAACAGTTTCAAAGAATTAAAAAATTTTATGAAAATTTGGGAGCAGACTATTCAAAGAATAATTGGCTGACTCAGGTCGAAGAAGATATCTCATTGACAAGAAATGGAGAGGAAGGTAGACTTGTTCAACTAAAGAATGAGGTTAAGTTTGCAAATGTTTTGGAAAAGGCTGTTCAAAAGCAAGATGATGAAAGCATTTGTGCTTTGAATATATATAGGAATGATGAAAATTATAAGACGATCATCCGGCAAGTTATGTTTTATATTGGGGTATCTAAAGTAAAAAGCGATCCAAATTTTATAAAAAAAGCCTATGATGCTATTTGTAAGAATTATCCTTTGGAAAGAGCATCTGTTTTTGTCGATGAAGGAGTGTACTATTTTGTTTATTATTTTCAGTGTATTCAGGGACTGATAGAGAAATATAATGATATAACTTCAAATTATGATATTAGAAATCAGATAAGAGATAGATGTTATAATGCCAAGCTTATGTTAAATAGTTATTCTACAGATATATATTTGGCTAATGAGATTAAATTGATTTTATCTGAAATTGAAATTGTTGAACAAATGGTAAAATATGAAGAAAATGAAATTTGGGTGTAGAGTATTGTTGTGATTGAATTCAAATTTGAACAAATTATCAACAAATATGAAGGAGAAAGAATAATGATAACAATTTCATTAGATGAATATGGAAATTTTGAAACAGAGGAAAATAGACCATTATTTGTTGCAGGATTAATATTTGATGATCAGGATCAACAAGGCAGTATGCAGGGGGAGGCAAGGCGAGAGCGTGAGAGAATAACGGCATATTACAACAAAGTAATGCAAGAGGCTGGAGAAGGGGTTAGTTATCCAAAAGATTTGCATTCAAATGGTGATATTGAAAGAGATCATAAGGTGATTGGTCCTGTAAAATCAAAAATTGCTGAGACATTACCCGAGTTTATTAAAAATGGAACATATGCAGGCGAGTCACTTATAAATGAAAGCGGTAAAAAGATAAGTGCCCGTAAAGGAAAATATCATTTGTTTATAATGTTAAAAAGTGATGATGGGAAGAAACGTTTACTATCTAATAATGCAAATATGTTAGCAAATGATGATTGGGCAGCAAATAGATATTTTCATATGGCTAGTTCGGTTGTTAATAGAATAATTTTTCATAATCCATTATATGCACCAGGGCATATGCCTAAAATTAGTATTGATATTGCAACTAGATCAACAGGAAATCTGAATGATTTAGATGGTAATCTAGTAGCAGAGTTTAAAAAGCAGGCATATAGAGTAAATCAAATTGATAATTCAAATTATAAGTTCTATAGCATAATGAATGCCGATATTTATCGTACTCTTATAGCCCAAGAAATGATTAATAGTGGAAATATATCAGTAAATATTGACAGCCTTTATGTTAAGTCTATTCAATATGATCCTACCAAACAAATGATGGAGTTTTTATATTTGTCAGATAGTATCTGTTCAATTCTAGGATATAAACTTATGGGAGACAGTGCAGATGATTGGTTGAGTCAGATTGTGAAGAGAATAGAAATTATTAATCCTGACAATGACAATTTAGTTTTTGGTTATGATGAAATTGACAATAGCTTTTCAAAAGCCTGGAATTATTATGAAAGTAAGGATTTATTTGAAGCGTTATCAATAACCTATGATGCTAAATTGAAAAAAGGAAAATTTGCTGAGTATTATAGGGATACTTGGTTCCCTTATTTGGAAAAGCGAGTTAGAGAAACAGTAACACCTGAGTATTTTAATAAGTGTATAAACGAACTGTCTGCTTTGTTGACAATAAATAATTTGAAACAAGAAAAACTCTTATACTTGATGCAACAATTTGAATTAATGGTTGAAAAGGTTTCTGATAAATATCGAAGTATAGACATGAAATCGGCTACATTATATAAATTATATGATGCAGGAGTATCTGCATTTTGTCATATTGGAAATGCAACGAAGGCTCTTGAATATTATGAAAAGTGTAAAGAGTTCGCTTTTTATGTAGGGGTGGATGCATATTTGAATACAAATAATAAACTTGTGGTATGTCTTGAGGATGCGTTTGAGTGGGACAAAGGACTAGAAATTGCAAAGGAAGATATTAGCAATCAACAATTGGCCTCAGAAATGAAACGAGAGATTTTAAAAAATGGTGACGAATCTGATTTCCTAGATGAAGCAATAACAATTAGTCAGTATGCTAGGATATTAGCTGAAAAAAGAGATCCAACTGCAGAAAAATTTTTTAAGGAGGCATTAGGTAAGCTAGAAAAGGGATCCGCAAATTATAAGATTACACAGTCATATTTGCTTCATTTCTATGCAGACATGAATATGAAAAAAGAATATGACGAAGAAGTATCAGACTATTTTGATGGAAAAACGACATTTAAACAGAGACTGCGTTATATAACGAGGGTAGATGAAGCAGCACATTCTGTATTTTCAAATGAATATGCTTTGTATGTATTAGTAAGAGGTCTTTTTTATTTTCATCAAGATGAAATTGATGATACATTGTGGAATAAATTATGTGAGTTAGATGTATTATTAACTCAAAAAGATGGCAAAGAACCGAGTGGACATCCTTGGGAGATTACATATAAGTATTTGGAAATGCTTGCAATAAAGAGAAAGGATGATAATGCAAGAAAGCTGTTCGCAAAATTGAAAAGGGAAAGATTAAATTATAGGGGTGAAATTATAGTAGCTCTTGAGATGTTTGGTGATGCGGAAGTCGCAAATTGTGAGAATAATATAGCACGTAGAGACGCATTAACTAATGACTTAGTTTCATATCTGAAAAATAATTTTAGGATATTAAAAGAACGTACTTTTTCTTCTAATGGAGATGAAAGATATCAAGAGTTGCAAAATTATTTTACCTTTATGTATAGATAGAAAACATCATGAATGAGAGTGTGAATACGTATGAATAAGAAAAAGTTATACAAATGGAGCAAAAAATATATTGTAAGCGCAAAATAATTCGACGGATTGCATCCCCCTACATTCAACTTCATAATAAGAAGCAGGAAATGCTAGTGCTTTACTCCATTTTATTTGCGAGATGCTAGCATTTTACTCTAACTATCATGAGGTAAATGCGATGCGATCACCAAGAGTCCCTGTTGAAGAACAATACCGCCTGATCATGGAATGCCGCCAAAGTGGATTGTCGGATCATCAGTGGTGTCTTAACAATGATATTAACCCGGGAACTTTTTACAACTGGGTAAAACGTTTGCGCCAAAACAGTTGCCGCGACATTCCTGAAAGGAATCAGCTTGCTGACCAGAAGGTTGTTCAGTAGGAAGTCGTAAAGATTGAGATGAATGCTGCTACTCCAATCGATTTTGTCGGCACAAGCACGATGGAGCTTGCAATTGGCAATCTCAAGCTTTGTATTCCTAACGGTACGGATCCGATGCTTCTTGCACAAACAATAAAAATCCTGACGGAGTATGCATGCTAGGCGATATCACAGCCGCTGACGAACTCTATATTGTGACCGGTTACACGGATATGCGAAAGTCGATCGACGGACTGTGTGCCATTGTGGAACAACAACTTCACATGGATCCGCGATGCAGCGCGTTATACCTTTTTTGCGGAAAGCGATGCGATCAAGTGAAAGTCCTGCTGTGGGAAATATCCGATATTTTGAACTCAAAAAGCCAAAAAAGATGACTGTGGCTTTATCCGTAAAAAAGCGCTTTATCGTAACGTCGAATTCTTCAAGATCATCCGGAAGCTCAGATGCATAATAAGAAAGAATGCTTTTTGGTGACCATTAGGGTCTGACCCCATAAAAAAATATGGCGGTCAACTATCGCAAGGAAGGTTTGTATCGCAGGTATCTGGAGAATAGCTTTGAGTCGTTGTTGTGGGAGTGGGGATACTTTGCGTTGATTGTCGGAAATGTGAGGTAATGCAAATCGACCAGATGGCGTCTTAAAGAAAACTTAAGTTGTATTCCGTAGCGGATATGTTACAATGTGGCAAAGAAAAATGTGTCAGCTCTATTGTTAAAAGGGATGATAGGCAAAGGAGATATTCACACATTCCGATGTAAAGGATTATAATAAAACGATCAAAAACACCGGACTTGTCAAGAAAGGGTTTAAGAAGCTTTCGACAAAAAATCCGCAGTATGATGAGAACAAGATCATGGAATTGTGGAATAAAAAATATCCGGATTTTATCGGTGAAGGCAGAGGCAAAGCCGTTTATCATGGAAAATACGAAAACTGCTTTGTAATAAGGTGGGGCTGCTTGAGAAGTTCTCAATGATTTCTTAAGAATTAGAACGCAAATCTTAAAGATATCTTCCTTTTTCAAACACAGGGTGTTCATATTTCTTTGCTAATCTATTACTATCGTAAACAACGACAAAATGTTAAAACTTAGGAAGGGAAAGGATATGAAACAGATAAACAGAGCAGCAGCGCAGATCACGCTTCTGCTCGCCGGAGCCGCTATGCTGTGCTTTGGCGTATGGCGGGGCGAGGCGGCGACGGTGCTGAGCAAAGCAATCAAATTATGTCTGGAGTGTGTGGGCATTGGGTAAAAAG
>OJNH01003436.1_pt1 | contig 10183 bp, 8 predicted proteins | sample 1597361 | NCBI WGS metagenome assembly OJNH01 (sample SAMEA2452136, study PRJEB22498) | human gut metagenome | biome: human feces; feature: human gut; material: feces | place: Australia | collected 2012
AGGTGGAGAATTCCCTGAATCACTTTATCGAGGCGGTTGCCGTGATGATCATTACCTCCTGCGTGATCCCGATGCTGGTACTGTTGTTGTTTTTCTGGATGGTGAAGATCGTGCTGGATGTGGATCTGAGCGGTGTGAAGATCAAGGGGATGTTGATGGAGCGGAAGGAATAGAGGATTCAATTATATCATTTTTCTCTAAATGATATAATTGAATTGAAAATGATTAAATTAAAAGACTTTTTAATTTAAATGTGGTATCTTGTTATTAGTGAGAGTACAATTTAAAATTATTTTGAGAATTTAAGAAACAAATCATTTGGCGAAGCAAGAATTATGAAAAAATAGGATGGACATAGTTATGGCAGAAAAGAATACCGCTGATATTGGTTTTGAGAAACAAATATGGAATGCCGCGTGTGTGCTGCGAGGCAACTTGGATGCATCAGAATATAAAAGCGTCGTGCTTGGCTTGATTTTCCTGAAGTATATCTCAGATCGATTCGATGATAAATATAGGGAATTGTTAGCGGAAGGTGATGGCTTTGAAGAAGATATCGATGAATATACTTCTGAAGGCATTTTCTTTGTACCGGCGGGGGCGCGGTGGAGTGAGATTGCAGCAAAAGCGCATACACCGGAAATCGGTACAGTTATTGATGATGCCATGCGTGCTATCGAAAAAGAGAATAAACGTCTGAAGGATATTCTTCCTAAAAACTTTGCACGTCCGGAACTGGATAAGCGTAGACTTGGTGATGTGGTGGATTTATTCACTAATATTCAGATGATCGAACACGGCAGCGAGAAGGATATTTTGGGCCGTACTTATGAGTATTGCCTTTCCATGTTTGCGGAACAGGAAGGTAAGCGTGGTGGTGAATTCTTTACTCCGTCCTGTGTAGTGCGTACCTTGGTAGAAGTGCTAAAACCATTTAAAGGGCGAGTATATGACCCTTGTTGTGGTTCGGGCGGTATGTTTGTACAGTCTGCAAAATTTGTAGAGAACCACAGTGGTAATATCAGCAATATTTCCATTTACGGTCAAGATTCAAACCCTACTACATGGAAGATGGCACAGATGAACCTTGCAATTCGTGGTATTGAGCCTGATTTGGGAACATACGCAGCGGATACATTTCTTGATGATCGTCATCCTACATTAAGGGCAGATTATATTATGGCAAATCCACCGTTCAATCTTTCGGACTGGGGTGCAGATAAATTGAAAGAGGATGTCCGCTGGCAATATGGTATGCCGCCAGCAGGAAATGCTAACTTTGCATGGTTGCAACATATGATTTATCACCTTGCACCGGCAGGAAGAATCGGCATGGTACTTGCTAATGGTTCCTTATCTTCTCAATCAGGAGGAGAGGGCGAAATTCGTAAAAATATTATCAATGCAGATTTGGTTGAGTGCATTGTAGCAATGCCTACACAGCTTTTCTATACAACTCAGATTCCGGTTTCGCTTTGGTTTATTAATAAGCAGAAGAAGCAGTTTGGAAAGACATTATTTATTGATGCCCGTAAGATGGGAACAATGGTAAGTCGTAAACTTCGTGAACTTACCGATAACGATATCAAGAAAATTTCGGATACCTATGAGGCATTTGTAGACGGAACTCTTGAGGATGTAAAAGGTTTCTGTGCAGTTGCAGATACAGAGGAGATTGAAAAACAGGATTATATTCTCACTCCGGGACGCTATGTAGGTATTGAAGAGCAAGAGGATGACGGAGAGCCATTCGAGGAGAAAATGAATCGTTTAACATCTGAACTTTCTGAGTTGTTTGTGAAGAGTCATGAATTGGAGGATAAAATCAGAAAGAATTTAGGGGCAATTGGGTATGAAATTTAAACGGTATCGTATAGCAGATTTACTTGATGAAATATCGATGGGACCTTTTGGATCTAATATAAAGAAGGAGTGCTTTGTCGAGACGGGAGTGCCTGTCCTTAATGGGAGTAATTTAACAGGGATTGCTTTAAATGATGATGAGTTTCGGTATGTGACAGAAGAAAAAGCAGATTCTCTTGGAAAGGCAAATGCTCATAGAAGTGATGTCGTTGTTACTCACCGAGGAACGTTAGGGCAAATTTCTTTTATACCGGAAACATCAAAGTATGAGAGATATGTAATTTCACAAAGTCAATTTCGTTTTCGATGCAACGAAAAAGTACTACCTGAATATCTAACATATTATTTTCATACTCGAAAGGGACAATATGATTTGTTATCTAATGCATCACAGGTGGGTGTACCTGCGCTTGCAAGAGCAACGACAACCTTTCAGCAACTTGAAGTAGAAATTCCGGATATAGTGGAGCAACATAAAATTGTTGAGATATTTGAAAACTTTAGAAAAAAAATGGAGATTAATATCAAGATAAACAATAATTTAGAGCAACAAGCTCAGGCAATTTATCAGCAAATGTTCATAGAAAACCAAAATTCTAACTGGAAAGAAGGAAAGCTTTCTGATTTAGTTGCAGTAAAATACGGTAAAGACCATAAGAAACTTGATGGCGGTTGTTATCCTGTATATGGCTCTGGTGGCATAATGCGATATGTAGAGAAGCCACTATATACTGGCGAATCGGTCCTTATCCCTCGTAAAGGTACACTGAACAATGTTATGTATGTTAACGGTGCATTTTGGTCGGTGGATACAATGTTCTACACCGAAATGCTTCGTCCTAATATTGCAAAATTTGTGTATCACTTTGTAAAAGGCAAAGACCTTGCTTCATTGAATGCTGGCTCTGCTGTGCCAAGTATGACAACCAACATTCTAAATGCAATGCCACTATATGTTCCCGATGATGAAACCCTGAGCATTTTTGAAGAAACGGTAACCCCTATGTATTCTCAAATGCAAGAAAATGAAAAGCAATCGGCAAATCTTGCAAATATTAGAGATACATTACTTCCTCGTCTTATGTCCGGCGAGCTTGATGTATCCGACATCGACCTCTAAGCCGCTAAATTATTGTTTACAACACATTAGAGGGGAGGTATCAGAGGTGAAATATAAAAAGGGAGATATTGTCTGCCTATTTGATGGCAGAACTGTTTATGTATTTGATGTTGATAATAAAGAAAAAGAATACCAAGTTAGCAATACTGAAGAGGAAGGAACATTATTTACCATTAAAGAGAATGAAATATTTATGAAAATAGTGTAATGTATAACAACTCCCATCAACGGCGAGAGTTTATAAAAAAGAACAGCCGTTGCTTGTCGGTTCTCAATAAATCAAAGGAGAAACGATAATGAAACAAAATTTAATCAATGATGTTATTCAGGAGATGATACCATTTCTAAATAATGCACAAACTGAAAAGTTACAAATGGTATTACAACACACGCTATTCAATTATGAAATAGTGGAAAATGAAAATAAGGATAATAGTTTAGAACAGAACTTGGTTGAACTTTTCTTATCAGCAAAACGAATTGAGGGATGTTCGGAGAAATCTTTGAAGTATTATTTGGCAACCATACAGCCTATGCTCAACGGTATTGGAAAGCAAATTAAACACATACAAACTGATGATATTCGTAGTTATCTTACAGAATATCAGATAAAAAAGAAATCAAGCCGAGTAACGATAGATAATATACGAAGAATTTTATCCAGCTTTTTTTCTTGGCTTGAAGATGAGGACTATATATTAAAAAGTCCGGTACGAAGAATACACAAAGTAAAAACTGCAAGTAATATCAAGGAAACTTATTCTGATGAAGCTTTAGAACTTATGAGAGACAACTGTGCAGAACCGAGGGATTTAGCAATTATTGATATGCTGGCTTCAACGGGAATGCGTGTCGGTGAAATGGTACTGCTTAACCGAAATGATATTGACTTCAACGAGAGAGAATGTGTTGTTTTCGGTAAAGGGAGTAAGGAACGAGTGGTTTATTTTGATGCTCGCACAAAGATCCATTTGCAAAACTACTTAGAAAGTAGAACTGACAATAACCCAGCATTGTTTGTAACACTAAAATCACCACATGAAAGATTGAAAATTGGTGGGGTTGAGGCTCGGCTTAGAGCATTTGGAAAACAATTAGGAATTAACAAGGTGCATCCACACAAATTCAGACGTACACTTGCAACGATGGCAATAGATAAAGGAATGCCTATTGAACAGTTACAACAACTCTTGGGACATAGAAAGATAGATACAACCTTGCAATATGCAATGGTTAAACAGAGCAATGTTAAAATTGCGCATCGAAAATATATCGGATAGAGAGGATACAGATATGTCAACTTGGAAGGAATATACGGTTGCAGATGTTATTTCTAAAGTTATTGACTATAGAGGGAAAACCCCAAAAAAACTTGGTGGTGATTGGAGTGATTCGGGATATAGGGCTTTATCAGCAAAAAATATAAAAACTGGAAAAATTGTTCAGGTGGATAGTATCAGATATGTATCAGAGGATATGTACAAGGCTTGGATGAAGGAAGAAATTCAAAGAGAAGATATACTTATCACGTCGGAAGCTCCATTTGGACAAATATTCTTTTGGAATAGTGATGAAAAGATAGTTTTAAGTCAAAGACTTTTTGCTATACGAATTAATGAGAAATTTTATCCTAAATATATTTACTTTTATATGACCTCTTTATTTTTTCAAACTGAACTAGACGGTAGAGCGACAGGAACAACCGTTGTAGGAATTCGTCAACCAGAATTACTAAAGTGTAGAATATTTGCTCCTTCATACGAAGAGCAGAGAATTATTGCGGATATCTTGTGGTGTCTAGAACAGAAAATCAACAGCAACGAGAAGATAAACAATAATTTAGTGGCTTAAAAGTCGATGGTTGAGATGTCAATCTCACCGGACAATAGCTTTGGTAATAACGCATCACGCAGTGCTGAAAGTCGCTTATTTTCAACCTTGTTAGAATTAATCTGCTCAATAACTGGAAAAGCAATGGCATTGAATTCTTCTAACTCATTCTCTGTTGGAAGAACAATAGGATATGTCATAATATGTTGCTTGTCTCCACGGGGCATTTTTGTTCCTTTTGATCCAGCCACCATGAATGCAAAGAATTTGTCAGTATATAGAGTGCTGAATAAATACGCTGCATATTGAGATTGAACTGGCGTGAAGCAAAGAACATCTGTTGAACATCCGCACGTGTCTTCACAGTAGACAATCTTCTTAAAGTAAGGTCGAATGTTAGATATCAATGTATCTCCCTTTCGGCAGGCAGTGGTTTGTGGCGTATCCGGAAGATTTGTAGCCTCAGTTGAACCAGCTTTTCCTGGCAACATATTCTCCGTTGAAAAGTAGGTGTTGACATTCAGTTCAGAAACAGCCACTTTTTCTTTGGAATATGAGCCAATATCCGAAAGGATTCCTTGACTTGTTATCAAATTGCCATCGCCAAATTGTTCTTGATATATTGTTTGCAAGAGATCAGATAAATTATTGTTTATATTTGTGAAAGGGGTATTCTATGTTGAAAGATTGGAATTTTTGGTGCTCTGTGATTACAGCTTTAACTGCTATACTTGCACTTTGGTTATCAGTTCATCAAACAGCGTTAAGTAATAAGCAACATCTGTTTGATCGTCGATTGAAAGCATACATGTTGATAAATGGAATAGCAGCTCTATGTAAAGAAAACTACATGTGGCTTTCATCAAAAAGGGAAAGAGAACCTCAGTTTGCTAATGACGATAATTTTGTATGGCTTACAAATAATTCATATATGGAAAGTCAAGCAGATGCGATTAAACATCCACTGGCACAACCGTTTCACAAGGACTTTTTACGAAAAAGAGAAGAACTTAGAAACACTGCAATGGAGGTTGAAGTGATTTTCAAGGGAAAAGAAGCTTTGGCCTATGGCGATTTCTTGAGAGCATATGAGAATGCATTAGGAAAAATGTATCAATACCAAATTATTATTGATAAGATGCAGAAAGAGAGTGAAAAACATGCAATGACTGTAGAAGCAGCGGCAAAAATGTTTTCCGAAGAACAATATAGAGATAAGCTTTATGACGCATTAGAGAGTCTTAGAAAAACATACGATATAGTGACGCAGGATAGAATGGAAAGGCAGCTAAAAAAGCAGCTTGAGCTGGTATAAGGGGGGATTAGCATGCCAGACTTATTTACTGAAGATACATATGAACAAGCCATCATAGAACTGTTTGAAAACATGGGCTATGATCATCTCTATGCTCCGGATTTAGATCGTGATTACAGCAGTCCACTACTGGATGTTGAATTGCGTAATAGTCTGGTTCGTATTAACCGTAGCTTGCCTGTGGATGCTATTGATGAGGCATTGATTAAACTGAAAAATTTTGATACCGGCAGTTTGTTACAGAAGAATATCCTCTTTATGGATTACCTGCAAAACGGCATTACGGTTAAGTTCTTAGTGAGGGGCGAGGAGCAATCATCAATTGTGCGTTTGATTGACTACAAAAACGAAAAGAACAATTCTTTCTATGTGGTAAATCAATTCACATTTCTTGAAAATGGAAATAATCGTCGCCCGGATATTATATTGTTTATTAATGGACTACCAATTGTTCTGATGGAGTTAAAAAGCCCGTCTAAGGATGAAGTTGGAGCAGAAAATGCATATCATCAAATTCGTAATTATATGCAGGATATTCCATCGATCTTTTATTATAATGCTATCTGTGTTATTAGTGATTTGTCCACTAATAAGGCTGGAACTATCACTTCAGGACTAGATCGTTTTATGGAGTGGAAAACAAAAGATGGTAATTATGAAGATACTGCGTATGCGTCTTTTGAGACCTTCTATGAAGGAATGTTTCAAAGGGAACGCTTGCTGGATATTTTGAAGAATTTTATTCTTTTTTCCGGCGGTAGCAATAGTCGTTTTAAAGTACTGGCTGGATACCATCAGTATTTTGCAGTTCGAAAAGCTATCGAAAAGGCAAAAGTGGCAACCAAAACGGATGGTAAAGGTGGAGTATTTTGGCATACACAAGGTTCTGGTAAGTCATTATCAATGGTATTCTATGCACATTTATTGCAGGAAGCACTGGATAGCCCAACGATTGTGGTAATGACAGACCGAATTGATTTAGACGATCAGCTTTATGCCCAGTTTTCACAATGTGCAGATTTCTTGCGACAGACACCGGTACAAGCTGAAAGCAAGGAGAATTTAAAGGCGCTTCTTGATGGCAGAAATGCAAACGGAATTATATTTACCACAATGTTTAAGTTCGAGCGTGGCGAGAAAGCCCTCTCGGAACGAAGAAATATTGTAGTTATGGCTGACGAGGCTCATCGCGGTCAGTATGGATTCGATGAGAAAATTGTCGTGTCAGAAAATAAAAACGGTGAAAAGGAAGCCCGTACTGTAATTGGTAATGCACGAGTTATTCACGATGCATTGCCAAATGCTACATTCATTGGGTTTACGGGAACACCAATCTCTGCAAAGGATAGAAATACCAGAGAAGTTTTTGGCGATTATATTGATGTCTATGATATGACGCAGGCTGTGGAAGATGGGGCAACAAGACCGGTTTATTATGAGAGTCGTGTTGTGCATTTGAAACTGGATGAAAATACATTAACCTTGATTGATTCTACTTATGATATTTTGGAACAGCAGTCTGATGTACAAACGATTGAGAAAAGTAAAAAAATGCTGGGGCAGATGGAAAGCGTTCTTGGAGCAGATTCGACCATTGCATCTCTTTGTGATGATATTGTAAACCACTATGAAAAATATAGAGCGAATCTATTAACAGGAAAGGCGATGATTGTAGCATATTCTCGTCCGATTGCAATGAAGATTTATCGACGGATTTTGGAGATACGTCCAGACTGGACAGAAAAAATTGGTGTAGTTATGACAGGCAGCAACAATGATCCGGAGGAATGGAAGGAAATCATTGGAACAAAAGCGCACAAAGAGGAACTGGCTAGAAAGTTCAAAGACAATAATGATCCAATGAAGATTGCGATTGTCGTTGATATGTGGCTTACAGGTTTTGATGTTCCTTCCCTAGCCACAATGTATATATATAAGCCAATGCATGGATATAATTTGATGCAGGCAATTGCACGTGTGAACCGTGTATTCAAGGACAAAGAAGGTGGATTAATTGTCGATTATGTTGGAATTGCTTCTGCATTGAAAGCTGCAATGAAAGAATATACGAAGCGTGATCAATCCAAATATGGTGATATGAATATTACCAAAATGGCATATCCAAAGTTTCAGGAAAAGCTGCAAGTCTGTAAAGATATACTGCATGGATTTGATTTTAGTGGATTTATTGGCGGCTCACCACTTATGATGGCTCAACTTATTACCGGTGGCACAAATTTTATTTTGGATGCAAGAGTACCTGAAAGAAAAGATATGTTCTTGAAGGAAGCTATGCTGTTAAAACAGTCACATTCCCTTTGCTCCAGCATGACAACTGAACAAGAAAGACATGAAGCGGCTTATATGGAAGCTGTCCGTTCAACGATTATTAAGATTACCTACGGAGGAACCGCGGGGAAGAATCTGTCGCTTAAAGAAATCAATGACCAGATTAATGAATTGTTGAAAGCGGCAGTACAAAGTGAAGGAGTTATAAACCTTTTTGATAGTAGCAAAACCGGTGGTGAACAGTTTAGCTTGTTTGATCCTGCAGTTTTGGATGAGATATCCAAAATGAAAGAAAAGAATATTGCTGTTGAGATTTTGAAGAAACTGATGGCTGAACAGGTATCTTTATATAAGAGAACTAATGTGGTACAATCGCAGAAATTCTCAGAAAAGATAGCACAATTAATGAATTCTTACTATAATGGCTTAATTACAAATGAAGAAGTTATTAAAGAATTGCTGAAGACTGCACAGGAGATTGCTGAACTTTATAAAAATGGAGAAAAACTGGGACTGTCGCAAGAAGAACTTGCATTCTATGATGCAATTACAAAACCTGAGCATATCAAAGATTTTTACAAGAACGACGAATTGATTGCTCTTACAAAAGAACTTACCGAAATGCTTCGCAAGAACCGTACTATTGATTGGCAGAAAAAGGAAACTGCCAGAGCACAGATGCGAAAGATGGTTAAGCGACTTCTGAAAAAGTATAAATATCCGCCGGAAGACTATGATTACGCTATCAACACAGTAATTAGCCAGTGCGAACTATGGACAGATAATGTGGAACCTCGTAAAGAGGAAAAACTTTATCAATTTATGCCAGAAAGAGAACTGTCGAAGGTGGCGGAAGAAAAAGCACCATACAGTGTTGATTAAACACCTTATTTTTTACCAAGGAGGCCTCCCTATGTCCCAACCTATCCAATCCGAAGCCCATCTCACGACCTTTGAAGCCATCAGCATGATCGTCGGCAACAGCATCGGCACTGGCATCATCGCCGTTCCGTATCTTGCCACGAAGAACAGCATGCTGGATGTCGTGTGGATGGTATTAATCGCCTATTGCGTGAACGTGATCCTGCATCTGATCATTGCCGAGCTGTCTTACAATAACGGTGGTGTCCAGCTGGTGAAAAGCTTTGAAGGAGAGCTGTTTCATGGGAAAATGAAGCAGATCTTCAGCTGGAGTGTATTTATTGTCTATGGACTGGCAATTATGATCGGTGTCAGCGGCAACATCAACGGCGGAGCGCAGATTTTTGTGAACTGGTTCGGAATGCCTTTTGTGGCGGCGCAGGTTTTGTACTATGTGATCGCCGGAGTTGTGGTGTTTATCGGCATGAAAGCCGTGGGCATCGCGCAGAAATACGCAGTCATTGTCCTCATGGGCATTGTGGCAGTGATGACGGTAGGCACATTTATGCATCCGCTGAATTCTTTGCAACGGGCACAGTTCCACTGGAATAATCTGCTGGCGCTGTACAGTATGGTGGTATTCGCCACATCTGCCAATCAGGCAGTGATCCAGGTGGTGAAAGGTCTGGATGGCAACGCGAAACAGATCCGCCGCTCCATCTTCATCGGTTTTGGGCTTTCCTCAGTGTTTGTTCTGATCGTGACGGGCACGGTTCTCCTGGGAACCAAGGGAGCACTGGAAAAAGAACTGGCATACATGCAGTTGGGAGAGAGCATCGGTACCTGGGCAATGATCCTGGCAGGCGTATTTTCCCTGTTTGCTTTACTTACCACGTTCTGGAGCA
>OJNH01003440.1_pt1 | contig 10171 bp, 8 predicted proteins | sample 1597361 | NCBI WGS metagenome assembly OJNH01 (sample SAMEA2452136, study PRJEB22498) | human gut metagenome | biome: human feces; feature: human gut; material: feces | place: Australia | collected 2012
GGGAGGAAAATATTCATGGGTGACACGGGGAGCTTGACATTGGGCTATATTCTGGTATTCCTCGCCATCCGCTATGCATCTTACAATCCGGATGTTGCACACTATTCCGCCGGTGCCATCGTGATCGCCTTCTCGACACTGATCGTACCGATGTTCGATGTTGTGCGCGTAATGATCGTACGGGCACGCAGCCATCGGTCACTATTCAAACCGGACCGTAATCACATCCACCATAAGTTCCTCGATATGGGGATGAGCGCACACAAGGCGATGATCAGTATCGTCGTAATCGCCAGTCTATTCAGTAGCCTCAATATCTTACTCGTGTCGTTCGTGAATATCAATATCGTATTTGCCGGCGACATCGTGATCTGGGTGATATTAAGCATTTGGTTTGAAAAGGCCGGAAACAAAAAAGAATTTTTAAACGGAAAAGAGTGGGTTAAACGAATTTAGAAAAAATACAAATAATGAAAGCATGTTTTATGGGATTGGGCTATATCGGCCTGCCTACAGCTATTATCGCAGCCGGAAGCGGCATTCAAGTTATCGGGGTCGACGTAAATCCGAAAGTAGTGGAAATGACAAACCGAGGTATTATCCATATTGTGGAACCTGGATTACAGGAGTTGTGTTCGAAAGTCATGGAATTCGGTAAGCTGAAAGCATCGGATGTTCCGGAAGAAAGCGATGTATACCTGATCGTCGTACCAACTCCGTTCAAAGGAAATCATGAACCGGACATTTCATATGTCGAAGCCGCTACACGTATGGTCGCACCTTTTCTTAAGAAAGGGGACCTTTTCGTCATTGAATCGACTTCACCTGTCGGGACCACCGAAAAGATGGCAAATCTGCTCTACGCTTTGCGTCCGGAACTGGAAGGAAAAATATATATCGCTTATTGTCCGGAGCGCGTTTTACCAGGCAATGTCATCTACGAACTGATGCAGAACGACCGGGTCATCGGAGGAATCAACTCCGAATCAACTGAAAAGGCGATACAATTCTATCGCCACTTCGTCAGAGGGACACTCCACCGGACAAACGCTCGGACAGCGGAGATGTGCAAACTGACGGAAAATTCGTCACGTGACGTCCAAATAGCTTTTGCCAACGAACTGTCGCTGATCTGCGACAAGGCAGGTATCAACGTTTGGGAACTGATCGAACTCGCCAACAAACATCCGCGTGTCAACATTCTGCAACCAGGTTCGGGCGTGGGAGGACATTGCATCGCCGTAGATCCTTATTTCCTGACATCCGAATTTCCCTACGAGTCGCAACTTATCTCGAAAGCACGCGAAATCAATAATTACAAAGCATTCTGGTGCGCCGAAAAAATCGAAAACGCCATCCTCCGCTTCTTCCTTGAGCATCATCGTAAACCAGTAGTAGCTCTGATGGGCCTTTCTTTTAAGCCTGATATCGACGACTTGCGCGAATCACCAGCCAAATACATCACCTCGAAAGTTCTCCAACGTTCAGCCGATACCGACATCCTAATCGTCGAACCCAACGTTCACGAACATCCAGTCTTCAAACTGACCGACTACAAATCCGCCTACACCCGCGCCGACATCGTCGCCTTCCTCGTCTCCCACAAAGAATTCAAAACATTACCTCACAACGAAGAAAAAGTGATATTGGATTTTTGCGGGGTGTTTAAGAAATTATAGAATAAAAAGTATGTCTCACAATACGAACAAACGGATAGCTCAAAATACATTATTCTTATATTTCAGGACACTAGTCATCCTATTAGTATCACTTTACACATCCAGAGTCGTTTTAAATGTTTTGGGAATTGATGATTATGGCATATACAACGTAGTAGGTGGCATTGTATTAATGTTCCAGTTTCTAAATGTGGGAATGATTGATGTTTCTCAACGGTTTCTCACCTACGAATTAGGGAAAAATGATGGACAACAACTGCAAAAAGTTTTTTCCACATCTCTTATCATTCACCTGATTATTATTTTTTTCCTACTTATATTAGCAGAAACAGTAGGTCTATGGTTTCTCAATCATAAAATGAATATACCAACTTCAAGAATAATTGCTGCAAATTGGGTGTTCCAATTCTCAATCCTGACATTCATTATTAAAATATTCAGCGTTCCCTATAATGCCAGTATAGTAGCCCATGAACATATGAAAGTATATGCCTATGTAAGTATACTTGAAGTTATATTACAATTAGCGATTGTTTTTTTGTTGAAGGGCTCAGCGTCAGATAAACTAATTTTATATGCAATCTTAATGTCTTTCGTCACTTTATTGATAAGCATCATGTATACTTTATATTGCAAAAAGTATTTTAAAGAATGTAAGTTTCGAAATGACATAGATAAACAATTACTACATAAAATGTTAAGCTTTGCCGGATGGAGCTTTTTAGGTAACATCGGATATTCACTCAAAATGCAAGGAATAAATATACTAATCAATCTATTTTTCGGACCTGCAGTAAACGCAGCACGTGGTGTAGCCTATCAAGTAAATGCCGGAATTTATAATTTTGTATCAAACTTCCAAATTGCAATGAAACCGCAAATAACTAAACGATATGCAATGGAAGATACAAATTCAATGATGGTATTAGTACATAATAGTTCCCGTTATTCATTTTTCCTCTTACTGTATTTAACATTACCTGTACTTATCAAAACTCCTTATATATTAAATCTTTGGCTAGGTATTGTACCAGAATATACTGTCATGTTTTTACGATTGGTATTGATTGTAACTTTAATAAACAGTATAACTGGACCTGTAGCCACTGCTATACAAGCAAAAGGAAAAATAAAACTATTTCAAACCATAATTTTAGTGATTACATTGCTGGATATACCAATATCCTATATTGTATTAAAATCCGGATATCCACCTTATACAGTCATGTATATATCTATCCTGACAGAACTCATTGCTTTAATAGCACGAATATGGATACTTAATGCATTAATACCTATGCATATTTCCAACTTCATCATAGAAGTGATTGGTCGAAGTCTCTTAGTCTTCATACTTGCAGCTATTATTCCGACAGGGCTGTCCCAATATATTCCTGACACATTCACCGGATTTATACTTATATGTATTATTACTGTAAGTTCAACCACCATCGTACTATTGACAGTCGGACTAAAGACGGCTGAGCGTTCTCTTATTTACAAAAAAGCAATTCGTACCATTCAAACTACAAAATCATAACAATGTGTTCAAAGGCCTTATTTTTACGTAAAAAGTCGACAGGACTTAACAGTATAGAAGAACTGGCATATTCGCTTGTATCCCGAATATCAGGATTAAAAGTTATTACTTTGCCTGAACACGGAAATACCTGGAAAGGAATCATTCGAAATATTAGGTTCGCTCAAAAACACCAAGGAGATATCAATCACATTTTTTCACCTGAGATAGCTTATATCTCTCTATTTTTAAAAGGTAATGTAATTCTCACTTGGCATGATACAGGAACTCTATTACAATCATCATCTTTCCTAAAGCGATTTATTAGAAAATGGTTCTGGCTCATTCTGCCTAATCATTTTGCCAAACATATCACCTGTATTTCCCAATATACAGCGAATGAAATCAAACAGATAACTCCAAGAGTAAAAAATAAAATCAGCATTGTCTATAATCCCTATAATGAAGTTATTCATTTTCACCCAAAAGAATTCCGAAAAGAAAATCCTCATATCCTCCATATTGGAACAGGCATGCGCAAAAATCTGCTACGCACAATAAAAGCATTACGCAATATACCCTGTACACTAATCATTGTAGGGATTTTAAAACAAGAACATATAGAGCAATTAAAAAAGAATCATATCCAATATAAAAATTATTTGGATATTCCCTTTCAAAATATCATTAGATTATACCAAGAATGTGACATCGTCAGTTTTCCTTCTTTATATGAAGGTTTTGGAATGCCTATAATAGAGGCCAATGCTACTGGAAGAGTTTTACTAACCAGCAAAATAACTTCTATCCCAGAAATAGCAGCAAATACAGCCCACTATATCAATCCTTATGATGTAAGCTCCATTAGAAAAGGATTTCAAAAACTTATCTCAGATGATAAATATAGGGAAAAATTAATTTTACGAGGCATTGCAAATGCCAAGAGGTTTACAATTAAACACATAACGGAAGAATATGAAAACATTTACAATAGCTAAGCCTATCTCCATAAGCATAGACAACTTCTATATACAAGTACTTCCTTTTATATTATTTTTCATTTCTATTTTTTTGACTCAGCAAATGGATACATCCAGGAATTTAAAGGAGTGCATTTACCAATCGGAATAGCTTTTAGAGGATTCATATTATGCCTAACTATGAAGTTTTTACTAAAAAATTTAAGCACATTATTAACTCTCTTATTTTGGATTATTACAATCCTAATTTCAATGGCATTTGCTATCTGGTCTTTTACAGGAAAATATATAGATGCAGCAATGGACATAGACTATCTATTCAAGTTTATCTACACCTTCTGCATCCTTTTTTATTTTTATTATTACCGTAAAATATTCAGCCTTGAGAAATTAATCAGACTTGTTGTTTATACAACTTCACTTATAGGTGCAATTAATATATTCTCTATGATTACACAAACCGGGATTCTTTCATACAGTGATAAATTTGGATTCGGATACTCTGGATATTACGCAGACGGCAATGCATTGGGAGTATATATGGTTCTAGCTGTATTACTTTGTATTTGGTATTCCTTTTACAAACGGAATGTATTTTATTTTTTACTGACATTTATTGCATCAGTCGGAACAATTCTTATCGGTTCTCGTGTCGGTATTATTGGAATTCTGGCAGATTGGGGACTTTTCTTAGGCTATTTCTTTTTTTTCAAAGACAGCCTTATTCAGCTCCGATGGCAAACCCGGATACTTATAATATTTTGTATGTCAATCGCTATCGTATATTCTGCTATCATAACATATGAAACTATTATTCAATATGATAATTTTACACTTGAACGCTTTTCAGCTAATTCGTTAGTATCATCAAGAGAGCAATTGATCAATACCGGTAAACAAGTTATTTCTGAATTCAACTTAACAGAGGTTCTTTTGGGTAAGGGTATTTCAGGAGGACGATTTGCCGTAGCAAGCATATACGACCCAGAAGAAAAAGTAAAAAATATAGAATCTGATTTTTACGATATCATATTATCCTTCGGATTTGTTCTGGGAGGACTTATCATCCTTGCACAACTTTTTTTAGTATTCCAGTTCATCCGACCTTTTTTTATAAAAAGAAGTCGGAATTCTTTATCATTTATAACAAGTATAGGAAGTATACTATGGTTAGGAATCGCCTATACAGCAGGACATGCTTTTTTTTCAACTCAATTAGCTCCACTGTTAGGAGTTTACTGGGTAATTAGTAATCATCTTTATTTTAATCATGATATCCAATAAAAGTAAAAATATCCTAACTATAGGAACTGACACAAACGGCAAAGGAGGGATTGCAATCCTCATACAATCTTATTCAAAGATGTTCAAGAAATTTAATTTCATTGCTTCACATCAAGAAGGAAATCTGTTTAAGAAAACAGCATTAAGCATATCTGCCTTATTACGATGTTGCTATTATTGTATATTCAAACCAATCCGAATTGTGCATATACATACAGCATCATTTACTGATTTTTATCGTCAATCGATTTATGTATTTTGTGCTAAAGTTTTCAGAAAAAAAGTCATTTTACATATACATGGAGCAAAATTTGAACAATTCTACGAGAATCACCAATCTTTTGTTCGATTTGTCTGCCATAAAGCAGATGTATTGGTGACTGTTTCTAATTATTTTATCGATTATTTAAAAGAACAAAAACTCAATAATAATATTTTTCTCCTTCCCAATGTCACCTATAAGCCCAGTGTTGGTCCCATTAAAAAGAACGACCAAAAGCTCCATCTTCTTTTCATTGGAGCTATAGATAGTAGAAAAGGAATATTTGATGTATTAGAATGTTTTGCGAAAAACAAAGAAATGTTGCAAAACAAAATTATCTACCATATTGGAGGTACAGGAGATACAAAAACTATGAATGAATTCATACAGCAACATCAACTTTCTTCTTTTATCAAATACCATGGATGGGTAGACAATGAAAGAAAAGAAAAATTATTCCGAACTGCTGACATATTTGTCCATCCTTCTATTTTTGAATCATTTGGTATATCCATTCTTGAAGCCATGTCCTACCAACTGCCCATAATTGCAACACCAGTTGGAGGTATTACAGATCTTGTTGAAAACAATGTTAACGGTATTCTTATTGAACCTGGAAATAAGAAACAACTTTACGAAGCAATCCTATTTTTAATCGATCATCCAGAATATCTTTCAGAAATGGGACATCAATCTGGAAAGAAAGCAGAAAAATTCTATCCTCCAGCAATAGAAAAACAATTGGATCATCTATATCAATCATTAGAAAAATAGAACTACATTTTTCTAAATTCAATCTATAATTCAACATATATTAATCAATAAAAATTCATATGAATATTTTTATCAAGTCAGTTCTTATAAAAATTGCAACTCCATTCTCCCCTTTATTAAAGAAATTTCCCAATATAATTTGGAAGATCAGATATTGTAAAGATTATAAAAAGTTCCCCAATCTAAAGAAGCCACAGTCATTTATGGAAAAAATTCTATGGCTATCACTTTATTCTGACACTTCTATGTGGAGTAAATTAGCCGACAAATACAGAGTAAGAGAATATGTGATTGATAGATGCGGAGAACAATATGTAAACAAAATTTATGGTATATACAATTCAGCTATAGAAATCGACTATAGCCTATTGCCTAAATCCTTTGTATTAAAAACGACAAATAGCTGTGCAACAAATATTATAGTAAAGGATAAAAATATCCTAAATATAAAAGAGACAAATCATAAATTAAATAAATGGTTAAAATTTCCATATGGAGAATTAACCGGACAATTGCATTATACACAGATAGAACCTCTTATTATTGCAGAAAAATTTATGGAGCAGACAAAAAAAAGCGAACAATCACTCATCGATTACAAATTTTTTTGCTTTAATGGAGTTCCTAAATATGTCGTTATTTATTCAGACAGGGAAGAAAACACACATAATTATTCGGTTATGGTTTATGACATGGATTGGAATGCCTATCCTGAATTTGTAAATTCTCGCTGTCCGATATCAGATATAATTCCTCGTCCAGGCGCATTAGAAGAAATGATATCAATTGCTTCACGTTTATCTGAACCCTTTCCTTTCGTTAGAGTAGATTTATATCTTATCAACGGATCCCCTATCTTTGGAGAAATGACTTTTACTCCAGACGTCATCAGTAATATTACCCCAGAACTGACAGATCAAATGAGTAAATGGATTGACATCTCCAGCTTAAAACAATAACTATGATAGTAAAAATCAGAGAAATAATCAGAGACTGTATCATCTTCGGGATGCATTTTATTTATACACGAATCTATCAAATGAATATTGATAAAAGCGCAAAACTCTCATTTGGTGCCAAACTCGATAAAAGTAATCCCAAAGGAGTACACATTGGAGAAGAAAGCTTCATTGCATCTGGAGCTGTTATTTTAGCTCATGACTTTTCCAAACCTGCTAAAGCCGACACCTACATTGGTAAACGTTGCTTTATTGGCGTAAATGCGATCATCATGTGTGGAGTAAAAGTTAACGATAACGTAATTGTCGGAAGCGGATCTGTCGTTACAAAAGATATACCTGCCAACTGCATCGTAGCCGGTAATCCTGCCAGAATAATCAAAGAAGGTATTCAGACCAAAAAATTCGGACAATTAATGCAACAATCATGAACGACAACAGAATACAACTAAACGGAATAAAAGTCCACCCCTTTCCCTCAGATTCCAGTTTGCTGGAATATGTGGAGGAACATAAAGGGATATTAGTAGCGATAAATGCGGAGAAGATACTGCATGCGAACGAGCAAATACAAGATATTGTGAACAGGAATATTGGATATTGCGATGGCATAGGAGCAGTTATGGCAGTGCGGCAGCACGGAGCCGTGGATGCCGTCAAGATCTCGGGATGCGAACTGTGGTTGAAGATTATAGCAGCTCTGTATCAAAAAGAAAAAACCTTCTACTTGGTCGGGAGTAAACAGCCCGTAATAGAGAAGACCATCTCCCGATTGAAAGAAGACTTTCCCGGAATACAGATAACGGGGTACCGTAACGGATACATACAAACAGAGACAGAACAGGAAGAACTGATCGAAGACATCAAGACAAAACAGCCGGATGTCATATTCGTTGCAATGGGATCACCCAAACAAGAGTTATTGATGGAAAAAATGTATCAGGCACATCCCGCAATTTACCAAGGGTTAGGAGGAAGTTTCGACGTCTATACAGGGAACGTGAAACGAGCACCCGAATGGTGGATAAAGCACAATCTCGAATTTGCATACCGCCTATTGAAACAACCTTCGCGCATCAAACGACAAATACATTTAATCAAATTCTTGATACTGGTCAAGACTGGAAAAATCTAAACAGAAACAACATGAAGAAAATAATGCTCGTCTTCGGTACCCGTCCTGAAGCAATTAAAATGGCACCATTAGTAAAAGCTTTCCAACAGAAAAAAATAAATTTAAAACCATCGTCTGTGTTACCGGACAACACAGGAAAATGCTGGACCAAGTCCTAAAGCTTTTCAATATCCGGCCCGATTACGATCTCAACATAATGAGGCAAGGACAGGACCTATACGATATAACAGCCCGGGTACTGACAGGAATGAGAGGAGTTCTGCAGGAAGCGAAGCCAGATATCGTTCTGGTCCATGGAGATACCACAACTTCGACAGCTTCAGCACTCGCTGCCTTCTACCAACAAATACCGGTCGGTCATGTAGAAGCAGGGTTACGCACGCACAACATCTACAGTCCTTGGCCGGAAGAAATGAATACCCTACTTAAGCAACTTGACACCGAACTGATGTCTGCAGGTTATGAAACAACTCCACTTGCCGAACAAAACAGCCGCAAACTGGTTTTAATAACAGGTCATCGCCGGGAAAACTTCGGCGATGGATTTATCCAAATATGCCGGGCAATAAAGACTCTGGCAGAGCAGTATGCGGAGGTAGACTTTGTCTACCCTATGCACTTGAACCCAAATGTAAGGAAGCCCATTCACGAAATATTCGGAAATGCTTATCTCCCTAACCTGTTCTTTATAGAGCCTTTGGAGTATCTTCCTTTCGTCTATCTAATGGAGAAGTCGACACTTGTCCTAACCGATAGCGGAGGCATACAAGAAGAGGCTCCGGGTTTGGGAAAGCCGGTGCTTGTCATGCGTGACACAACAGAACGGCCGGAAGCACTTGACGCAGGGACAGTGAAGTTAGTAGGAACAGATTACGCCCGGATTGTAACTGAAGTGTCCCACTTACTGGATGACAATACCTATTATAACCGTATGAGCCAAGCAGTAAACGCCTATGGAGACGGAACTGCAAGCCAACGAATCGTTCAAACAATAGAAAAAGTAATATGAAAAATCTTGACAAAAAACAAGCTGTATTATGCCATCGAAAGCCGTTAGGTCGTCAACGGACAAGACAACGGTATCTGCCACAATGTATCATTGGATTCCTGCTCCTGCTAATATCAATTGCCATACAGGCACAAATTCCACAGGAATTAATTGATAAAGCCCGTGCTGCCGGGATGACAGAGGAACAAATACAAAGAGAAATAGCCAAACACAGGACAGAACAAACCGGTATCAACCAAATCATTAAGCCTGCTACAGAAAATACCGTATCCGACCGTTCCCATCCTACTCAGCAAGCACTTCTCCCACTGACAGAGCAACGCGACGAACATAAACCGAAGCAGCCTTTGGAAAATATTGTTTTTGGGCGTGAGATCTTTTCCGATAAGAATTTGACATTCGAACCGGATCTGAATATGCCGACGCCTAAAAATTATGTTCTATCAGCAGGAGATGAGTTGCTGATCAATGTATGGGGAGATTCGGAACTGAACTTGAAACTCAGTATTTCTCCCGACGGAACGATCTTGATCCCCAATGTCGGTCCCGTATCCCTAAGCGGACTGACTA
>OJNH01003446.1_pt1 | contig 10159 bp, 11 predicted proteins | sample 1597361 | NCBI WGS metagenome assembly OJNH01 (sample SAMEA2452136, study PRJEB22498) | human gut metagenome | biome: human feces; feature: human gut; material: feces | place: Australia | collected 2012
AGTAGGGTGTCCATCACATATAACAAATTTCTTTTTAATGGATAAAATAGCTGAAGCAATAAAGGATTATCCTAATATGCAATTTAATTTAGATACAGAATCTGATAGCAAGCATTTAATGGAATTGTTAAAAAATAATAAAATAGATTTTGCTATACTAGATATAGTTCCTGAAGAGTATTTAGAAGATATGGAAATGAAAGAAGTAAAAGATATAGATAACATTTTTGTATCCAAAGAAGAAATAAAAATAAATAATATAAATGAACTAAATAATTATAAATATATATTAGCACAAGACAATAAGATATCAACAAGGAAACTGTTAGACGAAATGAAAAAATACAATTTAAAAATTAGGCCAATATTAAGATGTCCTACTACAGAACAAAGAGTCAATGCAGCTAAACATGGAATAGGAATTGCATATGTAATGAGAGAAGCAGTAAAAGATGAAATAGAAAGAGAAGAATTATACGAAATCAAAGTTCCAATTGAATTACCAAAAAATAGCTTGAAAATAGTATATTTGAAAAATCATTTAACCAAAGTAGATAAAGAATTTATAAAAAAATATTTAAAATAAGGATAAAAGTTTGAAAAGAGGTGCAAAGCATCTCTTTTTAACTTTGAAAAAAGTAATGTTAACATAAAAAACTCGAAATTTACAAATGTTGGATATCAATATATAATATAAATATCGAAAATTCTATGTTAGGAGATGTGTTTATGAATTTTCAAATGGATCAAAAATTTAAAGATTATTTTAAAACTAATTTAAGACAAGTATTTTTATATTTAATAGATGATTGCAACTTAAGATGTACTCAATGTCTTTATAAATTAGAAATAGGATTTCAGGTTTGTAAAAAAGAGATAGCTTTTGAAGATGCTGTGAAATTAATAAGTGATTTCAGAGAAATGGGAGCAATAAAATTAACATTAATGGGTGGAGAACCTACATTATATGGAATTAAAGAAAATAATAAACCATTATTGGATTTGATTAGAATATCAAAAGAACTAGGATATGAATATGTTAGAATTGATACTAACGGACAGTTTGATAGTGAATTATTAGAAAAACCAGAATTTAAAATGTTAGATGAAATAACTTTTAGTATAGATGGTCCAACGAAAGAAATAAATGACCCTATAAGAGGATATGGTTCATTTGAAAAATGTGTAAAAAATATCAAAAGAGCTAAGGAATTAGGATATAATATAGATATAACCTCTTGTATAAGTAAAGAAATGATAAAAAGAGATGAAAATGGAAATTTATATCTGGATAGAATGATTAAATTTGCTGAAGACATTGGAATTGATAAAATCAATTTTCATAATTTATTTAAAACAGGTGTACCAAGAGACTACTTTAGTGGAAATATAGATATAACAATAAATGATTGGTTTAAAGTTTGGAAAGAAATACAAGGAAAAGTAGAAAATAACGAATACTCTATACCAGTAAGAATACCACAATCATTTACTACAAAAGAAGAATTTAAGAAAAATCCTAAATATTATGGATATTGTTCATGTAAAAATGGTTCAAGAATATTAGCTCATCCTAATGGAATGATAAGAGTTTGTTCATTAATGATAGGAACACCATATGGTATCGCAAGATATTATGATAATAAAATTGTTTGGGATGATTCACCAACAAATGAGCTATTAGCACATAAAATGGACGAATACACACCTTGTACTAACCAATATAAAAATAATAAATTTGGAAAATATGTTCCTACATGTGTTTCATTTAAACCTAAACAAAATGAAATGATATGGAAAGAATTACAATGGGAAAATCATAGAACGGAAAATTCAACAGGAAAAATAAGAACTATAGTTGCATATGATGATGAAGATGTGGCAAATAATATTGTTAATTTTATCAAACCATTGGACTATGTTGAGATTGTTGCAAAACCTTTAAATGGAATAGATACTTATAATAAAATCGTAGAATTAAAACCAGAAATGGTATTTACAAAATTCAATATGTCAGATATGAACGGTATAGATATAATGAGAGAATCAAAACACCAATTAGAAGAAAAAACACCAATATTTAATATTATAGTAGATAATATAACTGAAAAAGATATAGATACTGCATATGATATTGTAGGAAATAAATTAAATGCATTAGTAGATGGTATAGATCAAGAAAGAATTCTAAATATATTAGAACAATATAAAGAATGGAAAGAATATAAAAACAAATAACATAAAAACAGGAAATATTTTAAAATTAAGATTTAATAAAATATTTCCTGTTTTTTGTGTGCATGCATATAAGAGACTATAATTTCCAAAAAAGCTTTTGGACTAATATTTCTGTCTGGTTCAAACATCCTAACTATTGGGTTGTCTTTTAGTTTTTCTCTGTATCTATTTAAATCATTTAAACAACTGCGAATAGCACTTCTAATAGTTTCTGCATCTAAATCATTATGTTTAAATGATAATAAAGATAATAATTCATCAAAATTACTAAGGAGTTTAGGATATTCATAACATTCTTTAATTGCTTCTACCAGGATAGATGATTGATAAGAACCAACGATAATCCTTAAACTAATAAGCAATTTATTCAAATAATTTTCGTCAAATTCATCATAATTATTTTCAGATTTTATCTGAGTTATTGTATTTGAGACTTCTTTTAAATCTAATGGCTTATTCAAAAAACTATATATTTTTACAACATTAACAAAGTCTGATTTTTCTCTTTTTGAATTTAAAGTCAAAATAATATTAATTTTTTTTCTTTCACTTTTAGTTGAAGATAATCTATCAACTATTTCAGTAGATTTTATATCTTTAAAATGAGAATTTAGAACTAAGATGTCTGTTTTTAAAGTATTATATTTCTCTAAAGTTTCAATACCTGAATTAGCACTTATAGTTTTTAGCATATGGTCATTATTAGATAGATATTGACAACATTCTGTAGCTTGTTCAATATTCTCATCGGCAACAAGAACTTTAATCATCTTTACCAACGACCTCCGAATGTACTATTTTTACGCTACTATTATATCACAGAAATTATGTAAACACAATAGAGAAATTGGAAAAATATTCAAATTTTAGAGTATTTTTTTCTTTTATTAAAGTAATAAGTTAATTTGAATAAAATATTTTACCGTTTTACTCCGTTTTTAACTATTTTCAACTGTTTTCTTCTGTTTAAGCCCTTTTTCAACACAAAAAGACAAATACAAAATATAATGCCAATAACTTAATCAAGTTCTAAAAAGGGGAATACAAAAGAAAGGTAAATACAAACGAAAATAGCAAAAACTTTTTGGACTTGATAAACGATATTTTTTATTTAAAGCAAAACTCCTTTTAGAAATTGTTAAGCCAATAATCTAAAGGGAGTTTTGTATATGTTAAATGAAAAATATGACATAGTAACTAATTTATTGGTATTAAATAATGTAAATGCAATAAGATTATTATGTTTATTTTTCAAAATCAAGTATGCAATATTAAACTGCATTCTTGATTTTTTTTATACTAAAAACCAAAAACATTGTAGAAGCCCACCTGCCAATCAATTTTTAATTTCTAGTTAAAAAGCTTCCAATATAAATTTGTAAATATAATTTAGTTTATTATACAAATAATATTTTATTATAAATATGAAGCTTTAAAATCAATTTTAAGCAATTTTTATAATAAACTAATAAAGTTAATCATTAATATATAATTATAGCTTATGGATTTATTAGATTTATAATTGATTTTATAGAATTCATATAAAAAATTTATATGCAAACTAAAAATTGCACTTGTTCTTATAAAATTTTAAAAAATGCTGAAGCTATTGAAAATACTGAAAAAGTGCCAAAATAATGACACACGAGAATCGATTTTAAGCCATTTTTATTTTTAAAGCATATAGTTTGTTGTTGCAAAATAAGGGCATTTTAAGAGCAAATCGCAAAAATCGATTTTAAGACGTTTTTTTATATAAAATGTATAATTTGTTGCTTTGGAATAAAAAATTAAAATAAGTTACGACTAAAAATAAACAAACTAATTAAAACAATTAAATTATATAAGAAGTAAAATTATAAATACTAAATATAAAACTAACTAAAAAAGGATTTTAAGAAGAATAAAATATTAAGAATTAAATATGTAAAAAAAAATTAAATACTAAATCTGCAATATACAAGCAAGGGCTTTAAAGACCGCTGGAGCAAGCAGGGATACGAAGATAGTACCAAATATAGGTGCTATAAAAAAATCCCTACTCCTTATTGCACAAAACTTTGATTTTGTGCAATGTTGCGTAAATGAAAATAGAGCCTAAAAGTTTTCTTTTAAGCTCCACTCCTCTATTCTATATCATTTTTAAAACTCTTACTTGCTTTTTCCAAAAATATCCTAAAATAAAATTTAAATTTATTACTTATTCTACCTGATGTTTACTATATGTTTTCTTTGCACAAATTAATGCTATAACCATCATAAAAATATAAGTAATTATAGTCATCATAGGTAAATCAATAACAATATTTCCTAACTTATATGATACCATTTGAGAAAAGTTTGAATAAATTGCATTATATGGCATTAAGAATAATATTTTATTTAATATTCCAAAAGCTGACTTTATGCTCAAAAATACCGGTAACATAATAATAGCAATATCTATTACTAATACTGTCATAGGATTTTTCAGTTTAGATGACAAGAATAATGTTAATCCCACCATACCAAACAATACTGTATATGAAATCACTATATTATATAAAAGTGACTGGAAGAATGTTAGTGCGTATGGACTTAATATGTTAGAAAGTTGTATTGGTAAATTTCCTCCATCTGTACCAAACATTAAGAATATTGTTCCTATTGCAAATATTAAATATATTGTAAATACTAATGTTGCAAATATATAAGATGCGATTATTTTCGCAGTTACACCTTTACTTTTTCCATACTTTGTGGTTAATAATATTTTATCTGTACCATTTTGATACTCTCCTGCAAAAACAGATGCTAAACATATACATATAGCAATTACTCCAAATATAAGTAATTCATAAGTGCTATACAAATTAGAATATCCATAATAAAAATCATGTTCAAATGGTGTTTTTGTGTTATTAGACTTCTCTAACCAATATTCTTTTTCTTGAGGTGTATATTTTTTTCCATCATAACTTTGATTTAATTCTTCTTCTATTCTTTGTTGTCTTGTTTCATAAAAATCTTTCTGTTCTTTTAAATTTAGATTAAATAATTCAGTTATATAGCTAGTATTATAATTTGCATATACACGGTTTATATTTGTTAATAAATCAAGTCTATTATATAAATATTTATTATAAATTTCAATACTAAAATCCTTTTCTCCATCACTATTTGTAATAAGATTATTTGGATCATTATGCAACTCTTGTAATTTTTCTATTTCTTTTATAATCTTTTCATTTGTTAAAGTTCCAGAAATCTCTTTCATTTGTTCTTTTCTAACACTAATAGCCTCTTTACCTTTATAAGATTTTCCATTCTTATCTGTTGCTAGAAAATCTTTACCTGCCATAGAAAATAGTAATGTTATTAAAAACAAACAAACTATGATTACAATAATATTCATTTTTTTATTAAATAATTTCTTTAATTCAAATTTCACTAATGTTCCCATATTGTTCATTCCTTTCTTTTCTATTTTTCATTATCTTGAAAATATGCTAAATATAAATCTTCTAAATTAGGTTCTATATTAACAGCATTCACAGTTGGTTTTTGCCTACTTACAATTCTTAATTCTGTTGTATTATTTTCTTGATGAATATTAATAATACAATATTTATGATTCAGCATTTCTACTTCTTTTTTATCATAAGCAACACATTTCCATACACTGCCTCTTAAATCTTGTAAAAGTTCTTCTGGCGTTCCTGTTAATATCTTTTTACCTGCTTTCATCACAATAATTTCATCTGCAATAAATTCAATATCTGATACAATATGAGTTGATAATATTACAATTTTATCTTGTGAAAAACTACTAATTAAGTTTCTAAACTTTACCCTTTCTTTTGGGTCTAGTCCTGCTGTTGGCTCATCTAAAATTAGAATCTTTGGGTTATTTAACATTGCTTGTGCAATTCCTAATCTTTGTTTCATTCCTCCAGAAAATGTCTTTACTTTTTGTTTTTTTTCATTTTCCAAATTAACTATTTGTAATAACTCATTCACTTTCATTTCAGCCTTTTCTTTTGATAATCCCTTTAATGCAGCAATATACATTAAAAAATCATAAGCTGTAAAATCTGGATAGTATCCAAAATCTTGTGGTAAATAACCAAGAACTTGTCTGTAATCCTCCCCTAGTTTTTTTATATCTGTTCCATTATATTTAATTTGACCAGAAGTTGGATTTTGAATATCACATATCATTCTCATAAGTGTTGTTTTTCCTGCTCCATTTGCACCAAGTAATCCATAAACTCCTGGTTTTAGTTTTATAGAAACGCTATCCACTGCAATTTTATTTTTATATTGTTTTGTTAGCCTATCTATTGCAAGTTCCATATATAATCATCCTCCTCTTCATAAAATTGATAAACAGCTTTTATAAAATAAAATACTGTTATAATTAATAAACCTAACCATACTAAAACACTTGAAGTTTCATAAACACTAGGAAACTTTATATTAATTTTAAATAAAATCGCATTGATTAATAACATTATCGTCATATTTACAATTTCGTTTGACTTATTTTTTAATAAACGCATTGTTAAAATGTTAGCAACATTGGTTATCATAAATGGCACTAAAAAATAAAGAATTAATACATAACTTTTCTGTTCAAAATGAGTTCCAGTCATAACTGCAAATACTGTCATTATACATAAATTAATAAATGTATTAATTATTAATTTAATTGAAATCGATTCTTTTAAGTCCATTTTACAACTCATTTCAATTTCATACATATTATATTTAAAACTTTTCTCTAACTCCATTATTTGAAGAAATGCTAATATTGGCATTACAAGTGATAAAATTAGCCTTGTTTTCTCAAAATTCATAGATTTTATAACTAATATTCCTACCAATAATAGAATAAATTGGAAAAGAAAAGTAATTTTACTCATAAAAGGAATATATCTTTTTATCTTTTCAAAATAGCTTTCCTTTACTGTTATTTCTGTATTTGCTATTTCCATTTTTAATATTTCTATTGATTGCCTTTTTTTATTTTCATCTATACTTGGCAATTCTCTTTTGTTTAAAATTTCTCTCCACTTATCCATCTAATTAAAAGTCCTCCTTTCCTAAATACCTACTCAATTTTTCTATTCCATGCTTTAGTCTTGATTTAATGGTAGGTACTTTTTCATCAAGTATTTTAGATATATCTTTAATTTTCAAATCTTCATAATACTTCAAAATAATTACTTCTTTTTGTTTTTCTGGTAGCTCTTTTAATGCTTTATCAATTGAATTTTTTTGTTCTATTCTTGATAATTCATTAGAATCATTTTCTTTATAAGTTTGATTATCATCTAATTCTTCTAACTCCACTTTATTCTCGTCAAAATAAGTGTTACATACATTCATTGCTATTGTAATTAAATAACTTTTAAATTTTCCTCTATGTTTATAAGTTCCTATATATTTAATCAATTTCAAGAATGTTTCCTGTGTTAAATCATAAGAAAGTGAGCTATTTCCTGTTTTATAATAACAAAATCTATAAATATCATCATAATATTTCTCAATTAATATCTCTAATAATTCTTTATTTCCGTGCTGTATTTTATAGATTAATTCTTTATCTTCCAAGTAAATACCTCCCTTCTTTCTTTTATAAACTAGCTTACATATAATATAACCTAAAAAAATATAAAAAAGATTTAAAATTTTATTAAATTTTTAAATTTTTAAATTTTTTCATTTATTAATTATAAATTAAATATATATTTTTGTATAATGTGCGATTTTAAATTTAAAATATTATTTTATTTCTTCATCTATTATATTTCTTTTTGCAACTGTTTGTCCATAGGCATTTACTACTTCTGCAAAAGATGTCATGTCTACACATATCATCATTTGAATTTCCCTCTATTGTATATACTTCTTCATTTTCACACTTTTCAACTATTCCAACGTGATTCAACTCGTGAGCCAAAACCATACCAAGACCAGAAAGGTTGTCCTCCAACATTTCCAACTTGTTCTAGTGCAACTTTTACAATATCATTACTACCTACTGAACTACCATAGATTACAGCTGACCACATACTTGCATATTCTTCTTTTTGAAATTCTGCTAACTGATTTTTCTGTTCTTGATTAAAGTTGTATTGTTCTACCATTTCATTGGCTGTTTTATGATTTATATTGATATGTAATCTTGTATGTGTAACTGTTTTATGCTCTGTCCAAGTTAAATGATGGCTTTCTACATCTTTTGTAAAAGTAACTTCATTCATTGCCCAAAATATCTCTTTTAAAGTATTTACCTTTTAATTACTTAAAGTCATCATTTCAACTTGAAAAGAGATATTGATTAAATTCAATACCTCGTAATTTTTTTATTATTTACTTATTTTAATGTTGTTAAAGTAATTTGATTTACTTATTGTAATTTGGCTCTTACTTATTCCAAGTCATTGTGTATTCTATTTCAGCTGTATCTTTATCTATATTTTCGCTTGTAATTATAAAATCATTCTTTTTATAAAAATTGATAGCATTTACATTTTTCTTATATACACTTAGTAAGAAATTGTTTATTTCTTTCCATCCATTTTAATATATTATCAGCATTTAATTTTTTACTTATATAATCAAAATATTTAGTTGAATCTATTGGTGGTAATGATAATAATACAGGTTCTTTTCCTATTCTTTTTAATTCATCTATAAGATACGAATATATTTCAATGAACTGTGTTATTGAACTTTTAGAATAATGTTCTTTGTCTGGATTTTCTGATATTTATTCCTCCTCGTATAATATTACAATTTGTTCTAATGTTTTTAAATCTTCTTTATTTGGATGTGATAATGCTTTATCAAAGTTAGCAATTAATTTATCAATGTTAAGTGAAATATTATTTTGTTCTCTCATTTTTTCATATCTTTCTCTAACTGATAATGGCATTTTACCTTGACACATAAAAGTACCTATTATTGTATTGCTACTATCAATATTCTTTTTTACATTATTAATAATACCATCAAAATATTTTTCACTTTCGCCATATCCTGCTGTCCCAAATAAAAATATTTTTTTGTTTTTTAATTTATTTAAAAAATCTATTGTTAGATGATCAGCATTTCCTTTTTCTGTCCAAAAACCAATATAAATTACATTACTTAATACATCATCAATTTTATCCACTGTACCATAATAATCACACTTATTTTGAGGTAAAGTATTATAGATTGCCTCTGCAAGTTTTTTTGTATTTCCTGTTTTACTACTATAAATTATTGAATATCTTTCTCTTTTCATAATACATAATCTCCTTTTTCTTTATTATCAAAATTGTAATTTATCTTTTAACTTTTTTAATAAATAGGAAGTAAACGATTATAGGTATTATTATTAAATCTGGTATAGTAAATGTTCTAACTAGTATATAATTTCCAATAATTGTTACTAAAATAAGTCCTATTGATATAAATTTGGCAAATAATCCTTCTTCTTTTGTTTTCCAAGTAAAATAAGCAAATAAAGGCGATAAACAAGAAAATATTGTCCAACCTTTGATAAAATTCCAGCTATATACTGCATTTGTTAATTCTGCTGTTACATAGTATGAAATTAGCATTCCTATACAAAATGGAAATATATTTATCATTGCTTTTTTCCTTGTATCACTATATATCGAAATCAATATTCCTAATAGTACCCATATTGGTAAATCTGAAAACATATATCCAAGTGTCATCATAAATAAATTGCCAACAAAAAGTATATCCAATAATTTGCTTATTATTCCTAAAATAGCACCTATAAAAAATAATGAAATAGGATTTAATATATATTTCTTCATAAATTATCTCACTTTCAAATTACTATTTATTTATTATAACTTTATATTTTTCTTGACTTTTTATCTTTAAATAGCTTATAATAAATATAGGAAATGACAAA
>OJNH01003447.1_pt1 | contig 10158 bp, 7 predicted proteins | sample 1597361 | NCBI WGS metagenome assembly OJNH01 (sample SAMEA2452136, study PRJEB22498) | human gut metagenome | biome: human feces; feature: human gut; material: feces | place: Australia | collected 2012
AAAGAGTTGTCTTCGTTAAAGCAAGCCAACCTTACCATAAGGAACTTTCCGGCATCCATCAGCGAACTCCGCAAACGGCTGAAACTGAAAGACGGAGGAAACATTTACCTGTTCGCTACCACCTTCTCCGATGGTAGAAAAGCCATCATCCAATGCCGTAAGGCATAAAAAGCTCCATTCCCAATACACCCCACCATACCTACTAGTCCTCTTGATATACAACTCTTGCCGGCAACTTTATCAGTGCCGATGCATTTAGAAGCATCTGCACTTTTAGTTACTTTATAAAGAATGATTTACACAGGAAGTGAAGAAGTCAAGGTGTGCATTGAAAGAATAAGAATTCATCCGGAAAATACATCGCCAATGAGCTAATTCTAGCCAGTAAGCATTATCTTTGCAGACAAATTGGACTTATATGAAACAGCTTCTAAAAGACAATCAAGGGCTTCCGGCCTCTCTTCTATGGACATTGGCTATCATGGCAGGCATATCGGTAGCCAACATCTACTATAACCAACCTCTGCTAAACCGTATCAGCCGCGATTTGGCCATCTCGGAATTTAGCGCCAACATGATTACCGTCACCACACAAATAGGTTACGCTTTAGGGTTACTTTTCATTATTCCGCTGGGCGACTTAATAAAGAGGAAGAATATTGTACTGACTTGCTTTTCCATCCTGGTACTTTCATTGCTCACTATAGCCTCATCGCCCAACTTCCATCCATTATAGTTACCGGATAGATCTAGCGACCACTTTTTCGCCAAGCCAACCTCTACGCCCAAGTTGATCGTAGCAGTCGCATCATAGAGCAAGTTCGACTTCACCGCGAACTTCTGGCCGTAAACGCCTGTCGTAGCTACCAAGAGCAGGACTAGGAAAAGAATTCTCTTCATATCGAATATTTTTTCGTTTTTATTATACATACGTGAATGCCTTCACTTCGACGAGCTCGCATTCAACCGTTTAAGTAATAACTTACCAGGCTTAAACTTCACGCTTTTACGAGCTCTTATCATATAAGCCACTCCATTCTTAGGATTTCTGCCGATCCGTTCGGTTTGTTCCCAAGCGGAGAGCGTTCCAAAGCCCAATAGCATCAAAGAACCATCACTTTCCAAAGCCTCTGTCGTAGTCTCTTCCCAAGCCTGAATAAACCGCATCGCCTCTACTTGTGTAACCGACAATTTATCAGCCAATGTTTTCACGAGTTCTCTCCTATTCATCCCTTTCACTTTTAATTTGTATCACAAAAATAGATTATAACATTTCTTAGCACGATAGGTGTGAGTTTCAACTTTAAAGGGTAAACCTACCAACTATCCTTGATTGATAAGAACACCTATTCATTTCAAAGAAGGTGATAGGAACACCGACACTTTATAAAGACAGCAAGGGGCAGACTTGTGTAAGCCTGCCCCTTATCAGTCATACTGTATTTATCAGACTCGGATTCTATTAACACCATCAATCCGCATCATCCACTTCTAATTCTTAATCTCCTCCTTGCGGATAAGGTTCTCAAGGTCATTCACCTCCTCCAAGGAAAACCCCGTAGATTGGGCGATCACAGCCGGATCCGCCCAAAAGTCTTACCTGTTTGCTCGTTTGCCAGAACCACGTCCGTTCGCCATGAAGGGAACTCGGGAAGGCTGAAGTTCAGAAAACGTATCTATGTCGTAAAGGTAAGGACTATTTTCCGAATAAAAAATCTCGTTTAGATAAAATAAGCCATTCATATCACTTTAGTATCAAAGATCAACCTGTTAGCCAAACGGACATTATCTGATCCTTTTGATCAATATAAGACGCATATCGTGGCATTCCCTTTTAACGAAAGCCACACAATAAAGACATGGAGCGCCGCTTTATTCATGTTTTAGGATAAAAAAGGACGGTTTTCAACGCACATTAGGAGGCAAAAGCCTACACATACGGTGGCGTTGGGCAACACCTACCGTGCCGTTGGGCATCGTAAGCGGTCGCTAATAGGGTTATAAGCGGTTGCGAATGGGCATTCTTGTACCGTTACACCCCAGTCGTAAGCCTGTTTTTCCCCTTTTCACCCTACTTGATATGAATTACGATGAACTAATTTAGCTAGAATGAATGGGCGTTTTTCAGCATCTACGTATATGCTAAGCAATTACTGTTTTTTTCTTGCGTATTTGGAGGCAAGCCGTAGGTCGGGACGGAAAAAGGGATTCTCCGGGAGTTAAGAATACAAAGTGTCAGATTGATTTCTGTTAAATAGAGAGAGACGCAGCATGCTGCGTCTCTACAACTAGATATATCAATTTATTTTTCACTCCTCACACAACGAACAAACATGCCGTTATTCGTATTTAATGTTCCGACATTAATAGGAACATTGGTATTCAGAGAATACCAAAAATCTATAAAAAGCATATTCGTATCAGCATTAGAGTCACCAGATCCAGACCAATAAAAAGCCCCATATCGATGGGCTGTATTATAGAGAAGTCGACCTCCACCCAAATACCCAATACCAATCTCATCAATCCCTGTATCCTCTGCAGCACTCCCATGCTCAGTCATAACAGCCTTTCCATAAGAGAAGAACAAATTGACAGGTTCTCCAGTAGAACGAACCATTAATGTCCCTTTAGCCGGATTGCAATCTATAGTTTCATCTATAACCGCATTGCCTTCTGAATCCCACTGCCAACCAAAAGGAGTATTCTCAACCGGACAACTATCATCATACACATATCCTCCATATGTAAATAATGTATTTTTCTCCGTAGCACTCTTAATAGCACTGTAATGGCTAGCCGCAGGAACTTTATAACCACTCGGACATGGACCTTGTCCATACTCCCATTTGTATTTTTCATTGCGCATGTCCTCCGATGTTTTTTCTTTCCAATTCAAATGCTTATTACCATAAGTCACATCCCATGGTGTATAATAGGAATCTGAAGCCCCTCCTTGATAAAAATATCCAGATTGGGTCGGAGCGTTGGTGATAGAGCCTTTTGTCGTACAATTGAATAAAGACCAAGTTGCCCCACCATCCAACAATTGCGTATCCGCATAACCTTGACGCAAATAAATCATATGCTCGCAACGGTTATTATGATAGGTTACCTTGATAGCGCCATAACGATTGGTGGAAGAACTTCCTGTGCTCGAATTCGGTTTATAATTAAAAACAATATCACCTCCAGTACCTGTAACAGACTTCGATGTTCCGACGACAGACTGTCCGTCATCTGTAGATAGCGTAAACCAATCCCCAGCGGTAATAGTAGCTGTCCAAGGGCCAATAGAATTCAATATCTCATACTTTCTCTTCTCCTTATTAAATTCTCGCACCTTAACTTTGACAAGCTCCCTGTTGTCCCATTTCTTATAGAAAGCTATCGGATCGACCAAACGGATAACTTGATTGACAGTTACAGTTTTAGAGATTGATTTTCCGTCCTTCCCTGTAGCCGTAATCGTCACGGTATTAGTTATGTGATCCTTACTACTAATATTCGTTTTCTTCGTGATAACTCGAATCGTATTCGTATTTTTATCATACGCACCAATCTGGAAATCCTCACGATTTGAACCTTCCACACTCCATGTACAATTATCAAACCAACCATGGTCTGTCGGCAACTTCACTTGGATATCACTTATAGAGCCTATCCGATACCCGATATAAATATCATCCACCGTAAAATCCCAGTTAAAATCTTTCGTCACACGCCAAGAAGCCTCGTCAACCCCGCCCTTACCGGTAAGATTAAGCGTCACGTTATAGTGGGCGTTTCGCTCTACCGCAAAATTGGTAAAAGCGTCATCTCCTAAGAAAAAGCGATAAACAATCTTCCCACTAGCACCCATTTCTGAATACTCCGCTTCCACACGAATATAAGAACAAGTCTTATCCGCTTCCACAGTGGCAACATCCTTTATTGGGGTGTTACCTAAACTGGCCGGGGTTTTATATGCCTCTACATACTTTCCGTCTTTCAGTAAGCAGACACCATCCGGTTGCTTATTCTCATACATAAAGAAAACACTGTTATCTTTCATTGAACTAACATTCTCTACCGGATTGGAAAATTCGATCATATCAGCCTCCGTTATATAATCTGAAGGTGACGGATTTGCCGGGATTAAGTTGTTCATAAACAATTTACCAGTAGCCGGTACTTGATGCAAAGATACTTTTAGGGGCTTGATCGTACGATCTTTCAATCCAGAAGTATTCACAGATACGGATATCATAGCGTAAATACGCTTTAACGAAAGGATGGCAAAACCTTTTCCTCCGCTAACTGATACATCATCAGCGGATGCGCTCATTACCATCTTTGGCAAATTATCTAACGTTCCATACGATAGATTATCTATCTTATCGAACGGCTCCGCACTCAAATCAGATTCTGCGTTCGCAATTACTCGTACACGATAAGAACCATTCTGTAAAGCTATATCGTAATTAACCGCCTTATTCTCTTCGTTATTATTTACGGTAAGGCCATTCAAGGCTGCACCGGTCAAATACAATCCTTTAACTAAGCGATTATTATCCTTATTATACACAAGGATATTCAAATCGCTAATAGCATTAGCATCAGTAGCTGAGGCTTTCGTGAGCGGAGAGATCACGTCGCTAGCGGAAACGCTCAAGGACAGTCGTAATCCATCAACATTCTGCTCTCCTCCATTCACTTCCGTCTCTTCCATGCAGGAACCTAGTCCTAGCATTAACAGGCCCAAGAACAAGGCATATATATTTTTTATCGCTTTCATAATATTCTATTTACTGTTTAATTAAAGTTTGCGCTAACATCTTTCCCAACCCAAGGAGCTACCCATATATTAAACTCACCTGTTGATTGTTTCAACATTCCTGTCACATGATAATAGTTACCGTGGATCAAACCGTCCGTGCATTCATCCGCTTTATATTCAGGGTTGATTGGGATGGAGTATTGATAGTCCGTACTCTCTCCGGTAGAAGTTATATCTATTTTAGATACGGTTCCACCCATTTCCAATTCTTCCGTATTGATAATAAACTTAGTGTTTGAACCTTCTCCCCAGCCCCCATCTTCATCCCATGTGGGATGAAAACCTGTAGACTTCAACTTATAAGTTGCTATTTCCTTTTTATCACCCTTAACGTATTCCCCAACTATCTTCACAGACAAGGCTTTTGTTAGATCACTGACCTTGTCTCTTTCATACGTGTAAAAAGATAAATTGACCTTAGTATCTGCCATTCCTCCTAGGATAGATCCATCTCTCAAACCAATCGCATCATTCAATTGATTTGTGGGGATAATCAGTTTCGATTGTGTATTCACATTCAATACTTGAACACTTATCAAATTAAACAGCCATGTTGGAGTTGTAGTAGTTATCGCCATTGTAATAGGGTTTCCCGAAGAAAAACTTTCTATATGCGCATATTTATTACTAGTATTAGGTTGATTAGCACAGTCTTTATCCGCAGAGTTATTCCATGCCCGCACTAACGCCTTAGCACCAGCTGGAACTTTTTCTCCCGATCCTGTTGCCTTCAATGCACCAGACTGATCCACATATACAATAACAGGTTTATTTTTGTTAGATGCGCTACTCATTCTTTTAGATAACTTATTGATAATGTCATCCATAGAATAACCATCCAACGTCCACTTACTCGTAGTCGTAGAGCCTTCCATCTTCGGCAACTCCACATCCAAGTCCAACTCTACTTTCGCCGCCAATTGCTTCAAATGGACATCCTTGCCGCCAGAAATCACACCGCTAGTAGCGGTAAATTTCATATCCTGCTCGCCTGCCTTTATCAAGGTTTTCGGATCGAATGTATAATAGCCCTCTCCACCCAACGTACCAGTATAAGTTACCGTCTCGGCACTTAACCCATTATAATCCATTTCCGCATAAGACGCAACCTTGTCCTCCAATGGATTCACGATAGCTACCACCTTCAGTTCCGTGTTAAGCGGTAAGGTTAAACCGGTCAATTTAAAAGAGCCGGAACTTTGTGTCCCGACAAAACTGCCATCACCTAAGGTTCCAGTCTTAGAAATCAAGTATTTCCACTCGTTATCTACCTTCTTGAAGATAGAGACAAAAATATTGTTTATGTTAAGTTCATCCGCCGTAGCGTACTGATAAGTACCATCGGCATTTATCACTTTCGTCTCCACGCCCTCAGTAGAGAAAGAGATCGAAACCGTACCTGTTTCCATCGGTCGCTCATCTATCAGCTTCTCTTCCGTACATGCGGTAAAGGCCAAGAGCGCCAAAAATCCTGTCAATACTATATCTTTTAACTGCTTCATGTTATGTTTATTTTACCCTGTTTACTTAACTGGTTCTCCAAAAATATCACCGACACTCAAGGTATTCGGTATCCAATCTTCAATTACAAAATCAATATCCTCGCTGGCATTACCTATTGTCACAGATAACTTATAGAGATTCCCCCCAACAACCTTCACCGCATCTCCCGGCTTTGTCTTGATCGGATAGGTACGATCCATTACCGCACCATCGACCTTATAGGTTATTTTCATGGAAGTCTGACGATCTGCATCCGTATTATCATAGCCATAAAAACGGATCTTATCGTAAGTACCGTAAATGTCATTCTTCGGATCACTCTGGTTCACATCGGTTGGCTTCAGAATATTATCTTTTACCGTGGAAAAAGAGTTACCATACTCACCTACCACTTTAGCGCTTAGCTTAATGTTCAGCATCTGTACGGAAACGACCTCTACATTCGGTACTACCGGATATTCACCACCCACCTTTTCTTTACTTGTGTCTACCACCTTGAAGGAAGCCAGTTCAAACGCCGCGACTCTCTGCGATACGGGAATTGTTATTTTGTTACAATTCACGTCATCGTGAGTAGCCAATTGAGTAGTTGTTTTATAAGATCCAATGGGTTGTTCTCCTACTTTTACTAGAAAATTAGGTTCTGCCAACTCTACATCTCGAATACCCGCTATGGTTGTACAAGCCAATAACTTATCGGCAGTCGTCTGTGTCAGGTTCGCCACCGCATAAGCCGTAAGTGCCGGCTTATCACTTGGCACTTTCACGATCATGTGGCGCTCGATATCCGTAGTAAAGGACTCGCTACTCGTCTGTAAATCGCTCGTTGCGTACCAATAAGAAGACAATACATTGCCATCTTTAATAATAGCTACAAAACAATTACTGATAGAAGATTCCGTAGAAGTAACATCATTGGGATTTTCCGTTATTTCACCAGCCTTGGTCATAGAGCTATTGCCGGAAAGAGAGAAGGCAAAAACGGCCTCGGTGTTTGCGATATTCGTCCCAACGCCTCCCATATCCACGTTATTCAAAATATCGTCTTCCATGGAGCAGGACACTCCGATGCAAAGGAAGCATAACAATGCTAGTATATTCTTTATTTTCATAATGGATTGAATTTTTCTCTTGTTTTTACGCTAGCAAAATTAGAGGAATCCATTATTCGGCACGATAGGCGTAACTTTCAACTTTAAGGGGTAAAACTAGCATATTGGAAGTAGCATTTTAAGGGTATGGTTAAAGCTATCTTAGGCGATAGGGATACCTATGCAGGGCGCAAATCCATCCATCATAGGACAAAAAAACGGAGTCCGGAAATTCCAGACCCCGCCTTTCGCTGTTTATTTAAATATAAAAGAGCCTATTCAATTAACATCATCCTCTGTTTGCATGATGACTTTCCAAGGCTCAACCTTAATACTGAAACTGATGCAAGCATTTAACTCACTTGTGTCAGGGTCTTTAGAGCCTTCACCGGTTATCGTAGCATATATCTTATAGATAGTATTACGTTGTACACCGATAACACCACTTGTCGCATCTTGTTTAATCGGTATACGGTAGTAACGATCTCTTTTAACCACATCATTACCGAGTCCTTCCGTTTTTCCATTTGGATACCAATTGCCTCGAAGAATTAACATGGTCTGTATTTCCCCAGACGGAGAATCACTTGTATTCGTCGGATCTGGAAGCATCGATTTATTCCCCTTCATTTCAAACACATAAAATTGAGGCATCTCTTTATGCCTGTTATTAGGGTCAGTGCCCTCATCACCCTCAATCGTCTGGTCATCAAACTTAAACCAATAACTCCCATCATAATCTATCGTTCCTCCTTTTATATTCTTAGAATGATCATGACCGGTCATTGCGATATCTACCCCCGCATCCATTCTCCAATGTAAAGAAGGTACATTTTTACTACCGTCCACTAAGAAATAGTCATCCCGGATATAACTACAACCATGAGAATAAGCGGTAGCATTGTCCAAACTATACGGTTGTGCATCTGCATAGATAAGGGAAGTATTGCTAGCGTTGGCGATATATACATCTGTCAACTCAAATGACGCGTTAGCATAATTGTTCTTGAAGTCGCAATCAATAGCTTGAAGTTGGACACGGGCTACATGGCGGGTCAATGGGATTTTATCTGCATCTGGAATATTTGCCGGATCATAAGAGGAAGCTTTTTCACTCCATTCTCCTTCACCTTTTTTCTCAATCTCCTTATGCGCTGAACCTGCTGTCGCATTGTTTGTATATATAATAGAAGGGGTCGTAGATCCTTTCACCCAATTATCATACTTTGTTCCAGCAAGCAATTCATACCCAGCTCCACCAATCGTAACTATCTGACTGAACATCGGTACATATGTTTGCGTACCACCCGGTACTGGATGCACTTGCGTAAAATCAACAAAACTTTCAAGTTTGGCAGCTTTCACGTCTCCCAATTTAGAAGGAGGTGTAGCAAGTTTCGTATTCGCTAAAAAGATCACCTTCAATTGTGTATCAGAAAGTTCACCAGCCGTCGTAGCCTTTACCTTAACAACAATATCTTCAATGGTCTTTACGGAGTTAGTACCATCCGAAGTCACCGTCTTCATTGCGGCGAATTTATATGCCTCCTCATTTTCCCCATTGTCCACATAAAACAAATAGGCGGTTAGTTCATTTATAAATTGCTCTTTATCACTGCCGTTTTCTTCTGCATCAACCGCTTTTGTCTGTATCCCATCCAAGGCCGTAGCCGTAAGTGATATATTCGCGTCTATCATCTGATAGTTCTCTTCCGGTATCTCGATGCCATTCGAGCTATCGTCCGAGCAGGAGGCGAAAGTGCATGCGGCGAAGGAGGTTAATAATAAATGTCTTAGTTTCATATCCTTTTGTTTTTTCTTGTTTATACTAAATTTCATTCCCTATGATTCCATTACTTAGTCTATTACCGGATGCTGCATTACCGGGCCCCAGCCTACTACCTGCACGGCTATATTCAAGTTGGTATCTACCTCGGGTTCCGGATCCGGACCTGGGCCCGGGTCTGGCGTTACGGGAATATTGTCGAAACTTTCGCCGTCAAAATAAATACGGAGACGGTAAACGTAGTTGCGACGGATGAAATTATGATCATAGCCGTTCTGCAAGCCACCCGCATTGATCACCGCCGTGAAGATTTTCGTATGGTCCTGATAACTGGAATTTCCCCGTAAGGTAGCTTTTACGGCGATCATCGTGTGATCGTCGCTTTTCATATTTTCCATTACATAATGAACGAATGGCGTATTGGATATCGAAGCGCCATCATTTACCAACAGATCCTCGAACGAGGTATTTTCCGAATTTCGCACGGCATCGGGAGCCTCTGTCTCTCCCCAATCCGCCTCACTGAAATAGTAAGACTTTGTCTTCATATTGTAGATACCTACCGCATCGATTCGCACCTCACGTCCGGCGAACGGCGTTCCGGCAAAACGAGTGGATATATCCACCAAATCAATACGTGCGGCTACACGGGTCAAAAGGATCGGGTCGGAGATGCCATCCACATTCTGATCGCCAAGATCCGTATATCCTAAATAGTTATCTTCCTCAGATAAAGTGGATTTTGTAACGATCACTTGACTACTCATCGTTAGGTTCGTTTGCGATTGCGAGGAGAGGTCTACCAAGCGAGTCTGGAACTCATCGTATGTAGAAACGGTAGATAATAAATCTCTCGGTACGTTCGCCAAGACAATGATCCGTGCCCGGACAGCCTTCGTTGTCGGCACATCGGCTATTATGGCGGAATGTTCCGCCCCGGAAAGAGCCTCCCATTTATA
>OJNH01003455.1_pt1 | contig 10148 bp, 9 predicted proteins | sample 1597361 | NCBI WGS metagenome assembly OJNH01 (sample SAMEA2452136, study PRJEB22498) | human gut metagenome | biome: human feces; feature: human gut; material: feces | place: Australia | collected 2012
CCCCGGGCGAGTTTAGTACCGCTACGTTTTTCATCGAGCGGGAGCGGGTCTGCGGAAGGAAATATGCCAATTAACCCGGCGTCCGTTCTCCCTTCCCCTTCTCATAATCACCCAAACTAAAACACAATACCCCCTAGACCGCATCATTTCTTTGAGCTATAATCAAACCCGGCTGGGAAAGCCAATGAATTGTATAGGGAAAGAAAGGCAGTAATATGTTTAACAAATCATACATTAAAAAGGCTGCAGCGATAGCAGCAGTAATACTTGCGGCAACAGCACTTCCGGTTAATATGGCAAATGCAGATACACAGACAACAGGAAGTACTGTGACAGGAAGTACTTTAACAGGAATTACAGCAAATCAGGCAGCATCAGAATACACAGAAATCCGCACAGCATCAGAACTTGTGGAGGCAGCAAAGACAGCTACAGGTAATTATAAGCTGATGACAGATGTTGATATGACTGGAATTGAGTGGACACCATGGGATTTTTCTGGCACATTTGACGGCAACGGACACAGCATACTTAACCTGTCAGTAAAGACGGTAAGTAAGCATACAATGATGACATATGACGGTAACAGAAAAGAGTATGAAACATATGGATCCGGCTTTTTTGGTGTTCTTAAGGATTCGAAAGTAACAGGTCTTAACATATACGGTGCAAGAGTTGAAGTAACTTCAACAGAACCGTGTTTTGCAGCACCAGTGGCAGGTCTTGCTGATAACAGCGATATATCAGACTGTATAATTAAGGATACATATGTGTCACTAACAGATTCAGCTAAGATGTGGGGAACAGGCGGAATTGCCGGATTTGGAAGCGGCAATCTTGATAACATCACTACAGATGTAACACTTGTCTGCGTTGATACAGATGCAGCCGTAAGAGATGAGCAGTTTATGGGTGGTGCTTACGCAGCCGGCTTCCTTAATATAAGAAATTGTTCTATAACAATAGATGGATATGATTCAGACCACGGATATGTGCATGATGGCGGACTTGTCGGCATGTATATGGTATATCCATTGGAACTGTCAAAGACATATCAGGGCGAAGTGCTTAACAACAAAGTTAAGGGAATGATAACATTTTTCGAAGACAATACAGACCGCCGTGCATACTGTCAGGCAAATATGGGTGAGGTCATGAACTGGACATATGCATATTCAGGCTTCACATCAGATTTCAAGAGAAATGAGACATATGATTATTCAGTTACACTCCTTCCTGAAATGTGCAGCAATCCTTCATACTCTGACACAGTAACAGAGGCAACAGCAACGGATTTCGGCTATACAACACATACATGCAGCACATGTGGTTATACGTATTCAGATAAATACACAATACATGAGCATAAGGTTGACAATTACAGTGTTGTAAAGGAAGCTACGGGAACAGACAAGAAAGACGGAATAGAGGCAGGAACATGCAGCCTGTGTAATCAGACCGTTTACAGGGAATATGCTGCAAATGTGGTAACAGACGATAGTGAACAGACAGCAGGTAATAAAGCATCAGATTCACAGAGTAAAAAAGGACTTAGTGAAAGTACTGCAGTATTTACAATAATTGTAGTAGTGATAGTTGCGATAATAATCATAACAGTAGTCATTATGGTACAGAACAATAAGAAAAAAAGAAGACATAATAGAAAAAGAAGACGCAGATAGAAGGGAGCAGTTATGGAAGAGAACACATTTATAAATGTATCAAAAGATATGATGTCATTCATAGAAAAAAGTCCTACAGCATTTCATGTAACGGCGAATTTTATGGATTTGCTGGACGACGCCGGATTTGTGCGCCTTAATGAGAGGGACAGATGGCATCTTATACTGGGTGGCAAATACTATGTAACAAGAAATGATTCTTCCATAATAGCTTTCAGAATGCCGGCGGCAGAGGGCTTTATCAATTATCAGATTGCAGCCGCACACAGTGATTCACCGTCATTTAAGGTAAAAGAGAATCCTGAGCTGACACCGGACAAGAATTACGTTTCGTTAAATGTGGAAAAATACGGCGGCATGCTTATGGCACCGTGGTTTGACCGGCCTCTTTCAGTTGCAGGAAGGGCAATAGTAAGGGAAGGTGCAGTATTAAAGCCAGTCCTTGTAAATGTAGACAGGGATTTATGCATAATTCCTAATCTTGCAATTCACATGAACAGGGAAGCCAACACAGGGCTTAATTATAATGCACAGAAGGATATGATACCGCTTATAGGAGAGACAGAATCCAAAGGGCTTTTTGACAGCATAATAGCAGACGCTGCACAGACAGATAAAGAGTCAGTGATAAGCAGTGATCTGTTTCTGTACAACAGACAGGCAGGAACTATATGGGGTGCGGATAATGAATTTATATCAGCACCAAGACTTGATGATGTGATGTGTGCATATTCATGCATGAATGCGCTTATAGACAGTGATGAGAGCAACCAGGAAAGCGTTGCGGTATGTGCGGTATTTGACAATGAAGAGGTTGGCAGCAGCACCAAGCAGGGAGCAGATTCAACATTTTTATCAGATGTGCTTATGCGTATAGCTGCGTGTGCCGGCAAGGATAATGAGGATTATATAAGAGCGTGTGCAGGTTCTTTCATGCTTTCAGCGGACAATGCGCATGCGGTTCATCCTAATTATCAGGAGAAAGCTGATCCGACTAACAGACCTCATATGAACAAAGGTATAGTCATCAAATACAATGCCAACCAGAAATACACAACAGATGCGGTTTCTGCGGCAATATTTAAAGAAATATGTACAAGAGCGGGAGTTCCGACACAGGAATTTGCTAACCGTTCAGATATTCCGGGTGGTTCAACACTTGGAAATATAGCTAACTGCCATGTGTCAATGAACACAGTAGATATCGGGCTTGCGCAGCTTGCAATGCACTCACCTTACGAGACAGCAGGAATTATGGACACAGAATACATGATAAAGGCAGTAAAAGAATTTTTCGAGACAGCCATTGTGACTAACAGCAACGGCACATTTACATTAGAATAACAGAAAGATACAGTATATGAGCAATACTATATATATGGCCCCGATGGAGGGGCTTACAGATTTTACATACAGAAATGCCTATGAGAAAACATTTGGAAAAGGTAGAATTACAAAATATTTTACACCGTTTATCTCACCTAATAAGTCAGAGAATTTTCTTGCAAGAGAAATAAGAGACATAGACCGCGGGCATAATAAGGATACATATACGGTTGCACAGGTCATGACTAATGAAGCTAAGGATTTTATATGGACAGCAAAAATGCTTTATGAAAAATACGGCTACAGCGAGATTAATCTTAATGCCGGCTGTCCGTCAGGCACAGTTGTTTCAAAGGATAAAGGCTCAGGAATGCTTCGCGACACAGAAAAGCTTGACCGTTTTCTTGATGAGGTGTTTGAGGATGCATTTATAAGAGAGAATATTAAGGTTTCGGTCAAGACACGAATCGGTGTTGAAGATGATGACAGTTTTCCACAGATAATGGAGGTGTATAATTCTTATCCTCTTGAGGAACTTATTGTTCATCCGAGAGTGCGTACAGATTACTACAGAAATGAGCTGCATCTTGACGCTTTCCGATACGCAGTGGATAACAGCAGGAATAAATTAGTGCTTAACGGAGATATATTTACAAGGAAGAATTTCCTTGAGATGAAGGAGATGTTTCCGGAGGTTGATACATTTATGCTTGGAAGAGGGCTTATCGCGGACCCCGGACTGATTAATGTATTAACAGATGATAATCCTGAGGCGATGGTGCGAGATCTTAATGCAGATAAGAAGCTGATGAAAGAGCTTCACGACCTTGTATACGCAGCCCGCACAGCCATAATGCCGGGAGATACACATGCCATACACAGAATGAAAGAAATGTGGTGTTATATGGAATATGTGTTTGATGATTGCAAAAAAGAAATCAAGGCAATCAAGAAATCCCAGAGAATGGCTGATTACAAGGCTGCAGTTGATGTGTTCTTCAACAAGGCAATGCTTGTTGAAAGAAAGAATATTATATTTTCAAAAAAATTCTAAATCAGTGACAGGCAGTATCATATCAGATATTGTCTGTCTTCTTTTTCTGCTGGTGACCTGTCATAAAGGCAAGCACCTGTCTTGGCAGGAATCTGCTGCCAAAAATTCCGGCTTTCATTGTAAATGTCGGAACAATGGTAAGTTTGCCTGTAAACATTTTACAAAGTGCATAATAGGCGCAGTAATCAGCAGGAATTCCTGATAATGCGAACTTTACATTGGCAACATTGTTGAAGTTGGTATCAACAGGACCTGGACAGAGCATGCTTATGTGAACGTTACTCTTTAAGTCGCGCAGTTCCCCGTGTATTGCAGTAGTGAGGCTTGTCACATAAGCCTTTGTTGCATAATAGGTAGACATATATGGTCCACCAGGAAGCAGCCCGGCACTTGACGCCACATTCATGATGTAGCCCCTGTCGCGTTGTATAAAGCCCGGAAGTACGGCCTTTGTAAGTATATGCACAGCTTTAATATTAACATTAATCATGTTGATATCATTCTTTAATTTCGTTTCAGCAAATGTGCCAAGTTCTCCGAATCCAGCATTATTAATCATAATATCAAGTGGATATTTGCGGAGTTTTTTGCCAAGCTTTACACATGATTTTTCATCAGATAAATCACATGTGATACATTTGCACCTGACAGCTACATTATCAGCAATTTCATGAAGCGCCGCTGAGTTTCTTCCAACAAGAATCAGGTCATATTCAAGGTCTGAAAGCAGATATGCAAATTCTTTTCCGATGCCGGAAGATGCTCCGGTAATACATGCAAGTTTCATAAGAAGACTCCTTTCTTTTTTCAATTCATGTTTCTGATTTTCAAAGTTTAATTCCAAGATATTGGCTTAACCTATAAGAATAAAAAATTCTCATGATTTATAGGCAAATACTGGCGATATTTTCTTTGGAAATCTTCAATATTCATAAAGATGCCTATAAACAATTCAAAAATATAACTCTTATAGGTGATTTATCGCCATCATGTGTCATTTTCAGTTAATGTAATATAAAAATGTTCAGAAATGTCCTATAAGTTGACATAAAATGCGACTATCTATAGGTATCACGAGAAAAATATTCATGATATTTAATCCCAGACAATAAAATTATGCCTATAAACATTGAAATAAAAACAATCTTATAGGAAATGTATGTAAATATTATATCAGATTCGTGCAGTTTATGCCATATAGCAAACTCGTCATCAATGACACACCGCCGCCCACCGCACCCCTGCAATATAACATTGACACACCTCCCCAGCCGGGCTTAAAATTATTCTTTAGATAAAGCCTGCTAAAGAGGCGTTCATAATGTAGTGTTATACAGGGAGGAATTGATGACAATAAAGAATGAAACAGCATTCACAAAGGAATGTATGGAAGGTGCCATGCGTGCCAGTAATTTTGATAACAGCAGATATAAGACTTTTAAGCTGATTTATAATATGTTTGGACTTATATTCGGAATGATGATGATAAGAGAGCTTGTTCTTAAGATGACAGGAAATGAGCAGGCTGATACATTTATGATAGTGCTGTTTGGTTTAGTGGCGGTAGTATTTCTGTATATAGGAATGATTGGAATGGATAAGAGCAATAAGAAGAAATTCCATAATATATATGGAAAGATGGTAGGAATTAAATTCACATATGAGATAGATGCAGAGAATATTATTATTACAGATGAAGAAAACGACAGTGACACATTCAGTTGGAATGAAGTTGTAAAATGGAATCAGGATCCTGATAATATATATCTGTTTGTTGGGGATGATAACTGCCTGGTTGTAAGCAAGAAAGGGTTTACCCAGGGAAGTGCAGATGATCTGAGGCAGCTTGCTGATGCTGTAATTGGTATGAGAAATGTGACAGGAAACAGCCAGCAGTAAATTGACAAACACTATTAGTAGCAGATATAATATCTTCATCTGCGTTTAGCTATGCGGGAAATAATCAGGAGGAGGAAAGCCATGAACAATCAGGAAATGATGGAACTTTCAACAGTAGATAAGAGCGATTTTGAGGAACTTGTAAAAGAGTGTACAGCCTCAGGTATAATCGATCAGAATCTGTATACAGAGTATGATGTAAAGAGAGGTCTTCGTGATAGCAATGGTAACGGTGTACTTACAGGTCTCACAGAGATATCAGATGTATTAGGTAACCAGAGTGTTCACGGAAGAAAGATACCTGTAGACGGAGAATTATATTTTCAGGGATATAATGTTGAGGAGCTTATCAAGAGAAGCAGCCTTGACAGATTCAGATTTGAGGAAGCAACATATCTTCTGTTATTCGGAGTACTTCCAGACAAGGATCAGTTAGACAGATTCATAAGAATTTTAACAGATCTTCAGGAACTTTCAGGAGCATTCATCAGAGATGTTATTATGAAAGCTACAAGTACTAATCTTATGAATTCGCTTATGAAGAGTATCTTAAGTCTTTATTCATATGATGAGAAGCCGGATGATATTTCAATTCCTAATGTATTAAGACAGAGTCTTCAGCTTATAGCTAAGATGCCTCTTCTTTCAGTATATGCTTATCAGTCATACAGACATTTTAAGCTTGATGGAACACTTATGATAAAGAATCCTAAGAAAGGTTATTCAACAGCCGAGAATATCCTCTATATGTTAAGAGATGACGGAGACTTTACAGAACTTGAAGCAAAGGTACTTGATATTTGTCTTGTTCTTCATGCAGAGCATGGTGGTGGTAATAACTCAACATTTACAACTCATGTTGTTACTTCATCAGGAACAGATACATATTCAGCAATAGCTTCATCAATCGCTTCCCTTAAAGGACCTAAGCATGGTGGTGCTAACTTAAAGGTTCAGGAAATGTTTACAGATATTAAGGCACATTGCAGCGATTGGGACAATAAAGATGAGATATGTACATATCTTAACAAGATCCTTGACAAAGAAGCATTTGACCATGCAGGACTTATCTATGGTATGGGTCATGCGGTATATACTAACTCAGATCCTAGAGCAGTTATTCTTAAGAAATTTGCAAAACAGCTTTCAGAAGAGAAGGGGATGCAGAAAGAATTTGCATTATATGAGCTTGTTGAGAGCGAGGCAGGACAGCTTATCATGAACAAGAGAAAGATGTTTAAACCGGTCTGTGCCAACGTTGATTTCTATAGTGGATTTGTATACACAATGCTTGGTATTCCAGAAGAAATGTTTACACCAATGTTTGCAACTTCGAGAATTTCAGGCTGGTGCGCACACAGACTTGAGGAACTTGTTAATGCAGGTAAGATTATCCGTCCTGCATACAAATATGTTGGACATCACAGACCATATGTTGATATGGACGAGAGATAATTACGTTTAATGGAGTAGTAAAATTATGTCACAGTACAAGGTTAAGAAGCTGGACCACCCGATTCACTGTACAGTTGAAGTGCCTGGTTCAAAGAGTATTACTAACAGAGCGCTGCTTATGGCAGCTTTATCACAGGGTGAATGTACCCTTAAAGGAGTTTTGTTCAGTGACGATTCGAGACATTTTCTTTTAAGTCTTATCGCACTTGGATATATTATCGAAGTAAACGAAGTTGAACGATATGTTATCATTCATGGACATGGAAGAGACATTCCTAAGAAGAGGGCAACAATAAATGTAGGAAGTGCCGGAACAGCGGCAAGATTCCTTACAGCCATGCTTGCATTATCAGATGGTGAGTACACTATTGAAGCTTCAGAACAGATGAAGAAAAGACCAATGCTTCCTCTTTTTGAAGCATTACAGAGCATGGGAGCAGAGTTTGAGTTTCTTGAGAAAGACGGACATCTTCCGGTAAATGTAAAGGGCGCAGCATATGGTGGAAAGAAACCACAGAATCATGTTTCAATAAGTATAAGTGAAAGCACACAGTTCTTAAGCGCGCTTATGATGACATCTCCGATGCTTGAAGAAGGAATACACGTTCATATTACAAGTAATAAAACAGAAGGTTCATATGTGCGTATAACAGCTAAGATGATGGAACAGTTTGGCTGTGTGGTAGACCATAAAGGGGCAGAGTATGTAGTTCCTGCGGGTTCATGTTACTATCCACATATTATATTGAACCGGATGTTTCAGCGGCATGCTACTTCTATGCGGCAGCAGCACTTACAGGCGGAACAGCTATCGTTAAGGGAGTACATTCTAACTCAATGCAGGGTGACCTTAAGTTCATAGATGTGCTTAAGCAGATGGGCTGTGCTGTGACAGAGGAACGCGAGGGTATATGTGTCAGCGGACCTAAGGATGGAGAATATTGCGGTGTGGATGTTGATATGAATGATTTCTCAGACCAGTCAATGACACTTGCGGCTATTGCTCCATTTGCAAAGACTACTACAGTTATCAAGAATATTGAACATATACGATTACAGGAATCAGACAGAATTGAGGCTATGGTCAACGAGCTTAACAATCTTGGCGTTGACGTCAAAGAGGGAAGAGATCGTATAGAGATATCTCCAGCCAATGTTAAGCCGGGTGTTGTTGACACATATAATGACCACAGAATGGCGATGTCATTTGCATTAATCGGACTGCGTGTTGATGGCATAATAATAGATAATTATGAGTGCTGTTGTAAGACATTTGAGAACTATTTTGAAGTACTTGAAAAGGCATGTGCACAATGAAAATACTTTTATACAGATGGAAAGTGTTCAATCAGGATGATGTAAAGTCTGCGATTGAATATTTCGGACATGAAGTACATGATTACACAGAAACAGTAATAGACAAGGATGATGAGACCGGCTTTAAGCTCCGTGACTATGCGGAGCTTAGGCAGGTCTTTTCTGCATACGACTGTGTTTTTTCACTTAATTATTTTCCACATGTATCGGATTTATGTGAAGAGCTTGGGAAAAAATATATTGCATGGACGGTAGATAGTCCGCTTATATCACTGTATCATCAATCTTTATTTAATAAATGTAACTATATATTTATATTTGACAGATTTTATTGTGAGGAACTAAAAAATCTTGGGGCAGAACATGTGTGGTATCTTCCGCTTGCTGTAAACTGTTCCCGTGTTGGTAAGATAACAGGTTCGCTTACTGCTGATGAACGGAACAAATGGCACAGTGAAGTATCATTTGTCGGAGGAATGTATCACAGGAATTCTTATGATGAAATAAAGGATAGGTTGCCGGAATATTTAAGAGGGTATTTTGATGCGGCAATGGCAGCACAGATGGAAATCTATGGTGACAGCATATTTGATAAAGTGCTTACAGTTGATATACTTGAAAAGTTATGTGAGCTTATAGATTTTAAGCAGGATGAAAGAGCATTTTCAGATATTGCACTTGTGTTTTCATCAACATTTTTAGGTTTCAAACTTGCTAATATAGAGAGGGTGCAGATACTTAACAAGCTTGCAAAACATTTTCCAACAGACCTCTATACGGATGATCCGGATAAGGAGCTTATAGGAGTTAATCTTAAGGGGGCAGTTAATTATATGACAGATATGCCTAAGGTGTTTAATTGTAGCAGGATTAATATTAATCCTGTAATGCGCAATATCCGTACGGGAATTCCGCTTCGGGCGTGGGATATTGTCGGTGCAGGCGGATTTCTTATGACCAGTTTTCAGCTTGAATATATGGATTTTTTCGAGAATGGAAAAGATTATGTGTATTACGAAAGCCATGATGACCTGTTAAGAAAGACAGAATATTATCTTAATCATGAGGATGAACGTGCGCAGATTGCAAGAAACGGACATGAAAAAGCAGTGAAGTTTCATTCATATGAAAAGAGAATGGAGTTCATACTTGATAAATGTGGTATGTTAAAACATTAAAGTTCAATTTATAGCAGTTTACTATATTGAAATGTGCATATATGACCATTGTTGAAAATAAATATATATGGTATTATAAAAAAAGGTTGAGACAACAACCATACAATATTATAACTTTTACTTTCAGGAGGGAAAAGAAATGTGTGTAGGTTTATCAGCAAAGGTAGTAAAGATCAGTAATGGCACAGCGGTGATTGATGCCGGCGGTGCCAAAAGAGAGGTTTCGTCTCAGTTGCT
>OJNH01003458.1_pt1 | contig 10145 bp, 9 predicted proteins | sample 1597361 | NCBI WGS metagenome assembly OJNH01 (sample SAMEA2452136, study PRJEB22498) | human gut metagenome | biome: human feces; feature: human gut; material: feces | place: Australia | collected 2012
TGTCGCCAGCTCTGCCGCATCACCCTTATTCATACCGGCAAACTCACGCGCCCCGACAATATTAAAATCATTCATCAGGCGACAAAACTCCATAACAAAATCAGTACTCGAAAGCGCCTTTTTATAATATAAATAACGCTCCACACCTATAGCGATAGCGGCAATCGAACATAACAAAAGCGGCCACATACAAGCCCCGCCTCTTTGAAAATAATCTATAGCTCCGGCAAAAATACCCATTTCTGTATACCTCCAAAATCAATTGAATTTTTCAGGATAAGCGGCTTCAGCCAGATCCCTGATCGCATAAACTATATAATGTGTCGTACTGTATAAATAAGTGTCACGTAGCTGCACGACTCTTTTATTCTTTACAGCATTAACACTTTGATAAGCTCGGTTCTGCAAAATCTCCTCCCGCATCTTAGACGGGTCCTGCTCGTTATCATACTTCCAGCTGGGAATAACAAGCAAATCAGGATTCAGCCTGATCAGCGTTTCCTCAGAAAAAGCAGCATTCGGCGGCAAGTCATATTCCGCCACCACATTCTTCACCTCGGCATAATTACAGATATCGGCAAAGGTAGTACCCTTAGCCCCAAATGGCCCCATATAAGAAAGCGCCATCACACTGATATGTTCTTCAGGAGCGATATTGCCTACTCTTGCCCTTACAAAAGCAAGCTCCTTCTCCATACCTGCCACGATCTTACCGCCGGCAACACGTTCATCAACAACATTTGACAGCTCACAAATAGTCTGTTTGATCTCTTTAACAGTAGTCGGCGTTTTATAAACATAAACATTTACACCAGCACCGCGCAAAAGCTCAACAAAATTCAAATCTGTCCAGTTCGGCACCAAAACCAAGTCAGGTTTCTGAGCCAAAACAGACTCCAGACTGCCGCTTTGCACGCGCCCCTTTACCCGTACAGCTTTATCTGCCGCAGGCGAAATTCCGGCATCATCTGCCAGATATGTCAAAGCAGCGATCCGATCAGGCTCTACCATATCCAGCAACACCTCATCCGCACTCAGTCCCAATGATACTATGCGCTGCGGCTTATGCTCAAAATCCAGCCTTGTTTTAGTTGCATCCACAACACTGTAACCACCACGTCCGGAAGCCGGAGTCTCAATTTCGGGAGGTTTGCCGCAGCCTGCCATAAACAACACGGCAGCAGTACTGACAACTAAAACGGCAGCCTTTAATAAATACCTACATTTTGCAATCACGCATTAATCTCCTTCGTCATCGATAGACAATTTTCTGCCGCAGGCAGTAAGCTGTACCTCAATGTTTTTTTCAAAATCGCTGAAATCCCTGTAAGCAAGTTCATGCACCACATAATCCGGCTTAATAAACCTTAAAAGCTTCTGCACAGCCTTATCTGTAAAAGGCCTGTGCTGATCTATTTTTATCACATGCTTCATTCGTTCAATATTAGAGCTTTCCGAATCAAAAACACGTTCAAAAGTTTTAACATAATCTCCGGAAAGAGAACAGTTTAAATGCAGTCCTCTGATCAGCTTTCTGTCCTCACCAAGCGCTTTTACTGTTTTTAAAATATACTCGATCCCATCCTGTTCAGTCTGCAGCTCGGGATTAGTATTCATCAAATGCCCGGTATCAAGCATGATCCCAACATTCTTATGTTTTATCTTTTCAAAAAAGGCGTGCACTACTACAGGGTCTGTCAGCCGCAGTCCCGGCCACCATAAATTTTCAAATAATACCAGAACATCTTCGGGGACCTCGTCAGCCACTCTGTTAAAAACAGCGGCAGCGGCAGTCACGATCTCCATATCGCTGTGCTCAAACTTAAAAGTAAATACCTCCTCAAGAGTACATTCGGCTACATGCCATACCAGATACTCCGGCTTTTCAACCAGCGCCGCCTTAATATTAGCCCGTATATTGCGCAGCCAGCCCATACAATAAGTAGTACCGTAATAATCCTTCAAAGCATCTTTAGACGTAAAAAAGCGACTTAAGACTTCCTTATCATTCCGGTACATCGCCAGCCACATCGGCCAGTAATTCAAATGCACTCCCACAGCCAAATGCTCAAATGACTTAAAATACGGCACATTCCTGTAAACCAGAAGCTCGATCCCAGCAAGCCCCAACCCTGCAACAAACTGCTCCAAAGTTTTTCCGGTTTTTAAAATCTCTTTCTCCTGACCCGGCATAAAACAGTAATTGCATAAATGCTTTGTTTTACGCCTCATACCATCACCGCCTCAGGATCGTCACTGTTATCCTTACAGGCCATTTTTTTACTGCGGGACAACGCCCCTCTTTGAGAACACTTAAACCTTAATCTGTTCACCTCGCGCAATAAAGCAATATAGCTCGCTTTATCAACAGTGATAGTGCTCTCGTCATTGTTTTCAATCTCTTTGATAATTTTCTTTAATTTCATACCCGTATTGGGCTGCTGCAGCCAAAACAGCCCTCCCTCCTTCAAGTGACTTGCGCCTTGTATCCAAAAACAAAACAGGAAACTGCCAATGCGTCAGTTTCCTGTCAAAATACATCATCACCACGCACCAGGATACATAGCCGCCAAGCTGCAAAATACAGCAAAAAAGCGACAGTACTGTTTTCCATCAAATAAACAGTACAAATGTATCCACCTTGTGCATCGCAAGTCTTTACGGATGTTAAAACAGGCAGTTCTCCTGGCTTCGGATCGTCGCTAGGCCACGCCTTCTCAGGTCTCCCCAATGGACGAATGTGGCTTTGCTACCCGTTACAGTTGCGGGACAGCGCAGGTCTTACACCTGCTTCTCTATTAAGTCCTTCCAGCAATAGCTTTCAGACACCTGTTTTCTTAACTATATGAAATTATTAGAACTGAAATGCTTAGCTTATTCGTAATGCTTTTCAAATAACTTATATAACCATTATAAACTTCTTGCTTTTTGTAGTCAAGTAAACTTTCACCTTAATATCCTCTGATCACGAAAAAATTTTTTTTATTTTCTGTATGATCGTCACATTATCACTTTTTTTTAAAGCTTCGCTTTCAACCATTACAATATCCTGAGCCAGTAATCCTTTTCGTACATATAAAACCGGTGTATTCTCTTCTGCGATCCCTTTTAAAAGCAATGCCGCCTTAGCCTGATCAAAAGCCTGCTGTAAATTCTGCCCAAACCCGATACTGGAATAAAACTGCGCCGCAAAAACTATTGCTGCCTCGTCACCTATCTCGGTATTCATTCCAATAGCAGCCTCAACCTTATCGACAACAGCCTGAGCTTCCTTCTGCGAAAAACAGGCGTTAAAAAAAATCATCCTCACCTTTTTAGACGCTGAAGCCACAGCAGCGGCCATAGCTTCTTTAGAAACCATCGACATATTACCGCTGCCATCATCAAGAACTATTTCTCCCTTTTCAGAGCCATGCCCCGAAAAATGAATTATCTCCGGATCAGTTTCATTGATCGCCTGCAAAATATCCAGCGATTGTACCGCCCAGCGGCTAAAAAACTCGATCCCGTCACGTCCTTCCGACTTGCGGATAGCTTCAGTTATCGACCTGACCTCCTGGTCTAAAGCCAGCTTCTGAGTATCCTGTGGATTAGCCGCTAAAAACAAAATCGTCAGCTTATCAACCGGCTGCTGCGGCTTGATCGCCTGCTCTATTTCTGCGCCAACCTGCAAAGCACGCTCGCGCATAAGCTGCGACTTCTGTCCGCATAAAAGAATAAACTTATTTTCTTCCTCCAGCAGCTCATTTTCTGTTTTGGCTATCTCCTGCTCTATCTCATTGATTTTTTTACAAGCTTCGGCCCTGTCATCCTTCAGCTGAACCAGTTTAGTCTTTTTATTCATGATCGAAGCTTGGCCCTTTGCAAATTCTTTATCGTTCATCATATTTCCGCCTGCCTGAAATACTCGTCGATACCGGCGGCAATAGCCCCGGCAAAAGCCGGCATATCATTTTCTAAAAGCTCAAGATCATCATTATTATCAATAAAAGCCAGCTCCACCAAAATAGCCGTCATAACAGTCCGGCGCAGCACATACAGACCCTGGCGCTCTTTGCAGCCACGGTCTATCGTCGGCACCTTACTCAAAATCTTCTTCTGCACAGCCTCACCCAAAAGTCGGCCCTGCTCGCTGTAATATAAAGTTTCTGTACCGCGGGCATTGCGGCCCGGCGAAGCATTGCAATGCAGTGAAACAAAAATATCAGCCGGCCAGTCGTTAGCAGCAGCCACCACAGCATCCAGATCATCACTCTGCCGCAACATCACCTCATGCCCCGCTCTTTTTAAACCGCGTTCCAGCAAAGCTCCGGCCTGTTTGGTAACATCAGCCTCACATACATCATAATCAATGTTCACAGCACCGCTGTCAACGTTCGGGTCATGCCCAGGATTAACAAAAACCTTCATTGCCCACGCCCCCTTTAAATGTACAAATCCTTTAAAACAACAGCTTAATTAGTTGTCGTATCTACTGCCTCTGCACCCCAAACAACCTTCATCAGCAAAGGATACTCTTCCAATAAATGTTCTAAGATAACATCAATGCTCACCTGCAGCAGCTCGGCATCAAAACCGTCATCCGTATTCAAAAGGCAGCAGTCCAGTTCAACATCGCCGCTGACACCCGTAGAATATTTAAACAACTTATATTTACGATTCTGTTCATCCAAATACTTCAACAGCGCTGCCTCATTTTCGGCTTTACGTGCCGCAGGCGCAACCAGTACCTTGATCACTGTATACAAGCTGTCATCTGTATATACCAAAAGCGGCAGATTCTGACCATTGACATCCAAAATAGTTCTGAACAAAACCGTATGCAGCTCGTCGCCTACGATCTGGGCGCCAAAACAGGTAATATTCTTCTTCACCAAAAGCTCCTGCCATTTCTGCGCCTTCACATTCAAAGCATTGCTTTCTGGTGGCTTGTTATCATTACCCGCAAATTTCAAAATATCAGTCTCACTCATTCTCATTCTCTCCTTAGTTTTAAATGATATATTTTAGATTATTCTTCGCCTTCCAGCCTCAATTGCGAAGCAGGAATATGCGTTAGAATCTCCAGCATGATCTCCACAAAACTGTGCGCTGGAACAGGCTTCCATTCAGATTTTTTATCGCTGCTTTGCAAAACAGCGCCGCCTTTGCTGTAAACAACACTGTGCAGCTCGCGGTACTGTTTGGCGCGCAGATTAAACAGCAGCACCTGCGTACAGGATTCCACGCTGTCACCATCTTTCAGCTTTTGGGCAAATACTTTGGTATCCAAATGCTTCTTCAAATCTTCGTTCATAAAAACAGTTTTGACCTCGGCCTGCAAAATATTCCTGTCTTTATCGCCAAATGCTCCCCTGGTCATAAAAACACTATCTTTAGCTATATAATATCTACCGGTCGAATTTTCCATAACCTCAGTCCAGCGCGCCGCCTCTTTTTCAGCCGCCGTCTGCTGCGGCTGCACGCTTATCTGCCAATCCATACCGCTGCCGCTTTCCTCGGCAGCGAAGCCCTGCGCTGCTATTAAAACACTTAAACTGAAAATAACTGCCGCAATGAATTTCATACGCTTCTCACCGCTCCTTATTCTAGTTATGCTTATCATTTTTCAATAAAAATTTCAACAAAGTATCGGCAAAACTCTGCCCGGGGACTTTTTTCCATATACCCGCGCCGCTGCGTTCATCAATAATTCTTCCTTCCCCAGTATAAACCTTAGTCTGCACAGTTTTATAAAGCTGTTTGCGCAGGTCAAAAACAAGCAGCATATCGCAATAAGCTGCTTGTTCACCTGTTTCCAGCTTAGCCGCATAGTTTTTATTCAACTGTTCTAAAACTTTAGTATCTTTAAAAACAGTACGCATCAAAACCTGTCTTTCATTTTTACTTTTATTTCCCTCTGCGTCTTCGACAGGCTTGATACTGTCATACTCAAACAAATAATTGCCGGTCTCGCTGCTCATCAGCAGGGTCCAACGTTCTACCTCCAGTTCTGCCTCAGTCTTTTTAGGCTGTACAGAAAGTTCAAAAGCCCATGGGTCTACGGCCTGTTCTTCCTGCGGTTCGGCGGCAGCAGCTGGCAAAATCCACAACCAACTTAACAAAATCACTGTCAAAAATTTATACACCAAAATTCACTCCACTCATACTTTATTCATATATATTTGCTTACCGCACAAACACTATGCCGTAAGCAAATATAACAAGCAGCCGCACAGCCTTCCCTTTTGGGAAGGCAATGCGGACACGCTTGTCAGAAACACTAATTTTAAATTGATAAAAATTTGATTATTTCTTTGCTTTTTCAGCCAGTTCGCGGGCTTCTTTGGCCAAGCGGATATGGGAGGCCAAAGCCTTGGAAGCAACAGACAGATTCAAGCCACGAGTAGTCGGGATAGAAGGAGCAATAAAGCAGGCGGAGTTGAGGTTACCACCAGTATAATCGCTCATCTCGGTAATGCTGAAGGTTCTGCTTGCTGTTACTGCAGTAGTGGGAGTTCCGTCATAAACAGCGATCGGAGTACCTTTAACAAACCACAAGCGGCTGCCGTCAGCATGGATGCCCCACAAATAGCCCGGATCATTAACTGCTACGACTTCTGTCCAGTTAGCCGGAGCAGTGATATCAGCAATGGTAGTGTGGTAAACGCTGCCTACCAGTTTAGCAAAGCCGCTGTCATAATGACCTGCGAAAATATAAACATTATTAGCATCCAGAATAGAAATGTCTCGGAAGTCACCTTTTTGAGTAGGGTTAGCAAGTGTTACTTTGGTAACGCCGCCTTGAGTGAAGTTCGCCAAGTCAACAATGCACAGATTGGTATCGGCATTGCCGCTGCCAGCATTCTGCATTCCGCCCAGCGAGCAGACATATAGCTTATTATCATACAAATCAAGTGTAAAAGAATTTTTACCGGCAGTTACATAACTTATGTATGTAAGATTGCCATTAGGAAGAATTCTGAACTTAGCAACAATGCTGTCATAATAAGTGCCATAACCGCTGCCTTTATTGACATAGAACAGGGCATATAAGAAACCATCAGTACCCACAGTCAACGCTTCGCCGTGGAAAACGCCATCGGCATAAGGATTGGCAAATGTCGGGAAATCTGCCGGGAAAGCATATTCGCGAGTTTGTTCGTAATTGGTGTCCATATCCACAACAGCGATTTTGGAAAGGTCATAACCGGTACCAAAAAGCCATTTACCGCTAGTAGCCACGCCATGCAGGTTGGCAACACCAGACCAAACTATAGGCGTAACCAAAGAAGACCAGGTCGCAGCCTGCGGGTCAATGATCTGATTAGGTTCAGAGGTAGAAGTATAATTATATTGGCGCAGAACCAGACGGCTGCTGTTTCTATCAAAAAATTAAAGAAAGCCGGATCACCATTCAAATTTTCAATCTTATTTTTTACAGCAGACAAAGCAGTGGCCGCAGCAGCACGTTCACCATTGATAGCTCCTGCAGTACCTTGGGAATAACCGGAATTTGTAGCCGTATAGGCAAATAGATTTTCACTCATTTTTTACACGCTCCTTTAATTTTAAAATCTTTTTAATAATAATGTTACCTGTATCTCTTTATAAAGCTCTGCCTTAGCCCATGGGCCTCACCTCCTCAGCATACTGTTGCCTGGTATTTTAGTAAGTATATTGCAAAGTCGCATAATAAGTGCGGCCCTGTAGCGGGTATTGGATATTATAGGCATTCGAATTGGAGAAAAATGTATTTTTTTGATACATATCCAAGGCTCTGTTAAAAATATCATTACAGCCCACTGCCAGCTGGAAAGATTTATTTATTTTATATTTCACACCCAAATCCCAGGTAGTTAAAGAAGATTGTACTTCTCTTGAAGCATCATCGTAAATGGATAGCTGCATCTGATCTACATACCGACATTGGGTAAACAAGCTCCATTGCTTATCCGGGCGATATGTGAATCTGGCTGTGCCTTCCCATTTTGGCTGATAGGTCATAACGCCGGTAATCACACCATCCTTGGCGAAGCTTTGTGAATTGGGCAAAGCACTTTTATCATAAATAATATCGGTAGGCTGCGTATAGGTAGCCTGCAAATTAACATCCCACTTCTGCCACGACATATCTGCCTGTAGTTCAACCCCATTGACTTTACCACTGGCTGCATTATTGTAAACAAAAAAGAAGCTGTTCCAAGATGAAAGCTGTAAAAGCCGCTTCGAGTCACGGCCAAAATAAGTCAGCTGGAATTTTGCCGTATCTGTACCCAGCCATTTACCGTCCCAGATGGCGCTGATGTCCCACTGCTTGCCTTCTTCCGGCATAGGGAAGACACTGGCAGTTCCGCCTACATTTGGCATGGGCAGAATACCGGCACCGTCGCCGGCGATCTCGTACATATTGAGCAGCCGGTAGTAGGTGCCGCCTGTTGCCCGCATGGTGAAATGGTCGTTAAACTGTTTTTTCAGCGCCAGCTGCCAGGTCACCTTGTCATCCGTCTGTTCATCCGTTTGCCCCAGCCATTTGATATGCTGCGGGTCATTCTTTTCGTCATAACGGTCACTGCGTCCTAAAATCGTCGAACGGTTATAGCGTACACTTGGTGTCAGCCAAAAATCACTTTTTTTATTCAGTGTGATTGTATCCTGGATCTGCACATTAAAGATTTCCTGCTCGTAATAATTACGCCACCTGCTGCGAACATCTTCACTGGAATTGCTATAATCAAACATGCGCCAACCGTCAATATCCATTTTTTCTTTAGAGGCATCAACCAGAAATTCGATCAGATGCCGATCTCCGGCTTTATAGCTGCCATCTATCTTTGCACCCAGGCGGCGGCTGTCATACTTGCTCCACAGGCTATTGGCAGCGTAGGAGTTTAATAAGGAACCGGAGTTTTGTTCCACCCATTGCCAATCATCGATATAGTAGTCCTTATTCTGTTTTAAGTAATTGATGCTCCAGCCCCATTCCAGATTCCCGACCGTATCACGCCGCCCCAGCAATAGTTCTTTCGCTGTCAGCTTTTGATTGCGGTGGTAATAAATATTTAAAGGATCACTGTATGAATAGTCCGTATCCGTAAATGGTAAATAGCCCCAGTTAGCATCCGAAGGATGCGGTAAATGCCGCTTGATCTGCTTCCATGTAGCCTTTGCCAGCCAATGGTCATCCTGCCATTTGATGATAGCGTCAGTGTTTTTATAATCGTTAGCTTTGCGATAACGCCAATTATCTTTTACCGCCTGCGCCCGCTTTTTATAATCCTCTGCATATTGCAAAAAACGATCTGCATTGTCAATGTTACTTATACCTTCACTATTAACGCCCATTACTTCTAAAAATGCATCAAATCCCAAACCGGAGGCATAATCATTACCCATAACTTCTTGTATAGTTGTAAAATTTGTACCGCGATCATTATTATAAGCAGCTAGATAATCTACATAGTTATCTACCCCCCAATAACTTGGCTGAGTAGCGAACCAATAACCATCTACCAAACTTTGGTATACTGCAGCCTGAGCCTCTGGCGATGTACCTGTTATATCATCATAAAAACTATTCGCATTAGTAAAATCAGTAAACAAACCGGCATAATGGCAACCATCCATTATATTTTTATTAGAATCGTTTAAACCTGCACTTATCTCACTTTGATATGTTTGTAACGCGGCATTATATTCCGCTAACGTGCTTACTTGAACCACACTACCTGATTGGTCTTTAATATTCCAGTGCTTCATAGCATTATTAAATTCACCAAAAGCATTTTTCTCATAACTTTGTGCAGTACTTAGTTCAGCTTGGTATACTTTATCTTTATCATACGAAAAATTTTTATATTTAAAATCGCCGTCACTCTGGTCGCGGTTGATACCAACCATCAAAGCGCCTCCGCCCAGAGGAGCGTCGATCTGTAAATTACCTTTATAGCCGCCGAAGGAGCTTTTGCCGAAGCTGGCCTGCACGTTAGCTTTGGTAGGTCGTTTGGTGACGACGTTGATAACGCCGCCCATAAAGGTACCGCCAAAACGTGCCGGTATATAGCCGCGGTAGACCTCGATCCGTTCAACATTATGTACAGGAATAGTAGAAATATCTGCCGCCGCGTCGCCGCCCAGATTAAACAGCACGCCGTCGACAAAAACAC
>OJNH01003461.1_pt1 | contig 10139 bp, 7 predicted proteins | sample 1597361 | NCBI WGS metagenome assembly OJNH01 (sample SAMEA2452136, study PRJEB22498) | human gut metagenome | biome: human feces; feature: human gut; material: feces | place: Australia | collected 2012
GGCTGGTGAGATCGGTCATTTGACGGTCAACCTGCATGAGACGAGAGTGTGTGGCTGTGGTAAGAGGGGCTGCTTGGAGCAGTATTCTTCCGCAACAGCAATCATGCGCAGTGCCAGAGAAAAAGTTGCCAATACGGACACGCCTTCTTTATTGCGCGATTATCCGGAGATCACCGGCAAAGAGATTTTTGATGCATACAAGGCCGGAGACGACATGGCAGAGGATGTGGTTAATGAATTTGCAGAGTATTTGGGACTTGGACTTGCTCATACAGCGCAGGTTATTGATCCAGAGGCATTTGTTATCGGTGGCGGTGTTTCTAAAAACGGACAGGTCGTAGCTGATATCACCAAAGAAAAATATGAGAAAAATGTTATGTTTGCATTAAAAGATAAAGAATTTCGTCTTGCAGAGCTTGGAAATGATGCGGGAATGTATGGTGCAGTTCGCATGGTATTAGTAGATTAATCGTGGTTTCAAAAGATAGGTAACAGGGACGTCACACGTAATTGGTGACGTTCTTGTTGCCTATTGTTTTCTTATTTATTGGGATATTGCTGCTTTGCAATGTAGCTCATTACAAAATGTTGGTGTTGCTCTTACTTTTTAGGCAGCAGTATATGTTTGCAGATGGAGAAAGGGATGAGAAATTAGCATGAAATTATTTCATATATCAGACTTGCATATTGGAAAACAATTGTATGCGTATAGTTTGCGCGAGGAACAAGAAGATATTTTGCATCAAATTGTGGAACAGGCCGCAATTCACCGTCCCGATGCGATATTGATCGCGGGCGACATCTATGATAAATCGGTGCCGTCGGGTGAGGCGTATGAGATCTTTGATCATTTTCTGAATGAGATAGCATCGTTGGATCCACAGATCCCGGTGTGTATGATCGCAGGAAATCATGATAGTGCTCTCCGATTAAAATATGCAAGTTCTTTTTTGGAAAGACAGAAAATAGTCGTATCAACTATGATCCCGACGATAGAGGAGGAACATCTGCGCAAAGTGATCTTGCAGGATGAGTATGGAGAGGTGGCGGTATATTTACTGCCTTTCTTGAAACCGGGTCAGGCTAGAGTCCTTTTTCCGGGACAGGAAATTACGGACTATGACATGGCGGTCCGTAAAGTGTTAGAACGGGAAGAAATCGATTTTACGAAAAGAAATATATTGGTGGCGCATCAATTTTTTGTGGGTGGTAATGGAGAAGTTGAGCGCTGCGATTCGGAACTAATGTATTTGTCAGTGGGTGGTATCGATAGTGTTCATACTGATATGGTAGAGGCGTTTGATTATGTTGCGCTGGGACATATTCATGGGGAGCAGCCGGTGGGCAAGGCGCATATTCGTTATAGCGGAACGCCGTTAAAATATTCTGTCAGCGAAGAGCATCATGAGAAGGGAATTACCATGGTGACGCTGGGCGAAAAAGGGGACAGTCCGAAAATAGAACGAATACCGCTGCGCCCACTTCGGGATGTCTGCAGTCTGCGGGGAACTTTGGAAGAAGTAATTCGGAGTGCCGAGGCGCATCGAGACGATTATGTGAGTATTGTTTTAACGGATGAAACAGGTTTATACCGCCCAAAAGATCAGCTGGATGAATGTTTTGACCGTATTTTGGAGGTACGGATAGAGAATACGCGTACAATGGCAAGAATGAAACAGCAGGAAATAGAGAATGCACAGTTAAGCCCATTAGAAGCATTCCGGGAGTTCTATCAGATGATGAATGATCAGCCGATGAGCGAAGAGGAAGAACTGGAATTACAGCAGATTATTGCTAAGTGTGATGGAAGCAAAGAGGGTTGAGCTATGGCGTTGTGTGATGAGAGAATGTGATAAGCATAACTGCAAGACATTAATTGTCTTGGAAATATGAAATGGAAAGCAGGAAAAGCATAGCTGCAAGTTGTCAATTGTCTTGAAGATATTATATGAGAGGAAATGAGTATGAAACCAATATATATTGAAATGAAAGCGTTTGGCTCTTATCGGGACGAAAAAATTGATTTCACCGGCAAAAGTCAGGGTTTGTTTTTGATCACAGGAGATACCGGTGCGGGAAAAACCACAATTTTTGATGCAATATGCTATGCGTTATATGGGGAAACCAGCGGTGGCAAGCGCAGCGGTGAGATGATGTGCAGTCAGTTTGCAAAACCCGGAGAAAAGACAGAAGTAAGATTTTGCTTTGACTACGATGGTCGAGAGTATTTGGTTACGAGAAGCCCGGATCAGCCCAAATGGAACAAAAAAGGGGAGCGGTTAAAGACAACGACGGGCACAAAGGTAAGTCTTATATTGCCGGATGGTACAGAATTTGCCGGGAAAACCAAGGAAACAAACGAAAAAATACAGCAGATCATTGGACTGGGGTGTAATCAGTTCACACAGATCGCAATGCTTGCGCAGGGCGACTTTATTAAGCTTTTGCATGCGACATCGGAAGAGCGCAAAGAAATTTTTGCGCGGATTTTTGATACATCGATCTATGAACAGATTCAGCGGGAATTGGCGTTGGAGGCAAAAAGCGTTTATGGAAAGCTGATCGGAAATCGAGAAGATATCATCAAAGAACTTGGGCGCATACAGGCGGTTGATGCGGTACTTGACGAGCAGTGGAATGATTTGGAAGTGCTATTTAGTGAGACACATCGCGATGAATTGCTTGCTCTGGCAAAGCGTATATGTGAAGACAGCAACCAGCAGCTTGGACAAGTGGAAAATGACAAGGAAAATGTAGGAAAGACATTAGAAAAAATATCGGCACAGATCGAAGCGGGCACCAATATCAATCGACTGTTTGAAGAGTTAGAACGCCACCATAAGAAAGCAGAACAGTTGTCAGTGCAGAAGGAAACAGTGGATGTAATGCGGCACAAGCTGGATGCCGGTCGGCGTGCGATGGTTGTCGACAAGGATGCCAAAATTGTAACGGAACGCAGAAAAGAATCTGCAGATTGCAAGCAGCGATTGGAACAGTTAAAACAATGGTTTGAAGAAAATGTCCCGAAAATGGAACAGATAGAAAACGATTACCAGTCATTGGGAAAGCAATTGGAAACAGAGGTTCCTGTGCTGGAAGAAAAGGTACGTGTCCGTAAAGAGGGACTTATTCGGTTGCAGGAAATACAAAAATTACAGGCAGAGTTTATGGCGTGCCAAGGAAAACTGCAGGAAGCAGAGACTCTTTTGCAGCAAAGTGAACAGGAGTATGAGGAAATTCATGCCCAGATCATGGATAATCAGGCATTGCAATTGCGTTTGACGCTGGTGGAGGGGGAACCTTGTCCGGTGTGTGGAAACGTGCATCATCCGGTGATGGAACACGATGTGGATCATGATCAGAAATCTGATAGGATGGGATCTGCGGATGCTGTGTTTGAAACAATGGTAGAGCAGGAAAGACGTTTGCAATCGAAACGGGAACAGGATCAAAAACAGGTAGTGCAGTTGCAGCAAAAGTTGGCGGGGATACAGGGGAAATGGGAAGCCCTGCAGTCGCAGCTACACGACGATGAGATGCCAACTGTTTCACAACGAACAATACAAGATGCCGTGTTGCAGGATATCCCGGATCAGTTCCAAAATGACCTTAATGAATGGCAGGCAAGGATTGCACAGATCAAGCAGAAAGCAGCCGCTGCAGAAAAGAAGCATGAAAAATTTGCTCGGGAAAAGCAGGAACGAGAGGGAGAACGTAAGGCAGAGACTGCTCATTTAGAGCGTTGTGTTGAGGCAGTGGCGCAGGCAGAAACGGCGTATACACAAAGCTTAACAGAGCAGGACTTTGAAAATGAGGAAGCGTACCAAAATGCGCGCATGGACAAACAGCAATTAGATGCATTTCAGCAGCAGATTAATGAGTATGAGCAAACGTGCAAGCTGACCGAAGAACGTGTCCGTGATCTGGAACAGCAGACCAAGGATAAGAAACCTATAGAACTACAGCAATTATTGCAGCAAAGAGAGGAACTTGGGCGCCGACAGAAATCATTAGAGGCACAGGTGAAAGAACTTTATCATGTGGCGAAAGAAAATGAACGTGCATATGAAGCCGGCACAAAGCTGTACGAAAAAAGGGACAGCATGAAACGGCATGCGGAGATATTAGCCAACTTAGATAATACTGCGAATGGAAGAATTTCTAAACGGCACGTTAATTTTCAAACATATATTCAGCGGCGTTATTTTGCACAGATTATTGACCGTGCCAATCAGCGTCTGGTGCGGATGACAAATCATCAATTCGAACTTCGATGTCGGGATCTGGAACATTTGCGGACCGTGGGACAGGTTGGTCTGGATCTGGATGTGTATAGCATCGTTAATGATCAGGTGCGTGATGTGAAAACGCTATCGGGTGGAGAATCTTTTGTTGCAGCGCTTGCGATGGCGCTAGGGATGGCTGACATGATACAGGACAGCCGAGGCAGTGTACACATAGATACGATGTTTATCGATGAGGGATTTGGAGCGTTGAGCGAGGAGACGAGAAACCAAGCGATCGCTGTGTTGAATGAATTGTCAGGCGGCAAGCGCTTGGTTGGAATTATCTCGCATGTCAGCGAATTAAAGGCGCAGGTAGGAACGAAGCTTGTCGTGACAAGAACGGACAAAGGCAGTCATGCGCACTGGGAGATGGATTAAGGGTTCAAATGCAGCACTTCTGAGGTGATGCGGGCCGCATCTATCGTCATCTGATGTGGGCAGATTGGACTTTCTAATAATCCGTTTTCGATGCAGCGAACGACCTCTGCCACTTCATAAACAAATCCATTTTCTTCACCGCTGTCAAAGGAATCAATGCACTCATCGGCACTGTTATACAGTTCTGCCCTAGAACCAAAGTGCATTTTAGGAAGGCGAATATATCCGTCCTCGCCGTAAATGTAAGCATCTTCCGGCATTTTGGTGGTAAAAGAGCACTGTAAATTTGCAATACAGCTTTCGAGCTGCAGATTCATACTGACCAGATCATCTACACCTGTAGAATGTCTTGCGACAAAAGCCTCCATATCCAGTATTTTTTCATCCACGAGATAAGGCAGTACCTCGAGTGGATAAATGCCGAGATCATACAGAGAACCACCGCCGAGTGCCGGGTCAAAGAGTCGTTTATTGTAGACAGGATCAGCTTTCCAACCGATAGTTGCCTGCATTAATTTTACTTTGCCGATACGACCCTCCCGGATCCATTGCTTGGCGGTTATTGTTTTTGGCAAAAAACGTGTCCACATAGCTTCCATCAAAAACAAGTTTTTTTGTTTGGCAAGGCTACAGACGGTAAGCGCCTCGTGAGCAGACCGTACCAAAGATTTTTCGCAGAGAACATGTTTGTCGGCTTGCAGACATTGCAATATGTTATCGTAGTGAGCGTTGGTGGTAGTTGCGATGTATACGGCGTCGATGCGAGGGTTGGCGAGTAATTCTGCATAATTTCCGTAATAGGACGGAATATGCTCGCGCGCCGCCCATTCCTGTGCGCGATCCAGTGATTTGCTGGCAACCGCAATGACTTCAGCGTTATCCAGTTGTCTGACGGCATCTGCAAATTTGCGTGCAATGTCGCCTGCTCCAATAATTCCAAAATGTATCATATTTCATGTGCCTTTCTGTGTTCTGTGATTTGCAGCGGTGCTGCATCGTGATTTGGCAAAAGAATAGCATAGGAAGAAAGGTGTGTCAATTTGTAAGCTGAATAGAAAGATAGGATTGATATACCTGCATTTTTGTGATATATTTAATTCAAATCAATTTTGTTCAAATAAATTTGAATTAAATGTGACGCGGGGGAGGCGGTATCAATGTTTATAGGAAGAGAACGAGAACTTGCATCTTTAAAAGAGTTTTATGATAAAGATGGAATTGGAATGACGGTGATATATGGACGCAGACGCATTGGAAAGTCTACGTTTATTGCCGAATTTGTCAAAGATAAAAAAACAATTTTTTATACAGCTACAAAAGTTGGAAAAACCAGAAATCTCGAATTGTTTTCAAGACAGGTAGTGGATCTGTTTATGCCTGGGATGGAGAATATTAGTTTTGGAACATTAGAAGCTGTTTTTGATTTTATTGATAAAAATATAGGTGATGAAAAAATCATTCTTGTAATAGATGAACTGCCGTATTGGGCTGAAAAAGATGAAGCACTTCTGTCTGTGCTGCAGAAATATATAGATACAGTGTGGAATGACAAGAATCTAAAAATAATTCTGTGCGGGTCTGCGCTTAGCTTTATGGAGAAGAAGGTGTTGAGCAAAAAGAGTCCGTTATTTGGGAGGCGCAATTCTCAAATTAAATTGGAGGCGTTTAACTATTTGGACGCAGCAAAATTTGTTCCAAATTATTCGAACGAAGATAAGGCAATCTGTTATGGAATTACCGGCGGTGTTGCGAAGTATCTTTCTATGATTGATTCCAATAAAAGTATTGACGAAAACATCGTCAGGCTCTTTTTTAGGACAGATGGATATTTATATGATGAGACAAGAAATCTTTTGACGCAGGAATTTTCAGATATATCATTGGTAAATAATATTGTTGAGCAGATCGCATCCGGCGAAAATGCACTTAATATTATTGCAGCAAAGATAGGAGAAAAAGCTCAAACGGTATTGTATTCGTTAGAAAAATTAAGGAATATGGGGTTGATTGAGAAGAAAAAATGCATCACGGATGAAAAAAATAAAAAGAAGACGCAGTATGTTTTGAAAGATTATATGTTCAAGTTTTGGTATGAATTTATTCCGAAAGCTACCAGTGTCATTGAGATGGGGCAGGGAGAGATTTATTACACCAAAGTTGTTAAGCCGGTATTGCACTCTTTTATGGGATCAATTTTTGAAGAAATGTGCAGATATTATACGTTGATGAAAGGAATAACCGGTGAGTATGGGTGCTTTATTACTTCTGTTGGTACGTGGTGGGGTGTAGAAAATATCACAGAGAAAGATGGAGAAGTGCGGGCTCAATCTGCAGATATTGACGTTGTTGCTTTATCTGAAGTTGACAAAAAGGCAGTCGTTGGCGAATGTAAATTCAATAATGAAAAGATCGACAAAGGTATATATGACACGCTGATTAGAAGGAGTAAACTTATTTCTGCAAAATATAAAGTTTCAAAGTATATATTTTTTTCGTTGTCCGGATATACGGACTGGTATGACTCGTTAGCCGATGAAGATGTTTTATTGCTTACATTGGATTCGCTGTATGAGTAAAAAAACAGGAATACGGTAGGAAAATGGGAAAGGAGGAGTACCATGAAACAAAAGGCAGCCAGAAATAAAACAATAGATTTCACTTTAGAGGAAGGCCATGTGTATTTGGAACGATGCATTTTGGCAGAAAACGGCGATCAGCTTAAAACTGCATTGCAGGACGGCAGCACTATGACTCCGGATGTGCTTTATGATCAATATATTATTGGAGATACATTTCAGGTAATGAAAGAATTACCGCCAAATTTTGTGGATCTGCTGATCGTGGATCCGCCCTATAATTTGGCAAAAGATTATCACGGCAATAAGTTTAATGCGGTTGGCAGAGAAGAATATCGGGAATATACCATAAAATGGGTGCGGGAGGTTCTTCCTTTGCTCAAAAAGACAGCGTCTATTTATGTGTGTTGTGATTGGAGATCGAGTTTGATCATAGGTGACGTGCTTCAGGAATATTTTTTGGTGCAGAATCGGATCACGTGGCAGCGCGAAAAAGGACGCGGCGCGAAATCCAATTGGAAAAACGGGATGGAAGATATTTGGTTTGCGACGGTGAGCAAAGATTATACGTTTCATTTGGATGAGGTGAAAGTGCGTAAACGGGTTCTGGCTCCGTATCGGGTAGATGGAAATCCTAAGGATTGGGAGGAAACGGATGAGGGGCGTTTTCGAAATACCTGTCCGTCAAATTTTTGGGATGATATATCGATTCCGTACTGGTCTATGCCGGAGAACACGGCACATCCGACCCAAAAACCGGAAAAATTGCTGGCAAAGCTGCTATTAGCAAGCAGCAGCAAAGGCGATGTTGTTTTGGATCCTTTTGCGGGATCAGGCACAACGGCTGTCGTGGCAAAGAAACTTGGGCGAAAGTTTGTCGCAATTGAACAGAATCCGTTGTATGGGGCATGGGCGCAGAAACGGCTGGAAATGGCTGAGACAGATGCATCAATTCAAGGCTATGAAGACGGTGTTTTTTGGGAGCGTAACGCCAGAAAATAAAAAAAGGGGCAGGAAATATCCTTGCCCCTTATCTTATAAAATTCAACGGTTATTTTTCAGATTGCATTAACCGAAATATCTCTCAAGCAGTCCCTTAAGAGCCTTGCCGTGTCTAGCCTCGTCACGAGCCATTTCATGAACGGTATCATGGATCGCATCCAAGTTATTTTTCTTAGCGCAAGTAGCAAGATCAACTTTACCTGCTGTTGCACCGAACTCGCAATCAACTCTCCAAGCGAGATTCTTCTTGGTGGAAGCTGTCATGTTGCTTTCCAGATCGGATCCTAACATCTCTGCAAATTTAGCTGCGTGCTCAGCCTCTTCGTAAGCTGCCTTTTCCCAATAAAGTCCGATTTCCGGATAGCCCTCGCGATGTGCGATGCGTGCCATGCAAAGATACATACCAACCTCGGAGCACTCACCATCGAAGTTTGCTTTCAACTGATCGAAGATGAATTTCTTGTCTTCATCGCTGATATCAGGATTATTCTTAACGGTTTTGTCATAGATTCCGAACTCATGCTCTGCAGCAAGTGTAAGCTCGCCCTCTACTTTCTTGAACTTGTCTGCGCCAACGTGGCAAACCGGACACTCTTCCGGAGCCTGATCTCCCTCATAAATATAACCACATACTGTACAAACCCATTTTGCCATAATTGTAATCTCCTTTTCTTTGTAATTGTTGTTTAAGATATCCAAAGGTTTCGCTTGCTATGCATTCCTTTGTCATCTCAAGTTATTTGTTGTTAAATACTATCTAAGAATTTCTTAAATAGTAATGATTATCGTTTACAAGACTTATTATATCATCTGATCTGATAATGTCAACAGTTTTTTGAAAAAAATTATCAAAAACTTTTCTGCACCATGTTTTACGGCATTTTAGCCTGTGCGCAGTCTGGGCAAAGCCCGGTAAAATAAATCGTATGTCCCTCGATGATGCCGTCAAATCCTGCATTGGCAATCACGTCAATGTGATTGATGCCGTCCATTTCCAGGTCTAAAACATGGTGGCACTTGCGGCAGAAGAAATGGTTGTGAGGCATAACATTGCCGTCGAAGTGGTCGTTGCCATCTCCCATGTCTAAGCGAAGTGCTTCGCCGTGATCTACGAGAAAATTCAGATTGCGATAAACGGTTCCAAGACTGATGCTTGGAAAGTCGTTCTGCAACTGCTCGTAGACGGCTTCTGCGGTAGGGTGTGATGTTGTTGAGAGCAGATATGCTTTGATAGCATCTCGCTGTTTGCTATGTCGAACACGTTGCATAAGCACACCTCCTTAAATAGTAATCATTATTGATATTATAAAAATAATATTAGAAAAAGTCAATACAAAATCGGTTTTAGACTTGGCAAAACATCAAAAATACAGATATAATAGAAAAGTGTGTGCAAATGAAAGCAGCATAATACCAAAGGTTTGAAAGTACAGGGGGTGTCCGGCTGTAACATTCCGGACCGGGAGAATATGGAGGATGAGAATGAATTCGATATCACGACAAATGGCGATGGTGAAATTTTACGTTCGCCGAATATATCATAATCTAAAAGTATTTGCCAAATGGGCTGTATTTTCGTCAATCACAGGATTGGTCGTCGGTGCATTCAGCACATTGTTTGCGGAATGTTTGAAATTGGTGACGCAGTTTCGGACAGCAAACCCATGGATGATCCTGCTATTACCGCTTGTTGGTATTGTTATTGTATTTTTGTATCATATTTTTCATTATAAAAATGATAAAGGAACAAATATGGTACTTTCCACAATTCATGCGGAAACGGAGCTGCCGTTCAAAATGGCACCGCTTATCTTTATTTCTACGACCCTGACACACTTGTTTGGCGGCTCGGCAGGGCGCGAAGGTGCAGCTTTGCAGTTGGGCGGAAGTATTGGTA
>OJNH01003467.1_pt1 | contig 10122 bp, 9 predicted proteins | sample 1597361 | NCBI WGS metagenome assembly OJNH01 (sample SAMEA2452136, study PRJEB22498) | human gut metagenome | biome: human feces; feature: human gut; material: feces | place: Australia | collected 2012
ATTTAAGCCTAAGGTGCTTTATTTAGTTATCTTTAGGAATGATTAAAATAATTGTTGTTCCTTTATTTAATTTACTAGATAATCTGATTTCTATATCATGGGCATCAGCTATCCATTTGGCAATGGAAAGACCAAGACCAGTACCACCAACGCCGTTTCTCGTTCTAGCACTATCTACGCGATAAAAACGCTCATAAATTCTTGTTTGCGCATCCTTTGGAATACCAACACCTGAATCAGATACCTTAATATAAAAATATTTATGATCAGCATTCACAGATACTCGTACCCATCCGCCGTCATTGTTGTACTTTACACCATTTTCCACAAGATTTGTAACAGCAAGACTAAGCTTCGTCTCATCAACATCTGCCGTTACAGGACGAAAGCTTTCGAAAACGATTTCAATTGAACGCGTCTTTGCGATTGGACGCACGCGCTTTAAAATCTGTTCGACAAGATTATTAATATTAACTTGGCTGATATTAAGCTCAGTTGCATTTTTATCCATACGAACAAGTGTAAGCAAATCATTGATAATTTTTGTTTCTCTGTCAATCTCGTCTGAAATATCCTGCATAAACTCGCGATAAATATCAACAGGCACATTGTCACCTAAGATCAACGAATCAGCTAACACACGCATTGATGTGATAGGTGTTTTTAATTCATGAGAGACATTAGAAACAAATTCCTGTCTCGACTGGTCAATTGAACGCAGACGCTCCAATACCTGATTAAATGTATTAATGATCTCTTTTGTTTCATTATAGCCGCCTTCTGTCGAAAATGTAACATCGAGGTTTCCATCAAGCACCTGATTGAGTGTCGTTACAAGATTTTTCCACGGTGTTGAACTGGTCCAAGCAAAAATAAAGCTAAGTGCGAACAAAATCATAGAGCCTGTGATTTCAATCAAAAGGACCTGTCGATTCATGGAATTTATCATTTTGGCAATCCAAGCACCAGACGAGCTAAGAAGCAGCACTCCTGTAATACTATCATCACCATCTGTGAGCATCGTTCTTGTCCGAAGCGGCACAGCCAGCTCCAGATACTCTGTCTTTTGTGAATAATGTTCATACGGACGACTGCCGAATGTATCAATAATCTGCTCAGAAATGCAGTATTTATTTTGCGTTACACCGTATGTATCAAATAAAATACGGTAAGAGCTGTCTACAAGAAGAAGACGTCCACCGCAGTATTCCGCAAGGAAATTTAATTCCCGTGTCATCTCATCATCTACTGCTTCCGCCAGAGAATTTCCGCTCATTTGTCCTGCTACAGTCTGACATGTATAACGCAGCTCCGAAAGCTTCTGATCAATAATGGAACTTCGATAGGAACGCTTAATCATCTCAGAGCCTGCAAGAAGCGAAAGCAATCCCATAATCATGAGAAGAAAAAATATACGAAAGCGAAAGCTTCCCCAGAAAAAATTATGATCCCGTTTTGCTATCATGCCTTATAGTAATATCCCACTCCCCATTTTGTAAATACATATTTCGGTTCACTTGGATTACGCTCAATCTTCTCACGCAGCCTTCTGATATGTACATCAACAGTACGCACATCACCAGGATATTCATACCCCCAAACAAGGTTTAACAGTTCTTCACGGCTGTAGACCTTATTTGGATTAAGCACTAGAATTTTAAGAAGATCAAATTCTCTTGAAGTTACATTGATCTCACTGCCTAAAATAAACAGGCGGCGGCCCTGAACATCAAGACGCAGATCACCAGTGACAATATCTGTACTGTTTTCCGGTGGCTGCGGCGGATGAATCATAGTATTGCTACTTCTTCGCATAATGGCTTTGATGCGTGCTTTAACTTCAAGAATATTAAATGGCTTTGTAACATAATCATCTGCACCATATTCAAGACCAAGGATCTTATCCATATCGTCTCCCTTTGCTGTCAGCATAATAATAGGCATATTGGAAAACTCACGGATTGCCTGACACACCTGAAAACCATCAAGCTTTGGCAGCATTACGTCAAGAAGAACCACATCGTATTCTGTGTTTCTTGCCATCTCGACTGCCTGCTCTCCGTCATAGGCGCAGTCTACTTCCATTTGATCCTGAAGCAGACTGAACCGGATGCCCTTTACTATAATCTTTTCATCGTCTACCACTAATATCTTTGCCACCTTCGAGCCACTCCTGTTCTGTCTTACCTAAAAAACTGTAATCATGCCTTTGATTTTCTCAAAGGCTGCTTCTTTTATCCCCGGTACATTTTTAATTTCCTCGATAGAAGAAAACGGACCATTGCTGTTTCGATATGTCACAATTGCCGCAGCCTTAACTTGACCGATCCCCGGAAGCTGCATCAACTCAGATTCAGATGCCTGATTTATATTAAGCAAGTTATCCGATGATGCAGAGGGAACTACTGCTGCAGATGATATGACATTTTGTGTCTCGTTTTCAATCTGGTCGATTGATTCTGAAATATTTGGAATATAAATCTGTTCCGAATCTGCAAGAATCCGGGCGAGATTTACTGCCTCTGCCTGAGCATTTGCAGTCAGGCCACCTGCTTCTTCTACTGCCTGATAAAGACGTGATCCTGCCTGCAGTACATAGACACCAGGCTTACAAACTTCACCGCACAGATAAACAGCAATCGTCTCGACTGCTGCTTGTGTTGTTTCATGCAAACTGGATTCGGACACCTGACTTGTCTGTGCTTCTTCCTGAAAAAATTGCGTATCCTCTTTGGAATCGTCCATCTTTTGTATCTGTGTTGTCTGATAAAAGACAAGCTTTTCTTCTTTTTTTGTGCATGCCAAGATTTCAGACACAAAAAACAGAAAAAGAAAAAACAGCATCCACTGATGTGTCTTTTTCATCCTATCCCGCCTTTCGGCAGGCATACTGCTGCACCGATACTATCATTCTACAAAAATATGCGTCAGTATGCAAGGGGCTTTTGCAATTTTCTGAAAAACTTTCGTTTTCTTATTTTAAGCCTTCTCCCATCGAAACAACACGATTCCCGCAATGGCAATCAAAAGTCCAAGGATTTTCCTCCATGAAAATGATGCCTGACTGCTGCCAAACAAGCCAAACAGCTCTATCAGATATGCAACTGCTACCTGCGAAGTTACAATAATAATGACAGCCTGAGCGGGGCCTAGTGATCCCATACTCTGAACAACTGTTATTGTAATAAAGGCTCCTAAAATACCGCCGGTAAGAAGATACCATGGGCGAACTTCTGTAAGAAGTGCCACATTTTCACGTCCTGTACAAAGCCACGCAATAACGCACACGAAAAATGCTGTTAACTGGACAAAGCCTGTGGATACCCACAGGCTTGTTTGCTTTGTCACTTCTGTATTAAATACCCCCTGAATACTCATCAGTGCCCCTGAAATAAGAGCAAGAATGATACCCCACATAATACCTCACTTTCCATCGTATACACTTTCTAATTGATTTTGCTGCTTAATAAGAGTGTATCCGAGAAAGGAAAAATCATGCATTTACTGAAGACATTTTTTTAATTTTGCAATCATCTCATCAACATGCTTTTTTTCAATGACAAGCGGCGGAACAAAACGAATTACGTTTCCTGATGCAGAAATAATAATTAAGCCCTCTTTTTGAGCCTTTTTGATCACATCACCTACAGGAATTGTAAGCTCAATTCCCTGCATAAGTCCAATGCCACGATGATCCTTAATACAGTCAAATTCAGCTGTTAACTGCTCTAATTGCTCATACAAATATGCACCCACTTCTTTTACATGCGCAGTCAGGTTCAATTCTTCAAACTGATCCATAACTGCATTAGCAGCAGCACACACAAGTGGATTTCCGCCATAAGTAGAACCGTGATCTCCAGGTACAAGTGCTGCACATTCTTCACGGCATAAAAATGCACCGATTGGAAGACCATTTCCAAGAGCCTTTGCTACACAGACAACATCTGGCAAGATATCATAGCTCTGATAACAGAACATATTTCCAGTACGTCCCATTCCACACTGAATTTCATCGCAGACAAGTAAAATATCATGCTCATCGCAGAGGGCACGAAGTCCCTGCATAAATTCCTTTGATGCCGGGTAAATTCCGCCTTCTCCCTGAAGTGCCTCTAAGATAATACCGCAGGTACGGTCTGTAATCAGTGATTTTACACTTTCAAGGTTATTATACTCAGCAAAACGAACACCACCGATAAGCGGCTTGAATGGTGCCTGATAAGCATCATTTCCTGTTACTGAAAGAGCTCCCATACTTCTTCCATGGAATGAATGCTTCATGGCAATAATTTCATGATCTGTGCGTCCATCTTTATTATAGGCATATTTACGAACAAGCTTGATAGCTCCTTCAATTGCCTCAGTTCCACTATTGGTAAAGAATACACGGTCCATTCCTGTCAGCTGTGTGATTTTTTTTGCTGCCTTGGCTGCTGGCTCATTGTAAAACAGATTAGAGGTATGTACAAGCTTATCAACCTGCTCTTTAACTGCCGTTTTGTATGCGTCATTGCTGTAGCCTAGTGCAAATACAGCAATTCCTGCTGCAAAGTCAAGATATTTTTTCTGATCAGTATCATACAGATAAACATCCTCGCCATGATCAAGAACGATCGGAAAGCGATTGTAGGTATGAAGCAGACTACTTTCTGCTGTCTGAATAATTGTCTGTGTTTCCATAATTAAAGTGCCTTTCTGTGAAATAAATTACTTTTCGTCAGGTGTGTAAAAATGGTCATCGTCTGCCTTTAAAATAGCAGTACCAATGCCCTTATTTGTAAAGATCTCAAGAAGCAGGCAATGAGCAATTCGACCATCCATGATATGAACTCTTGATACACCATTTAATACAGCATCAAGACAATTTTGAAGTTTTGGCAGCATACCGCCTCCAATATTGCCGCTGTTTAACAACTCTTCCATATGATCAGTTGTCAGCTCAGAGATTAACGTATCTTTATCCTTTGGATCTGCATAAACACCTTCAACATCTGTTAAAAATGCAAGCTTTTCAGCTTTAACGGCACGTGCAATTGCACAAGCTGCATCATCTGCATTGATGTTATAGCTTTGACAGTTATCATCAAATCCGATTGGGCAAATGATCGGCAAAAAGTCTTTTTCAAGAAGATCAAATAAAATCTTTGGATTTACTTCTTTAATATCACCTACAAAACCGATATCCTGTCCATTAGACAGCTTCTTATCACAGCGAAGCAGCTGACCATCCTTGCCAGAGATACCGACAGCCTTTACTCCAAGCTCATTTACCATAGAGACAAGACTTTTATTAACCTTATTCAATACCATCTCTGCAATTTCCATCGTATCAGCATCGGTTACGCGAAGTCCATTTACAAAGCGCGGCTCCATGCCCACTTTAGATACCCAACGGCTGATTTCTTTGCCTCCTCCATGCACAATGATAGGCTTAAAACCAACCAGCTTTAACAAAACAACATCTTTAATGACGTTTCGCTTTAACTCCTCATCTGCCATTGCACTTCCGCCATACTTTACGACAATAATCTTTCTGTTGAATCTCTGTATATAAGGCAGTGCCTCAATCAAGGTAGCGGCCTTTTCCATAATTTTGCTGTCTAATTTCATTTTGTGTTCTCCTCTTTTTTATGGGTAGTCGTTGTTACAAGCTTTTTATCAGCTGCGGTAATCGCCGTTGATCTTTACATATTCATAGGTTAGATCACAGCCAAATGCTGTTGCTGTCTCATTTCCCTCTTTAATATCCATTTTTGCAATTACTTCTTCCTCAGAAAGAATCTTTGTTGCAGTTTCCTCACTGTAATCTGTTGCAATTCCGTTTTCTACGATTTTAATAGTACCAGCTTTGCTCTCTAACCAGATATCAACCACTTCAGGATCAAACTGTGCACCTGAGTAGCCCATTGCGCAGAGGATACGTCCCCAGTTTGCATCATGACCAAATACAGCTGCTTTTGTCAGACTAGAACATACAACAGACTTTGCGATTGTTCGTGCCTGATTTTTGTCCTTTGCGCCAATTACAGTTGCCTCAAACAGACATGTACAGCCCTCTCCATCTCCAGCAATTTTCTTTGACAGCTCAAGCATAATAAAATGAAGGGCCTCACAGAAAGTCTTGTAGTCTTTACCTTCCTTTGTGATTGGTGTATTTTCTGCCTGTCCATTTGCCATTACAAGTACAGTATCATTTGTAGAAGTATCACCGTCAACAGAAATCATATTGAAGGTATCAACTACATCTTCACTTAATGCTTTTTGAAGCAACTCATGAGAAATTGCCACATCTGTTGTTACAAAACAAAGCATAGTACACATATTAGGATGAATCATGCCTGAGCCCTTGCACATACCTGCAACTGTAACCTGCTTACCGTCTAATTCCAATGTGCATGCAACCTCTTTGCTCTTAGTATCAGTTGTCATAATTGCCTCTGCTGCAAGCTTGGCATCTTCTCTGCTACTTCCAAGTACCTTAGAAAGAGCTGTTACACCAGACTTAATCTTATCAATAGGAAGCTGTTTGCCAATTACGCCTGTTGATGCGACAAGAACTGCAGTTTTAGGAATGTTTAAAGCTGCTGCCGCCTCTGCTGCTGTATCTGCACAATAGCCAAGCCCCTCTGCGCCTGTACATGCATTTGCAATACCACTGTTTACAACGACTGCCTGTACATAAGGAGATGTTGTTACAATTTCCTTATCCCATTTGACAGGTGCTGCTTTTACAAGATTTGTGGTAAATACACCAGCTGCTGCACATGGTGTGCTGCTGAAAACCATTGCCATATCTTTTTTTGTCTGATTCTTAATGCCGGCATTTAATCCGGATGCCAAAAAACCTTTTGGAGCTGTTACGCCTCCATTTATCTTTGTAATTGCCATTTTTGTATCCTTTCTTTGATTTTGTAATTTCTATGCCAAGTATAACACACTTTGAGGTCAAATCAAGTATAATCCACTATTTTACTTTACTATGATAAAATAGTCATGTGCTATAATTTTATACACAGCAGTTGAATATATACACCGTGTTATCGGCTAATATTCAGTATTATACGCATATATTTGCATTTATGCAAGAGCTTTTTTGACTTTTTTTGTTTTTCCTATTGCATTTCAAAAAGTAATGTTGTATAGTGGTGTACAGAAAACAAACAACGCATATCGTTTTGATATGGTTTTCAACAAAAAGTGAAAAAACAGAGGAGATACTATTATGAAAGAAAAAGTTGTTTTAGCATATTCTGGCGGTCTTGATACTACTGCTGTTATTCCGTGGTTGAAGGAAAATTATGATTATGATGTTGTATGCTGCTGTGTTAATGTAGGACAGGGCAACGAGATTGATGGTCTGCAGGAGCGTGCAAAGCTCTCTGGCGCTGAGAAGCTTTATATTTTAGATGTAGTAGATGAGTTTTGCGATGAGTATGTTGCTCCATGTGTTCAGGCAAACGCTACATATGAGAATGAATATCTGTTAGGTACTTCTATGGCACGTCCGCTTATTGCAAAGAAGCTTGTTGAGATTGCAAGAAAAGAAGGAGCTGTTGCTGTATGTCATGGTGCTACAGGAAAGGGAAATGATCAGGTCCGTTTTGAGCTGGCATTTAAGGCACTTGCTCCTGATTTAAAGATCATCGCTCCTTGGAGATGTAATGAAACCTGGAATATGAAATCACGTGAAGATGAGATTGAATACTGCAAGAAGCATGGCATTAATCTTCCATTCTCCTCTGTTGATAACAGCTATAGCCGTGACCGCAATCTGTGGCACATCAGCCATGAAGGTCTGGAGTTAGAGGATCCGTCTCAGGCACCAAATTATGATCATCTGCTTGTTCTTGGCGTATCTCCTGAGAAAGCACCAGATGTTGCTACTGAGATTTCTATTTCTTTTGAGAAGGGTATTCCGGTTGCATTAAACGGAAAAGAAATGAAGTATTCTGAAATCGTTACTGAATTAAATAAGATTGGTGGTGCAAACGGAATAGGAATCGTTGATATCGTTGAAAACCGTGTTGTTGGTATGAAATCTCGTGGTGTTTATGAAACACCTGGCGGAACTATCCTTATGGCAGCTCATAAGCAGCTTGAGGAGCTGATTCTTGACCGTGATTCCATGGCATTCAAGAAGACTGTTGACAACCGTTTTGCAGATATTGTTTACGAGGGCAAGTGGTTTACACCTTTATGTGATTCTCTTCGCGCTTACATAAAGGCGAGCCAAGAATATGTAACTGGTACTGCTAATCTTAAGCTGTATAAGGGCAATATCATCAAGCAGGGAACTACTTCTCCATACAGCCTGTACAATGAAAGCATTGCTTCCTTTGCTACTGGAGATATGTATGATCATCATGACGCAGAGGGCTTCATTAACCTGTTCGGTCTTTCCTTAAAGGTTCGCGCAATGAAGCTGGCAGAGGCTGAGAAGAAGAAATAATTATTATGTCACTGCTTCAATATGTAAAAGACATTATTTATAAAGCAAAGGGCTTTGATAACGTAAGGATTCCACAGGCATACGACAGCTTTGGAATCCTTATGCCGGAAGCTTCATCAAGTGTACAGGGCATTCGCCCATTTCCACTTCCAGAGGATGAGCATTTATTTGCTCTCCTCTGGAATATTCATGATGGTCATTTATTGTCAGCTACAATTCTTCCGACACCTTACCCATTTTGTTATGAAAGAAGTTTCCTGTCTGGAACACGCACACAGCTGCACTCTCACGAATATCTTGAATTTTTCTATGTTTTGGAAGGCGAATATCACCAGAAGATTCTGGAAACAGAATATATTTTTCATCCTGGTGAATTTTGTCTGATTGATAAAAATTGTCTGCATCAGGAAATTTTAGATGAAAATGAGTGCACGATTGTATTCTTTGGTATTACAAATGCAATGTTTACAAGTATCAGTGATAATCATACCGCACCAGAAGATATTGCATCATTTCTTCATATGGCACTATTGGAGCAAAAAGCATTACAGCAGTTTTTAACCTTCCGACCGCGTGAAACACATGTAATTCAAGATATGGAAGATACGCTGCGTTCTGTATTATATGAGCTGTCACGTCATGACATTGCAACACCGATTATTTGCAGCGGACTTATGACACGCGTTTTTCAGATGTTGGGTTCCCAATATGAATTTTCACTTTCTAAAAAGCAGCGCCAACGTATGAATGTCATTCTTTTTAATCAGCTTACTGATTTCATAAAGCTTCACTTAAATCATATCTCAATTCAGATGCTGACACAGGAATTTCATTTTTATAAAGATTATTTTAATCGTCTTTTGAAGGTTCAAACAGGAATGACATATATCGAGTATTTGCAGATGCTTCGTTTAGAACGTGCAGAGCTGCTGCTTACCGAGACAAATAATACTATTGAACAGATTGCTGAAGAGGTCGGATATCATAACAAGGGATATTTTTACCGTATATTCATAGAGCGAAACAATTGTACGCCGGCTCAATATAGAAAAAAGAGACAGGAAAGACTATAATACTTCCCTGTCTCTTTTTATTTGATTTATAATCGTAATTATTCAGAGCCGCACCTCGATTCCACTACGCTTCATCTCGGTGCGGCTTCTCGCCATATGAAATTGCTAGAAAACGTACTCGCTCATGCAAGCATGACTCGTACTTTTCTGCAATTTCGCATGGTTCTGAATAATTACAAGTTCCACTTCCAGTCGCGAATCTCTGGCATATCAATACCATACTCATGGATATACTGCTTATGCTCTACTAATTTATCATTCATCTTCTGAATCAGATAAGCACCACGATTTCCTAACTGTGGCAGATTCTGGATTGCATTCTTTACCAGATGGAAGCGGTCGATCTCATTCTGAACACGCATATCAAATGGTGTTGTGATGGTACCCTCTTCCTTATAACCGTAAACATGAATGTTGCGGTTTGCTCTGGTGTAGGTCAGCTCATGGATCAATGTATGATAGCCATGGAATGCGAAGATGATCGGCTTATCCTTGGTAAACAGTGCATCATAATCAGCATCAGTCAGACCATGCGGATGCTCAGTTGCTGGCTCTAACTTCATCAGATCGACAACGTTGATGACACGAATCTTAACC
>OJNH01003474.1_pt1 | contig 10111 bp, 7 predicted proteins | sample 1597361 | NCBI WGS metagenome assembly OJNH01 (sample SAMEA2452136, study PRJEB22498) | human gut metagenome | biome: human feces; feature: human gut; material: feces | place: Australia | collected 2012
ACAGGAAAGCGGCCTTCAAGAGAGAAATGTGCAGAATCCGGCTGGTTTGCAACAGACTATCTTATGGATGCGCCGATAGACAGAGAATTTATTTTAAAGCTGAAATCACTTGGAGGTTTTGTATATCTTGATATGCTGAAACAGCCTTTTTTTAAGATCGAGAATAATTACTATATGATAAAGGGGATAGAAGGAAACGACTATTTCAGGATCGCCGTTCATGGAAAACATGAAGATGAACGGGCAAAACTGGAAGCATTCATCCTGGATTGCGTGAAAGAATAAAATCTGCTATACTGAGAACGTTAAAGAATCGAATTTTGTGTTATCAGATTTGACAGAATTAACGTTACTTACAGGAGGCAGGCGATGAGGCTTGAACGAGATAATATTCCACTTGATAAAGATTTTCCTTTTCAGATTTCAGAGGTAGTGCTGACCCCGAAGAACAGCAGGCCGGGGACCTGGCACTGGCACAGTTACTTTGAGATCACCTGTGTGCTTGAGGGGAAGGGGAATTATTTTGTCAACGGACAGGAGTATACGATGGAGAAGGATGATGTGATCATCTTTAACAACGTAGAACCTCATGGGTGGAATCTTATCGGGGATGATATGAAGCTTCTGGTCATGATCTTTTCGCCGGAATTTATTGCAGAGAAGATCAGCGTATTTGACACGGAATATCTGAAGCCTTTTGTAGAGCGGGGAAGTAATTTCAAGAACCGTGTCGGCAGGGAAGATGAAATAAATGCAGATATCCGTGCAGGCATCTGGGAAATTTATAAAGAGTGGAATGATCAGAAAGAAGGTTATCCTCTTATGATCAAGGCCAATGTATTGCGGATCCTCACCATGCTCATACGTACTTATCAGGATGAAACCAAATCCGGAGAGATGCTCAAGGAGAAAAAGAACGCCATGAAGCGTCTGGAGCAGGCGTTTGATTACATCGATGCTCATTACTGCGAGAAGATCACACTGGAAGAGGTTGCGTCATCTGTGTATATGAGTGCCAATTATTTTTCATCCTATTTTCGCAAGGTGACAAATATCAGTTTCAGCGATTATGTGACACGAATGCGTATCAATCATGCACGTGAACTTCTTCGTGAAGGAAAGAAAAATGTTACGGAAATCGCCATGGAATGCGGGTTTAATAATATTTCAAATTTCTATCGCCTGTATAAGAAACATGTGGGTAAAACACCCAAGGATGAAAAGAGTAAAAATAGTTAAAAATCAGAATCAGATAAGCCATAGACCGATCATAAACAGCCGTGTTAGGATAAAAACAGCAATGTTATATCCTGATACGGCATTTTTTATTATATTTTATGGGGAACAAAAACTTACAAAAGGAGATTTGGGGAAATGACAAAAACAGACAGATATGTAGAATGTTCAGCAGCAGGCATGAAATATCGCCTGATACCGGTAACAGATGAGATCATCCGCTGCATGATCGCAAAAGATGAAGTAAAAACAGAGCAGGAATCTCTGATCATCGAGAAAAAAGAGTATCCGCAGGTTCCATTTGAAGCAGCAGAAGCAGACGGAGCAGTTACAGTAAAAACATCAGCAGTGCAGGCAGAATTGAATCTCAAAACAGGAGGGATCACCTGGAAACATGCAGATGGAAGCGTGTGGCTGGAGCAGAACAAAGCGGATCTCACCAGGATTGATGTCGTACACTACAATACAGGCGGCGAAAAACCGATCATCAACCGTGTAAAGACAGTAGACGGTGAAAGAAACTTTATCCAGAACCTCAAGGCAGAAAAAGTCAGAGACGGATACCGTGCAAGAGTTTTCTTTGACTGGAAAGAAGACGAGGAGATCCATGGACTTGGACAGGCAGAAGAAGGAATCTACAACTATCGTGAACATACACAGTATCTGTATCAGCATAACATGCGTATCCCGATGCCGATGTTTGTATCTACCGAAGGATATGGAGTCCTGTTTGACTGCTGTTCACTGATGACTTTTAACGATGAAGGCAGAGAATCCTATCTGTTCCTGGATACGGTAGACCAGATCGATTATTATTTCCTCGGTGGAAATACAATGGATGGGATCATTCATGACTACCGTTATCTGACAGGTAAAGCACAGATGCTGCCGAAGTGGGCGTATGGTTACATCCAGTCCAAAGAGCAGTATTACACAGCAAAAGAACTGGCTGAGATCGTGCGTCATTACAGAGAAATCGGTGTTCCAATCGATTGTGTTGTTCAGGACTGGAATACCTGGGAACCAGGCAACTGGGGAGAAAAGATCCTCGACAAAGAACGCTACGGTGACAATAAAGAATGTATGGAAGAAATCAACAAAATGCATGCACACAGCATGGTCTCTGTATGGCCGAACATGAATGCGGACGGCAAAAACCATCAGGAATTTTTTGACGCAGGCTATCTGCTTTATGACTATGCAACCTACAATGCTTTTGATGAAAAAGCCCGTGAAATGTACTGGAAACAGGCAAAAGAAGGACTTTTTGATGAAGGATTTGAATCCTGGTGGTGCGATTCCACAGAGCCTTTCTCCGGTCCTGACTGGAATGGCGGCGTGAAGAGAGAGCCATGGGAGAGATATGAACTTGTCGGCGGCGAGCACAAGAAATATCTGGATCCGGCTGTTGCCAATGCGTTTGCACTGATGCATGCAAAGGGTATTTATGAAAACCAGAGAAAAGACACTGAAGACAAACGTGTCCTCAACCTGACCCGTTCCGGTTATGCATCCGGGCAGAAATACGCAGCCATGCTGTGGTCCGGCGATACCTGCGCTTCCTGGGACAACTTCAAGATCCAGATCGTAGAAGGCCTGAATATGGGATTGAGTGGTTATCCGTACTGGACACTGGATATCGGTGCGTTCTTTACAGTAGCTGATAAATGGCAGAATCGTGGCTGTGGCTGTAACACAGATCCGGAGCCGAAGTGGTTCTGGCAGGGCAAATACAATGAAGGTGTGAAGGACAAAGGATACTGCGAGCTTTATACCAGATGGCTTGAGATGGGAACTTTCCTTCCGATGTTCCGCTCTCACGGAACAGATACTCCGAGAGAGATCTGGAATTTCGGTGACAAAGGGACGATGTTCTATGATGCAATTGAGAAATCTATTAAGCTGAGATACCATCTGATGCCGTATATCTATTCTCTTGCAGGAGCTGTTCACTTCAACGACTATACGATCATGAGAAGCCTTCTGTTTGATTTCCCGCAGGATAAGACTGCAAGAAAGATTGAGAATGAGTTTATGTTCGGACCGTCACTTCTGATCTGTGCAGTTACAGAGCCAATGTACTACGGCCCGGAAAGTACAGAACTTGACCGTGAAAAAACATGGGAATGTTATCTCCCCCAGGGAGCTGACTGGTATGATTACTGGACCGGCAAGAAATATGAAGGCGGTCAGTATGTAACGGTAGATGCGCCGATCGACCAGATGCCGATCTTTGTAAAAGCAGGAAGCATTCTTCCGGTTGCAGACGGACTTACTTATGCATCTCAGAAACCGGAAGGACCGGTGAAACTGATGGTTTACCCGGGAGCAGATGCAGAATTTACTCTTTATGAAGATGAGGGAAATAACTATAACTTTGAGAAGGGTGCATACGCAACCACAAAACTGATCTGGAATGACCAGAAAGGTGAACTGACTGTAGAAGAAAGACAGGGAAGCTTTGATGGTATGGAAGATATTTCTTATGAGGAAGTCATCATTTGATGGCTTCCTCTTTTTCATCGCGATATTCCAGCGGGCTCTTGCCGGTATGTTTCTTGAAGATACGGCTGAAATATCCCTGGTCATGGTAACCGCACATCTCTCCGATCTGACGGACAGAAAGCGAAGGCTCATTGAGAAGCAGCTTCTGTGCATGATGCATCCTCAGATTGGTCAGATATTTGGTCGGGGTACAGTCATATGCCTGGCAGAAGATCTTTGTCAGATAACCGGGACTGTAATTCATATTGTCTGCGATCAGGTTCAGATTGATATCGTCACTGTAGTTTTTTATAATAAAATCCCGCAGAACAGAAGCAATTTGAGAGGGAGTCATGGAAGCGGTTCCTGCATTAAAGACAGCTTCGTAATCCTTCTTGGCGATCTGAAATTCATGTTTGATCTTTTGCAGGGCATCATGGAGCTCATCTGGATCCACTGGTTTCAGCAGATAATCAGAGACTTTGAGAGTAATAGCTTTCTTGGCATATTCAAAGTCTGAAAACCCGCTTGTGATAATAAATTTAGTGAAAGGGAACTGACTTCTTACTTTGGTAAGCAAGGCCATCCCATCCATAACAGGCATACGGATATCCGTTATGACAAGATCAGGAGTAAGCTTTTCTACCAGTGCAAATGCCTGCTCGCCTGTCTGGGCAGTACCTGTAACCTGAAAATCCGGGTCCGCTTTCTGGATTTTCTGGACAAGGTTATTTAAAAGAAGTTCTTCGTCCTCCGCAACGACTACTGTGTATTTCATGATAGTTCCTTTCTCTTATTAATGCTGAGTTGTTTCTTGATCCTCTGATATATAACGTCCTATGGATACAATTCCGTGTCCGTCCTCGGTGTTTCCATATTCAAAAATGATTTTGCCGTTGCAGAAAATCTTCCATCTGAGATAAACATTTACAGTTCCCAGACCGTTGATCTTGAGTTCAGGAAGACCTGGATTCTGGTCTGCTTTGGCAAGATTCTGTGCGATCTTCTGACATGCTTCCTCAGAAAATCCGGGACCGTTATCTGTGACGGTGATCTTCCAGTAGTTTTCCGCGATAACACTGCTGACGGAGATCGTCCATGGTGGTGCACAGTTGGAACCATATTTGATAGCATTTTCTACGAGTGGCTGGATCAGCAGCTTGGGAACCTCCTCAGAAAGAAGGCTTTCATCTACATCAATATTGTAGTTCAGACTGGACTGATAACGGACTTTCATACAGTACAGATATTTCTGAACATAATCCAGCTCATCAGCAAGAGATACGGTCGTGCTGCCTGTATCTGTAATATAGCGCATAATCAGAGAAAGATTCCGGCACATTTTGGCAACTGTGTCATTATCACCGTTTTCCGCAAGAACCATGATACTTGACAGTGAGTTGTAATAAAAATGCGGGTTGATCTGTGTCTGCAGAGCCATATTTCGAGCGTGCATTTCCTGTTCTTTTGCCTGTGTGAGTTTTTCCATGGAATCCTTCAGATTATCGCTCATAAACTGAAATGCCTGGTAAAGTTCCTCAAGTTCATTGACAGAGACAGGATAGGAAGTGACCTTTTCCTGACCAAGAGTGTCCAGCTCCATTCGCTGAATGATATGTTTCAGATGCTTGACCGGTTTGACAACAGAACGGGACAGCCTGTATGAAACAATAACAGAAGCCAGAAGAAAAGCAGCAACAACTGCCAGAAGGATCTGGAGCATCTGATATACCGGTGCAAGTATGGCTGATTTTGACTGAACCGTAAGGTAAGTAAATCCAGTGTAGCCGGAGTCAATTCTTGCCGCATATTCGTCCTTGCCTGTCAGAGGGCTGGTAAGCCTGGAAGAAGTCTGAGATGAATCTGTCAATGTGTAATAGTCCTGGAGTTTGGAACTTTCACTGTCTGAAATATCGTAAGGATAGATCAGATCACCATCCTGATTAAATACATATACACTGGCTGCATCATCATGATTTTTCTTCTCGTAGGAAATGATACTTTTAAAAATGGATTTGCACTGTTTGGCTGTTTCAATTACGCCTACACTGCGGCGGTACTGATTTGTGAAAGAGCGGTAGACAGAGATCATCCACTGAGAATATTTCGCCGACTTGGAATATTCATAGGTAAGATAGGGATTGGTGATTACTTTTCTGCCATCTGCTTCCCGGGCTTTCTGCAGCCATTCGGTGCGAGAATCGTCCGTTTTTTTTACCATGGTGGAAAGTCCTGCCTGAAGTACATATCCGGAAAAATCGTACAGATTCACCTGATCAGCTTTTAATTCAGTTCCGCTGAGAGAAATAAAAAGATCAGACATATCGGAGAGCATACTGTCAGAGATATTGAGATCAAATTTCTGATCGAGGATACTCTTGGACATATTACTGTAGTTGATATTGACGGATACTGTGTCCAGGTCAAGGATAGCAGAGTCTACCTGTGTTTTGAAACTGGAATTCAGGGTGTTCATGGCACTGATCTGACTTTCCTTCAGTCGTCCTGATACAAAGAGATAAAAAAATGCTGCAAAAGCAAACAGGATCAGACTTGCCATTCCGAGATAGGCGATAAAAAGTTTAGACTGTAAGCTGCGTTGTTTCATATATACGCCTCCTCCTGTAAAAAAGTACCAATGGTTTTTCAGGACATGTCAAAAGTATTTCGTCGAAATTATAACATGTTTATGTAAAAAGTACAAATGACAAAAAGAGAAACTGGTAAAAATGGTCAAAAATATACATTATAAATTGTGCAACCTAGTAGAATGATGTGAAAATAGCATACAAAAATGTGAAAAAAGTACAAATATAGAATGGCTTTGTCCATGGATAAAAAACACAGTTACTGATAAACTTATTTCATCAAGGACGTGACAAAAACAAATTAAAAGGAGGAAGTTTTTTATGTTGAGAAAGAGATTTTGGGCAGTTGCATGTGCAACAGCAATGGTAGCATCTATGACAGCAGGTCTTAGCGTGAATGTATTTGCAGCAGATGATACCAAAGATTTTGCAGGAGAGGAATTAAGCATTCTAGTATCCGCAGGCTGGATGGATAACCGTTATGATGAGACACTGGAGCGTTTCGAGGATACATACGATGTAACCGTTGACCTTCAGACAATCCCGGCAGATCAGTATTCTGATCTTCTTCAGTCAAAACTGGCAACAGATTCCTGTGCGGATGTTTTCTGGATCCAGTCCAATCCATTTGCAATTGAATCAACCATCGTTGACCCGGAGAAATACTGTATCGATTTTACAGGAGCTGACTGGGAAAACCTTATGCCGGAAACAAGAAAAGCATCCTGCACATACAACGATAAATTATACGGACTTCAGGTTTGGAACAATTCTCCGGAGTACGTAATGCTTTACAACAAAACTCTGTTTGAAGAAAATGGCTGGGAAGTTCCAACCACATATGCAGAACTCAAAGACCTCTGCGCAAAGATCGCAGATACAGGAATCACTCCATGGTTCATGCCAGGAGCAGACGGATGGCAGCATCAGCTCGCATTCTTCCAGATCGGTGGAGTTTATGAAGAAGCAACACCAGGACTGTACGATGCTCTGAATACAAACCAGGCAACATTTGCTGATAATGAAAAAATGCTTGAAGTTCTGAACGAGTTCAAAGAACTTTCTGATGCAGGCTACTTCGGAGAGGACTGGATCGGAACAGACAGCACAAACATGTCAAATGAATTTGGCGATAGAACATGTGCAATGGCAATGGCAAACTCTAGTTACATCAAACAGATCAAAGATGACACAGGTTCCGAAGATGAATATGGAATGTTCCTGATTCCTCTTGGAGACAATACCTGGTATCCAACCAGCCCGGCTGGCCCGACAATGTTTGGATACAAAGGAACAGAGCATGAAGACCTTGTAAGAGAATTCTTCAACTTCGTAACAACAACAGAAAGCCTTCAGGAAATCCTTGACAACTCACCGGCTTACACAAACCTTGATGTAAATGATGACAATCTGGAACAGCACTGGCTGCCAGAAGAGGAAGAATTCCTTGAGACTGTAGACAAAGATAAAATGAGCGTATCTGTACTTCAGAATGGTACAAAATATACAAACGACTACTGGATGCAGTTTGGACAGGATATGATCGCATTCTGCCAGGGTGAAATGGAAGCAAACGATGTTCTTGCAAACATGGATACCAACCGTGCAGAAGCAGCAAAAACTGTCGGAGATGAAAACTGGGAATAAATTTCAGATAAAAACGTTGTGAAATAAGGGTAATTCTTCAGTGCGAGGGAGTAAAATCCTTCGCACTGTCTGCTAAAGGAATAAATAAGAAGATTATCCTTGTGACTTGATTAATCTGGCTGCTAAGAGAACAGGAGGTAACTTCAGTGAATAAGAAAAAAATATATCCCTGGTGGTTTCTGGTACTGCCGCTGGCATTGTATGTAATCTTTTTCCTGCTTCCAAGTGCAATGGGTGTAGGATATTCCTTTACAGACTGGAATTCCAGAAGTGTCCTGAATGGTACACATTTTGTAGGACTGCAGAACTTTAAAGAAATTCTGACATCAAACAAAGGCTATTTAAGTGGAATTGGGAATACACTTAAATTTACGATCATTTCTAACATTGTAAAACTGATCCCGGCACTTATGATCGCAATCATGCTTCAGGAAGGCTTAAGAGGAAAAGGACTTTACAGAACTCTGTTATATCTGCCATCTATTCTTCCATTTGTAATTATCGGTCTGATTTTTAAATCTATCCTCAATTACAATACAGGACTTCTGAATACGATCCTGGATGCACTGCATCTCGGAATCCTGAAACAGAAATGGCTTTCTGATCTGGGTGTTGTATGGAAATCCATTTACGGTGTAGATGCCTGGAGAGGTATTGGTTACGTTATGACTATTTTCCTCGCAGGTCTGAATACGATTCCGAAATCCTACTATGAAGCTGCTGAGATCGATGGTGCAAACTTCTGGCAGAGACTTCGCTATGTAACACTTCCGATGCTTACAGGTTCTATCATGATCAACCTTGTATTTGGTATTACATATGGTCTGAAAGTATTCGATATCGTTTACGTTCTTACAAACGGCGGTCCTGGACATGCAACAGAGGTTCTTACAACTTATGCATTCCAGCTTTACTCCAGAGGTCAGTATGGAATGTCTTCTGCATTGAATACGATCCTTCTTATCATTACAGCGATCATCGGTGTAGGTATTGTTAAGAAAATGAGTAAACAGGAGGTACAGCAGTAATGAAAAAGCAAAAAGTTCAAAACGTGTTGAAGCATATTGTCTGCATCCTTCTGTGCCTGACAGTTGTACTTCCATTTTACATGGTACTTATCAATTCCTTCAAGGATAAAGGAGAGGCCGCAAGAATGAGTCTTGCGCTTCCGACCAAATGGGTATTCTCAAACTACGCAGAGGTTATCAAAAAAGGTAATCTGATCCAGGGATTTGCAAACAGTTTACTGTATGCTCTGGTAGCAACTACACTTGGTGTTGTACTGTGTGCGATGGCAGCATTTGTAATGTGCCGTAACAGAACAAAGTTAAATACATTCCTGTATTACTTCGTTCTCTGCGGACTGTTCTTCCCGGTCAACTATGTAACTCTGGTAAGAGTTTTGAGTGCTTTAAACCTGAACGATACACGAGTTGGTATTTACGAGTGCGATGATACCGTTCTGTGTATTTACGATCCGAAACTTCGTAATATCCATTCCGGTTGAATTGGACGAGGCAGCGGTTATCGATGGTGCAGGACCTCTGAGCCTGTTCTTCAAGATCATCATGCCGCTTATGAAACCAACACTTGTAACCTGCTTTATCCTGCAGTTCATGACAGTATGGAGCGACTTCCTTACACCTCTGTACCTGTCCAGCAAGAGCAAACTCTTCCCGATGACCATGGCAGTATACCAGTTCTTCGGAAAGAACAAGAGCTACTGGAACTACATCTTCGCAGATATCGTACTTACCTGTATTCCGGTTATCATTGTTTACATGATCGGCCAGAAATACATCGTTGGTGGAATGACTTCCGGTGCGGTGAAAGAGTAAAAACGATTAATAAAAAATAGACGTTTATCTCTTATAAGAGACAGACGTCTATTTTTTATTACAATACTTTATTCAGGAAATCAATCGTTCGTGCTTCCTGTGGATTCAGGAGGACTTCTTGTGGGGAGCCTTCCTCTACGATGTAACCGCCGTCCATAAAGATAACACGGTCTGCCACTTCTCTTGCAAAACCGATCTCGTGTGTGACGATGACCATAGTCATGCCATCTGCTGCCAGCTCCTTCATAACATTCAGAACTTCACCTACCATCTCCGGATCCAGTGCGGAAGTCGGCTCGTCAAACAGCATGATATCCG
>OJNH01003476.1_pt1 | contig 10108 bp, 11 predicted proteins | sample 1597361 | NCBI WGS metagenome assembly OJNH01 (sample SAMEA2452136, study PRJEB22498) | human gut metagenome | biome: human feces; feature: human gut; material: feces | place: Australia | collected 2012
TGTATTTTTCAAGGAAACGGTGTGCACCGATAATCAGCATAGGAGCAGCAGCCTCGAATCCTACACGGCCTTTGATACCGATGATCGTATCACCCACATGACAGTCACGACCGATGGCATAGGCAGCACCTATCTCCTCAATCTTTTGTATGGCCTTGATCTTGTCATCATATTCCACGCCATTGACCGAACTGATTTCTCCTTTCTTGAAACCGATACGGAGCAATTCTGTTCCTGTCTTGGTTGGATGCTTCAGATAAGCACTTTCAGGCAATCCCTGTTTGCTGTCGAGAATCTCGCCGCCACAGATTGAAGTTCCCCATATACCAACATTATAAGAATATTTCAGTTTGGTAAAGTCTGCATAGAATCCATGCTTATTAAGGAAATCCACTTCTTCCTGACGGCTCAGGTTATTGTCGCGGGTCAATGTAATGATTTCCACACCAGGAGCCATTACCAGGAAGGTCATGTCAAAACGAATCTGGTCATTACCTGCACCGGTTGAACCATGGGCAATAGCATCCGCACCTACTTCATTGGCATAGCGTGCAATGGCCATAGCCTGGAAAATACGCTCTGATGACACTGAAATCGGATAACAGTTATTACGCAACACATTACCGTAGATCATGTAACGCAGGCTCTTTTCATAATACTCCTTTGTCACATCCAATGTCACGTATTCCTTTGCGCCCAGTTTATAAGCGTTCTCCTCATTGGTTTTCAACTGCTCTTCACTGAATCCACCCGTATTGGCACAAGCTGCATAAACTTCATATCCTTTTTCTTTTGCCAGATACATGACGGTATACGACGTGTCCAGACCTCCGCTGAACGCTACCACTACTTTTTTTGCCATAGTTATATTTTGTTTTTTATTTATTATCTGTTATTAATATCCTGACCGACGGTTTATCTCATGTTCTTCGCTGCTGCTTCACGTGCCATCTTCACCACGTCTTCCGGAAGCTGAACCGGCAGCTCTTCATTAGGATGCTGCTCCGGATCATACAGCATGGCAGTACAAACACAATACTTACGCCCGGTACGCTGCAAAATATCATAATTGATACAACAAGGATGCTCCGGTGTACCACATCCCTTCCAATAAGCATCATCATCAGTCAGTTCCGCAAAAGTGACAGGCACATATCCCAAGGCTGTATTGATTTTCATCACAGCTGCCTGGCTGGTCAGTCCAAAGAGTTTGGCATGAGGCCATCTCAGACGTGACAAAGTGAAAGCCGTCTGTTTAATGCGGGTTGCCAAATGATGACGCCGGAATTTTTCCACCACAATCAGACCGGAATTCGCCACATACGTCTTATTACCCCAACTTTCAATATAGCAGAATCCGGCCAGCTCTTCCTGCTCGCCTTCACCGCTCAGCGCAATGACAGCCTTCCGCTCTTTCATCTTTGTAGCCAAATATTCATGTGTACGTGATGCTATTCCCGAACCGCGTTTACGGGCCGAATCTGTAATAGTCGTCAAAATCTGATCCACATACTTCTCATGACTTGCGTCAGCTACCATTACTCTGATGCCGTCATCATACTCTTGATTTTCCATTCTCACTCTTCTTTACGGATATTATTTTATATTTCTTTTCTTATAATTCACTATCGCAACTGCGCCAATTCAGGTACGATTTCTGTAAGACAGGTCAACGCCCGCTCATGCGTAACACCTTCGGCAAGCACCAGAATGATTGTATCATCACCAGCTATCGTACCTATGATTTCTTCCAGCCTGCGGTTATCTATTTCATAAGCAATAGGACTCGCATGCCCCGGCAATGTATGCACGACGGCCAGTTGGCCGGAAAATTTAACCGACCGTACGCCCCAGGAACGAACCACCCCTTGCAACACCTGCTCTGACACTCTTTTATAATGAGGCGAATTAGGCAATGCATACACATACTTGCCAGAAGGTGTTGAAGTCTTCGACACTTTCAACTGACGAAGATCACGGGACAATGTAGCCTGTGTCACCGGAAAACCAGCCTTGTCAACTTCCCTCAGCAATTCTTCCTGACTGCCGATAGCCTGATGCGACACGATCATCTTAATAACTTCCAGGCGAGATGTTTTATCCTTCATATCACTTCGTCATTTTTAACAGCAGCACAAAGATAGATAATTATCTTCATTACATCACATATTTATGCAATTTATTTTTCGGATTAATGCAAATAGAGTATTATATATACTTAAAAACAAGCAAATACATATATTCATTATTTTGTATATAATGAATATTTATGCATTTATAAAAGCCCTAACTCCTTCTAAAGAACGCATACCCCATCATGAAAAACAATACCCCATAAATTTAACAATCAACAGCAGCCCTTATTCCCGACCAACAGGTCAAAAAAGACAAATGTCACATTTTTATTCTTTTTCTAACTATTTTGAAAAATAAAACGTATATTTGCAAAACGCAAATACAGAATATTGCAAATATAACTAACAATATACAATTACCATGGAAAAAAGAAAAAGATATTTTCTCGCAGAGGATGACATCCCACGTTACTGGTACAATATTCAGGCAGACATGGTCAACAAGCCCATGCCTCCACTGAATCCGAAGACCAAAGAACCGCTTAAACCGGAAGACCTCTACCCAATCTTTGCAGAAGAACTTTGCAGACAGGAACTCAATCAGACAGACACTTGGATCGAAATTCCAGAGCCTGTAAGAGAAATGTACAAGTACTACCGCAGCACACCGCTCGTTCGCGCATACGGACTTGAAAAAGCATTAGGCACACCTGCCCATATCTATTTCAAGAACGAAAGTGTCAGCCCTATCGGTTCTCACAAATTGAATTCTGCACTGGCACAGGCTTATTACTGTAAGCAGGAAGGCGTAACCAACATCACCACAGAAACCGGCGCAGGACAGTGGGGAGCCGCTCTATCCTATGCAGCCAAAGTTTTTGGTCTGGAAGCCGCAGTATATCAGGTCAAAATCAGCTATGAACAGAAGCCTTACCGCCGCAGCATCATGCAGACATTCGGTGCACAGGTCACTCCGTCACCTTCCATGTCAACCAGAGCCGGTAAAGACATTCTGACCAAATACCCCAATCATCAGGGCTCCTTAGGTACCGCCATTTCCGAAGCTATCGAACTGGCACGCACAACCCCGAATTGCAAATACACACTGGGGTCTGTATTAAGCCACGTCACCCTTCATCAGACCGTTATCGGTCTTGAGGCTGAAAAACAAATGGAAATGGCCGGTGAATACCCGGATATCATTATCGGATGTTTCGGAGGAGGTTCCAACTTCGGCGGCATCTGTTTCCCCTTCATGAGACACACCATCCTGGAAGGCAAAAAAACACGTTACATCGCTGCCGAACCTGCCTCATGTCCTAAACTGACTCACGGCAAATTCCAATACGACTATGGAGACGAAGCCGGCTATACCCCATTGTTACCAATGTTCACACTCGGCCATAACTTCGCCCCTGCCAATATACATGCAGGCGGTCTTCGTTATCATGGTGCCGGTGTCATCGTATCCCAGCTTCTGAAAGACAATCTGATGGAAGCTACCGACATCCAGCAACTGGAATCCTTTGACGCAGGTTGTCTTTTTGCCAAAGCAGAAGGCATCATCCCCGCACCGGAATCCTGCCATGCCATTGCGGCCGCAATCAATGAGGCCAAAAAATGCAAGGAAACAGGCGAAGAAAAAGTTATTCTCTTCAACCTTTCCGGACACGGCTTGATCGACATGAGCGCCTACGACCAATATCTGGCCGGTAACCTTACCAATTACGAACTGACAGACGCAGACATCCAACATAATCTGGATGAAATAAAAAACTTGTAAACCCATTTTAATTGACATAAAAAAATCCCCGCTGCAAACCATCTACAGCGGGGATTTTCCATTTTTCGTTATTTTTTATCCTTCCCTTTATTCTTCCAATATTTTTCAAGCCGTGCAGCTTCCTTCTTCGTCAGCCAGATCACGGCTCCATGTTTAGGAATCGAAAAATTAACAGCTTTCATCTTACCACCTTCTTCATTAAACCGACCCAAAGACGTAAAACTCTTAAAATCGGAAGTTTCCATGAAACCGAAATTATGGGGATTAATACCATAACAGTCATACATCAGCACCCACTTATCCTCACCAATTCGTTTCCATACATTAGGCGCTTCACAAGCCTTGTCCTCCGGATCCACCCAATCAGGAATATACTGATATCCGCCATTGATACGATCCGAAACAGCCTGCTTGATACCCGGCGTGCCATCATGGGCTACATAAAACATGTGATACTGATCACCCACTTTTGTAATATCAGCATCTATATAACTTTTTCCACCGGGATACTCAAACAACAACTCAGGTTCTGTTTCCAATGAAGTAAAATCATCATTCGCATAACTATAATAGACTTTATTCACCCCATTACCCATCCTCATGGTAAAATAAATCATATATTTCCCTGACTTTTCATCATAAATAGTCTCCGGCGCCCAGGCACACCCTAGTCCGGCCCACTGCGGAAACAGTTGATCGATTCTCACGACATGATGTGTCCAGTGAATCAAATCCTCCGAACGCATCAATACCAGCGAACGATTATTACCCCAACCATACGCTCTACCATCACGTTCCCATTCCGTATCTCTAAATCCCTCTTTCTGTGCATAAATATGCAAATCCGTCATAGTCACATAAAAAGCGCCGTCATGCCCGCGACAGATATGTGGATCACGGATACCCCTCTGTTCAGCGAGTGTATCACCGGAAAGGACCGGATTTCCATTATTCACATCCTTAAAACTATATCCATCATAACTGACAGCCATATACAAGCTATGTGTTGCATCCTTGAAATAGGTCATCAGATAAGCTCCCATCTGTTTTTCTGTCGGTACTTTCTTTTTAGCCTCCGACACCCCCGCCACTCCCAGCAATAACATAGCCAGGACCCAGGCATTCACAATTCTTTTCATTAAGATTAGGTTTTAAATATTAGACATGATAAATATGCAAACAAAAATATAAAAATCTCCCGACTTTCTGACACTGAAATAAGATAAAAAAAAGAAAGCCTTTCACTTTTTGAATGAAAGGCTTCCTTAACCAAGTCGAAAGCCCTTACAAATTATCGAACAAATTTATAGAAGATTTGCGAAAAATACACGATTTTATTGGTTATTTTCATATTGAAATAACACGGTAGGTAAAAACAAAATAAGCAAATCCTGCATAACAGCCCTTCCTGAGGGCTGTTGACGTGTGTATCTCGTACGAACTATATACTTTTTTAATAGGTAAAGACAAAAAACGGTTTTCCATATTTTTACCAAGCTATAGATTATAAGAAAAATGTGTTACTATACCTGCTTTTCTGACTTTACTTAATATTTATATATAAAAGGGTAATTATGAAAAGACAATTTAGACAGTTGAACGATATGACTAAATCACGTATTAGTCAGAGCTTACGAGGACGCTCGATGAGCGAAACTCACAAGCAAGCTATCAGCGATAGCATGAAGGCTTACTGGGCTACGATACCCAATAAACCAACCGAAAATAACAAAAGTGAAAACCAATTAGATAATGAAACGAATATGTAAAAGAAAGATAATGATAGATGCCTTAACGGTTTGCTTTGAAGTTACAGACCGTTATCACTATGACCGTATTTGTGAGCTTGACTTCGGTCAGACTTATGATATGTATGAATTTCAGTTGATGCGGGTAGAAGGACGATATTATAATAATGTCTACGCCATTACATATATGGATAGCGATAGCCAAGTTGAGTTCGGTCAGCTAAAATTCAATATCGGAAAAGTGGCAAACCCCAATAATCTTCATGATAATGGTAATCCCAAGGTTTGGATAAGCCTCAACAATCAAAGCCTATATTCTAATGACCAATACAACTTAGGCTTCATCGCTACTAAACTAGGACTGGAACCACATAATGTTACAACGCTGGATATATGCCTTGACACTTCTTTTAATGTTAGTAAACCATTGCGTCAGCTAATTAAAAACAAAGCTGTTACTACGATTCTAAATGGAACGAAAGTTAAAGACCGTGACGAAGACCGTCCCGAAATCACTTATACACTCAGCGGTAGCCTCAACAAAGACAAGTATATGACCGTTAATGTTAAACAGCGTAATGCCATAAAAGACAAAAGTCGAGGCGTGACCATAACCACCTACGATAAATTAGCGGAAATTGGTAATAGTTCTAGCAAGGAATACATCTTAAATTTTTATGGTAATCCCACCAAACTGTTCAGGACGGAAGTCCATTTGAATAATGCTGAAATCAAAGACTATTTGGATAGTCGTGGCTTGTATTTTAACTATTATATGATTGATGAAGCCTTACTGGAAGAAATGTTCTTTTATCATCTGAATAGTGTTATTCGTTTTAAGGCTGGCAAACAGGATATAATGTGGGAGCAGCTACTAGGTCATGCTTCGTAGAGTTATAACAGCCCCCTCCCTCAATATACAGAATTTAGATATAAGTTATTGATTATTATAGCTTCCGTATCAAATTTAAAACGTATCAATATAATCAATTAAAATGACGATATTGATACGTTTATTTGTATTATTCTAATCTAAAAGATTTAGTTAATATATACCTTCTTTTTCTCGTATAACACCAATATATCTATTGTCTGTTGAAGATTTGAAAATTATTAATTGGTCAAAATTGGGCTTTCCAACTTGTATTTGACCATTACTGAAAACATACATATATGCGTTATGGAATGTTTTCTTCCATACCTTTTTCCCTTTTTCATTTTTTATTGTAACTTTTACTCTATCATTGTCATATATAAGATAATCAGCACTAATTGATTTTATAGTAACTTCTACATTATTATGTAAATTACCCTCGATATCAATAACAGATACATTACGCACAATCTCTGTATCTCTCATTGGTTTGGTTTTTTCAGGTTCGGTGCTTTCTGATTGAGCAAAAGATAGTGTACAACAAAGTGTCAATACCAATGTGGCTAAAAACTTTTTCATATATTCCTAGTTTTAGATTTATAACTTCTTAATTATTATCTAATAATTTTACTAATTCAATTTTGTTATTAAATTGATATATTTTCCCTTTTATCTTGATGTAACCTTCTACCGTATCATCGTCTATCGGGTCGAACAGGCTTTTGATAGATACCCTCAAAGCAGTAGCCATTTTTTCAATGGTATCAAGTCGAGCATTTCCGTACATTGCTCTGTTCAATGAAGCAGGGTCAACACCCATTTCGGCAGCAAGGTCTTTGAGCTGCTTCTTTTGCTCCTTACATAGTCTCTTTACGTTTTCAGCTAATACTTTCTCCATAAAACTATTCTTTGATACAAAGTTAGTAGTTTTGTTTTAATTATCAAATATTTTATCAACCGTTTGTATTTAAATCAATCCTGATTTGCAGGATAATTCCTGTTTATGTATATTTGTAGTGAAATAAATGATATATATGACAATTATGATAAAAACAGTAATCTTTGCAAGGGTTTCGACAAATATCCAGGAGTACGATAGACAGATAAATGAGTTAACGGTTCTAGCAAAATCAAATGGCTGGAGTGTTGAGGCTGTGTTTGCTGAAAAAATATCTGGAGCAAAATCCAACAAAGAAAGGACGGAACTTCTGAACATGGTAAGCTATGTTGAGGGCAACCATATAAATAAAGTATTGGTGACGGAACTTTCTCGACTGGGACGTGATACCCTCCAAGTGCTGGAAGTAATCCAAATGCTGAACGAAAAAGGTATCAGCATTTACATCCAAAACTACAATATCGAAACCTTGACAAAAGACGGTAAGGTCAACGCTATGAGCCAATTTCTGATAACGATACTTGCAGAGGTCGCAAGAATGGAGCGAAAAACCATTCGGGAAAGAGTAGAAAGCGGTTACAAGAATTATCGGGCAAATGGCGGTAAAGTAGGCCGAAAGATAGGATACAAGAAGGCAGAAGAAACTATACGAGAACAATATACAGAAGAAATAAAACTTCTTAAAAAGGGGTATTCATTACGCAATATATCTAAGATTACGGGAACGTCTATCAACACCATCCGAAAGTGTAAGAGCCTCATCTAATTTGGTTTTTAATTTTCTTTTAGGTATATTTGATTCAGACGTTCTTTGACATTTTGAAAAACAGAAAAAATTTAAACAACAAGATAAAATATAGCCGTCCTTTGAGAAAGTAGGTTTGTAGTAAACACGAAAGACAACAGTCAGGTATTTGCCGATTATCGGTTTACTGTTGTTGGCAGGCTATCAAATACCAAATATAAGTGCTTAGTGAAGCACTAGTAAAATATAATGTTGAATGTTTAGTGAGGATGAATTAAAATCTTATGAGCAGTTATTCAATCAATTAGGCATAACAAGTAAAGAAGAACAAAAACAAGTGCTGGAGTTTATGTATTCAATAGGTACACTCATATATAATAAATAATTAGAATCTAGTGTTATGAAAAAAAATAAGGTGAAAATTACAGAGTTTTCGAAATTGGAAAGAAAGGTTGCAGCGTTATGGACGCGCGTCAGTACGGAAAAGCAGGAGAGAAATAATTGCAGCCTTGAAAATCAGCAACGCATTTGTCGGGAATATGCTGAGCGAAATGGCATAACCATAAAAAAGGAATTTGGTGGGACGCATGAAAGTGCTAAGACGGAAGGTCTAATGTACCGTCAAATGATTGCAGAGGTCGCAAAAGATAAAGAAATCAATATTATTTTAGTTTACTCGTTCGACCGTTTCAGTCGGGCAGGAAATGAAGCTATTACTACCAAGGCTTATTTGAAATCCAAAGGTATATATGTTATTTCTGCAACACAGGCAACAGACCCCGACAGTGCAGCTGGTACGTTTATGGAAGATATTTTGTTCCTGTTTAATCAGTTTGAAAATAATTTGCGGCGGGATAAATGTGTGATGGGTATGACGGAATGTTTAAAGAAAGGCTATTGGTTCGGCAACGTGCCATTGGGTTACGACCGCAAGAAAGTTGGTCGTGAACATATCATAACGGTTAATGAAGATGGAAAGAAATTGCGGAACGCTTTTTTGTGGAAAGCAAATGAAGGACTGGGAGATATAGCTATCGTAGATAGATTAAGGTCTTTAGGGCTAATGATAGACCGTAAGCATCTGAATAAGATACTGCATAACCCTTTCTACTGTGGCTATATTAAACATAGTCTTTTGGGAGATGAGATAATAAAAGGCAAACATGAGGCATTGATTGATGAGGCTATATACAATAAAGTAAATGGCTTATCAAATGCGGGTTACGAACATCGTGAGATAACAGATGAGTTTCCATTGAAACGTCATGTAATTTGTTCCGATTGTGGTGGCTATTTAACGGGTTATACGGTTAAAGCGAGAGGACGCAATTATTATAAGTGCAATAAGAAGGGGTGCAAAAGTAATCATAGTACTGATAAAATGCACAGTAAATATGTAGGGTTATTAAACAGTTATCAGATACCGCAGGAGCTTATTCCTGTACTTACAGGAGTGTTTAAGAAGGTATTTAAGGAAAATAATGATATGAAGACGGAAACGCGCAGGATGCTCTTAAAAAGCCGAACGGAGTGTAATGCCAAGTTGGAAAAACTTCAAATCCGTTATGGGTTAGGTGAAATCAGTGATGAGGTGTATCAGACCACATATAAGCATTTGAACGCGGAAATGGCAGAAATAAAGAAAGGACTGGAAGAAGCGAACCAAAATTTATCGAACATGGCAAAATTTGTAGATGAAGCTATTGCAATATCTTGTAAATTAGGAGATTTATGGAGTAATGCTAGTTTTGACGGTCGTCAAAGTTTGCAGAAATTGATGTTTCCGACTGGTGTCTTGTTTGATAAAGAAATTGACGATTATCGAACAGATAACGAGAATGAAGTATTTAAGATATTCCGTAGAATATCAGCAAGTTACAAAGAAGATAAAACAAAAGCGACAAGCAATTTTCACTGCTTGTCGCCTTCTGTCGGAAAGAGGCGACTCGAACGCCCGACCCCTACGTCCCGAACGTAGTGCGCTA
>OJNH01003487.1_pt1 | contig 10083 bp, 11 predicted proteins | sample 1597361 | NCBI WGS metagenome assembly OJNH01 (sample SAMEA2452136, study PRJEB22498) | human gut metagenome | biome: human feces; feature: human gut; material: feces | place: Australia | collected 2012
AAGTCGTGCAAATCAAAAACTAAAAATTTTTTCATTCTTTTTCGTTTTTATATTCTTCTATCTTGCTAATTACTTCTTGATATTTTGTATTTAATTCATCATATTTTTCATTCCAACTTGATAATTCTAATCTAAGTTCAGATTCTCTCATTGTTTCTATCTCTGTTATGTCTGTCTGATTTACTACTTTAAATTGCATAAACATTACAAGCATTAATGTGAAACATGCAATTCCAATTGTGATTGACATTACCAGTTTTTCTTTGCTTACTTTAATTTTCATTTTTCACATTCCTTTCAGTTATTTACTTTCAGCATATTGAAATTTTATTACTCCACTATATTTTGGAATTGTTATTGTTTTTTTATCTGTCATTTTTTCTACTGATACTTTTAAATATCTAGTTTCTTTTAAATTATCTAGATATCCTCCAAATCTATCTACATTAATTAATACTTCTGGTAATCCTATAGCTTTTATTGTGAATGGTGCACCTATTTTTTCTCCATTTACTTTTATTATATTTCCATCACATTCTATTGATGAAGTAGATACTAGTCTTTGTTCATTTATAGATATTGCTTCTGCTCCTGCATTTTTTAGTTCATTTACTACACTTATTAAATCTGAATCATGTACAATTAATAAATTGGGATCTGCAAGCCAATTATTTAATGAAATATCTTGATTGTCATTTATTGTTATTACTATTCCATTTCCAGTTACTTCTGACAACCCAACTACTTTATTTTTTTCTTTTATTTCATTTTCTAATTCTGTTAATTCTGTATTATTTTGAGTTGCTTTTGTTCTTTCAACTTCTAATTTATTTTCTGCATTTTCTAATTCTTGATATAAATTGTCATATTTTTCTTTCGATTTTAGCACTGCATCTCTTAATTCATTTTCACTGGAATTTGTACTCATTATAGAACCTGTTCCACTTATTGTTCTTATTTGTACAGCAATTCCATATGATAATAATGCACACATAAGTCCTATTATTATACTAATTTTCTTTTTGTCCATAACTATTCATATCCTTTCTAAAAAATCTTTTTTCTAGTTTGCATTAAAATATGGTAAGAAACCCTCATTTAAGTTTCCATTTACAAATATTGTTCCTTTATTTCCAGTTTCTTGCTTTAATATAGCACTAACATAATACATTCTATTTTTTAAATTTGTTACATCTCCTAAATTTATTACTATTCCTTCATTTTCTAAGCTTATTATATATTCATCTTCTACTTGTATTTGTGTTACTTTATCTGCAATCTCTATTTTTTTAAATTCTTCTAATATTTGTAATATATTTTCCATTTTGTTTAAATCTTTCTCGTCAAGTCTTTTTTTGTTTTCTACTTCTTTTTCTGTTATATCCATTCCTATTATTGTTGGAAGTTCAAGCTTATTAGTATTACTCTCTAATATATATCCTTGTTCATCTATATATATATAATTTTCTGTTTCGGTTTTTATTTGAAATTGCTTTTTTCTTTCTTTTATTTCTATTTCAATTCTATTAGGATATATTTTTTTTATTTTTACGTCTTCTATATATCCGTTTTGTTTTAATTTTACTTTTAATACTTCTCCATTTTTTATAAATATATTGTCTCCTATTTTTATATCTGCTATTTTCATTATCTTTTCTTTAGCTAATTGTTCGTTTCCTTTTATTGATACTTCTTGTATTCTAAAGCCTGGCGATTTTAATAAATATGTACCTATACAAACTAATACTAATATTGTTAATATTAGTACTAATATTTTTTTTCTTTTCTTTCTTTTTTTTTGTTCTATTTCTTTTTGTTTATTAACTTTATTATTGGTTTTCTTTTTTCTTTCTTGTACCATATTTATTATCACTTCCTTTGTGTTTTTTTATAGTAAAATTCGCTTTTTTTATTTTATCACATTTTATATCATTTTTGCTATATTTTTTTAAAATTTTTTTATTTTTGGGTTACAATATATTTCTTACTTTTAATTTAAAATAAAAATGAACCCTCCTTATTAAACTTTGTGTTTAATAAGGAGGATTCTTTTTATTTTGACTCTTTATATTCCTTGATATTTTTTATATCTACTATATAAAACAGCTCCTACAACTATAGAAATTGCACCTACTCCTATCCAAATTAAAGTTTCAGAACCAGCATGTGGCAATTCTACTGGTGCTATTGAATCATCCTCTACATTTCCAGGAATATTCCCATTATTATTCTCATTAATATTTCCAAAATCTGCCCACTTAAAATCTGAAGAACCATAGAAAAATAATCCCCATCCACCATTATATACATTTGCTTGTGCTAATGTTACTGCTTCATTTGAAACATATTTTCCATTTTCATCATCAGGTTTTATATATAAATAATAATATTCTTTATCTTGCAAACCTTTAATATCTATTACAGCATTATCTTTATTTGTAGTATTATATTCGATAGCAAACGAATCATTTTTATCTGCATTTAATGTTTCATTATAAATAGCCGAACCTGACTTAGCAAATTCTAATAATTCATAAAAACCTGTTGCATCCTGATTTTTTAATTTATTTAAAATTGTAGTATTAGAAATTTTCCCAATTTTAATTTGTATTTTTCTATTATTTTCTTCTGCATGTGTAAAAGTTGTTATTATTTGATCTACCCCATTTGTCATATGTGTAGCATGAAATGCATCACTATATTTTGCTTCTGCAAATCTTTCTACTTTATTTCCATAAGAAACAATTTCATATTTTCCTGTCGAATTATTACGTTCTATAACATTTATATATATATCTTGATTTAATTCTACAAACTTTGCTATCTTCCCTCTTTGGTTTGCCACAAATTTTCCGTCTTTTTCATTATATTCAAAATCTAGCTTTTCTTCTTCTGAAATATTATTTATCTCTGGTTTAGTTGATACAGATGATATATATATATAATATCTTCTATTTGTTTTTACACTAACTCCTGTCGCTTCAACCAAAGCACCAGATATTCCATCTTTTTTTAATTCATATTTTGCATTCGAAAAGTCTGTCCAGTCTTCACTTGTTGTTCCAGAATCTGTTGCTTGGACTTGTTCTTCTTTTATTTCTGAAGAATAAGTTTCGGAATCATTAACAGTTTGTGTTTTTATATTATCTTGTGAATTTTCCTCACTATCTGCTTGTACTACATTATAAATGCTTAATAATGGCACAATTAATATTGCCAACATTATAATTAATATTATTTTATTTTTTAATTTTAAATTTCTATTCATAAAATCTATCCCCTTTTCACCAATTTTTTCCTCTGTTTTTATAATCTTTATTAAAATTTTTATATAATTCTTCCATTTCTCTTTGTTCATTTGTTGCTTCTTCTTTTATATTTTGTATTTTCTCTTCGATATTTTCTTGATTTTTTTGTTGTTCTTTATCATCTTTCTTGTTTTCATCGCTTTTATCATCTGTATTCTTTTGTAATTTTTTTAATCTATCAATTTCTTTTTCTATATCATTTTTTAATTTTTTAGCATCTTGATTATGATTATTACAATCTTTTTCTGTTAAAATTTTAATAGCCTCCTGATATGTCTCTATAGCTTTTTCTATACTTTCTTGATTATTCTCATCAATTTGTACACTTTTACATATTGCCAATGCACAATTTATTCTTATTTTACATTCTCTTTTTGAAGATGTAACAAATTTTAATGCTTTTTTATATTCTATAATTGCTTTTTCATATTCTCCATTTTGATATAAAATATTTCCGTAATTATAATTTGAAATATAACTTTTTTGAAATGTTATATCAGTAAGTATTTTTGCTTGTGTTTCTAAATACTTTCCATTTTTATATTCATTTACTATAAAATTATTTTTTATAATTATATATAATAAATTAATCATTATTAATATTGAAATTACATACACTATTATCAGTATTTTTCTTTTCATTGAAATCTCCTTACAATGATATCTTTCTTTTTATTACTATAAATTTTATAATTAATATTATTCCTAAAGGTATTGCAAATAAATAATAAATATCGTTATATGACTTTACTTTATCTTCATTTGATAATGATTCATTTATTTGTTGTTTTATATCATTTATTTTATAATTAATATTTGATGTTTTATTCATTTGTATATAATCTATGCCAATATTTGTCGCTATTTGTTTTAGATTATTTTCATCTATCTTAGAAATTGCAGTTACTCTATTATAACTTTCATCATAATAATATAAATAACGATAATCACTATCAACTGAATCTTCATATGCACTAGAAACCATCTTTCCTCCTGTTGTAGTCCCATATCCTAGTACTGCACCATTAGAAATATATTGCTTTATATTAGAAAAAGATTCTAATTTTTCCCCCTCTTTTGTTATCTCTCCATCTGTAATAAAAAACATTACAAACTTTGAATTACCATTATGTCTTTCATTTTCTTTTTTTAATGTCTTTTCTAATTCTGAATTTACTAAATTTATTGATGTTCCATTTGCATAAAAATCATCTTCTACATTTATTGCTTTTAATTCTGCTTGTACCATATCACTATCTGTTGTAAACGGAATTAATTTTTGTGCTGTATCCCCAAATGTTATAATCGAAAATTTACATCCTGACAATTCATCAACAATATAACAACAATCATTTATTACTCCCTCTAATCTTTCTTTATTGCCATCATAATCTAAAGCTTTCATACTAACACTTTTATCTATTACAAACATTACATTTAAATCAGAATTGATTACACTTTTTTCACCATTTGGTATCATAATTCGTAAATTTATTACAAATAATAAACTAATACTTATTAGTTTAATAATAGTGTTAATATTATACTTTTTTATTTTTTTATCATATATTGGTATTTTGCTATTCTCTTTTACTTTATCTTTCCTTTTATGCTTATTACTGATTAATAATACTAATATTATACATATAATAGTCATAAGCCATATAGGAATTATTGGATTTACTATCATATTTTCCTCCACCATTTATTTTCTTATACTATTTTAATTATCTTTTCCAAAATAATTAAAATAGAAAACAAAAGTAAAGTAATACCAAATAATATTTCTGGATGATCAGTTACATATGTTTTTTTACCTGATTTTAATAAAGATGTTTTTGTGTCTTTTATTTCATTTACAATATTAGATGACATTTTTTCTAAATCTCCAGTATAAAATTTTCCATCTGCATTTTTTTCTACCGCACTTTTATAACTTGAAATCTTTTCATTTGATGTATTTTTATTCATCTCAACAGATGGACAATATGCATATAGATTAATATTATATTTTTTACATATTGTACATGCTTGTTCTAATGAAACAGTTTCTGTTCCATCAACATCATTATCAGTAGCAAATATTATTATTCGTGTTCTTTCATTATCAGTTTTTATATCTGGGAAAGAATATATCGTTCCGAGCTAATCCGTCTCCTATTAATGAACTCCCTCTTTCTGCCGAATTTAAACTTACACCTCCATACCAAATTGTTGGAACATCTTCTCCATTAACTTTATATGTTGCTGGTGGATATCCATTATTATTTATAGCTATTTTTAATTGTTCTGTTAATGTTTTTAAACATTCTTCTATATAATCATAATCATCTGTTAACGGGCAATATACTATAGGTGCAGTATTAAAAATAACTATCCCTATTCTATCACCTTTTATGCTAGGTATTATTTGTTCAAATTTGTTTATTAGTTCTAAATTTACTTCTGACTCGGATGTAGATATGTCTAATCCAATTAATATATCTCTATTGTATTTATCTTCACTTTTAACTTGAATTGTTACTGGTCTAGCTATTAATATTCCAGTAGTAATGATTATTGTTGCACTTATAATTTTCAATATGTTTGACAATATTTTATATTTCTTTAGTTTTTTCTTATAATATTCAGTTTCTTTGATAAATTGTGTGTTTGCAATTTTCTTTCCATTTGAATATTTATTTTTTCGTTTTTTATTATAAAACATTATTACTATTGAACATACCAAACAGACAACTATTGCAACTGGGTACATTAATTCCATTCTTTTACAACTCTCCTTGCCTTATTTATTGATGTTCCAAAATCACCTATAGATTTACTTGCAAATTCTGGTTCATAATATTCTTCAATTAACTCATATAAATTTGGAATATTTAATTTTTTTATCTCTTTTAGTGAATAATTTTGTGTTGTTATGTCTGTTATTTCAAAAACAAACATCCTTATTGATTCACTTATTAGTTGATATGCTTTTCTTAGTTCAATCATTTCATTTGTATATTTATATTCTATCGAATCTAATTGTTCTAAATATTTGCTTTTTATAACTGGTATATCTTTTATATTTTTTTCAGGGATTACAACTTTTACACTATCCTTTTTCCTTATCTTTTTTTTATTTAAATATATTAAATAACACGTTATAGTACAAACAAGAAATATTACTATGATAAGTGGTATTATAGAATATGTAAAAGGTTCTTGTAACTTAATAGATGTTTGCATTTTTTCGCCTTTCTAATAATTTATATACATTTTTTATAATATCTTTTTGTTTATCGATTGTTGTTGTTATTATATTATATTTTTTTAATTTTTTTTCTGCTTCTTCATATATTTGCTTTTTTATTTCAATTTCAATATTTGTTAATTTTTCATCTTCAAGCATATAATATGGAATATAATTTTCATTCTCTATATCAAATGTATTATTTCCTGTCATTAAAGCGTCAGAAATATTTATAAGCATTACATCATGTTTTAAGGAAATTTTTTTCAATGTTTGTTCAGAAATATTAACCATTCCATCAATATCTGTTATTATAAAAATAATCATTTTTCGCTTAATATATCTCATCACATAATCTATAATTTTTTCTAAATTATTTTCTGTATCTATTTCTTTATCATAATAATTTAAAATTTTTTCTATATTGTAAAGTCCTGTATTAAATGGGAAAAATTTTATATTTTCTTTTCCATTATATATAGCACTTATTGAGTCTCCATGTTTATTTACTAAATATGCAATAGTTCCTGTTGTCATTAATGCAATTTCTTTTTTTGATTCAAATTCTTTTGTGTCTGCTAACATTTTTTTTCCTGTATCTAAAATGAATAATATATTATGTTTTTTTTCTGCTATATATTGCTTTATAAGTATTTTATTAGATCTTGCTGTTGCTTTCCAGTCTATGTTTTTTATATCATCACCAATAACATATTCTCTTAAATCTTCAAAATTCATACTTCTTCCTTTATATATAGAATTGTATGCTCCATCTAAAATATTTGTTGTTTTTCTTCTTGTATAAATTGATAAATTGGCTTTGACTTTTTTTATATATTTCATATCCATATTTTTTCTCCTAAATACTTATGGTGCTTTTATTGAACTAATAATTGCGTCTATTATTGTTTCAACTTGTATTTCATCTGCCATTGCTTCAAAATTTAGTGTGATTCTGTGTCTTAATACACTATAACTTAGTGATTTTATATCATCTGGTGTTACATATGTTCTACCATTAATTAATGCTAATGCTTTACTGGCTTCTAAAAATGAGATTGATGCTCTTGTACTAGCTCCATTTGTTACATATTTAGCTAATTCAGGTTTAATAACTTTTTTTGCATTTCTCGTTGCATATACTATACTTATAATATATTTTTTTACTGATTCATCTACATAAACTTTTTGACTTAGTTCTTGTAAATATTTTATATCATTTATATCTACTACTTTTTTTCCGTCTTTAAATACATTTTTTTCAATTCTATTTAATATCTCTAATTCTTCTGTTGCTGTCGGATAACGTAATATTTCTTTAATAATAAATCTGTCTTGTTGAGCTTCTGATAAAAGATATGTTCCCTCTTGTTCTATTGGATTTTGTGTAGCAATAACTATAAAAACTTCAGGTAATTTATATTTTTCTCCTCCAATACTTACTTGTCTTTCTTGCATTGCTTCTAACATTGCACTTTGTGTTTTAGAGCTTGATCTATTAATTTCATCTAAAAGAACAAAATTAGCACATACTGGTCCAATCTTTGTTTCAAACTCTGCTGTTTTAGCATTATAAGTTTGCGTACCTATTATATCGCTTGGCAATAAATCTGGCGTGCATTGTATTCTTGAAAATTTGCCTCCACAACTTTCAGTTAATACTTTGGCCGCTGTTGTTTTTGCTAAACCTGGTACTGATTCGACTAATATGTGTCCATTTGCAATTAATGATATTAATAATGATATTTGTAAATTTTTTTGTCCTACTATTCTTGATGTATAATAATTTGATATAGCTTTTACAATACTATTACTCTTTTGTATTTCTTCTGCTGAGATATTGTTTTCCATCTCACATCTCTCTCCTTTGTATTTTCTTTTACATCTATTTATATATAATAAACTATTATTAGAATATCAAATTATCTGTTTTTGTGCAATACTTTTAAAAAATAAATATTATAAGATAATGGTCTATTTTTAATTAATATATATAACCACTTTAAATATAAGCTTTGAATGAAGTGACGAATGTGTATGAAAAAATTTTAGAAATTCTATGCAGTTTTATGGTAAGAGTTCACGATAGTGGAAAGGACCCATAAAACAAATTAGAATTCCTTAAATTTTGTAATAAACCGAGGAATGTAATAAAAAGCTTATATTTAAAGTGGTTATATAAAAAAATAATCAAAACCATTATCTTTTAGAAAAGGGACTTTTTATAGTCCCCATTTTCTATTTTTTTAGCTCCTCCGCAAACATTTTATTAAGCATTTGTGGATTAGCTTTTCCCTTAGTTTCTTTCATAGCCTGTCCAACTAAAAATCCTAATGCTCTATCTTTTCCTGCCTTATAGTCTGCAACTGATTGAGGATTTTCTTCAATTATTTTTGTTACAACTTCTTTTATTGCACCCTCATCAGAAATTTGAATCCATCCTTTTTCTTTAATAATATCTTCTGGGTCTCTTGGATTTTCAAATAATTCTGTTAATACTTTTTTACCAATGCTTGAACTAATTGTTCCTTTGTCTATTAATTCAACTAATTTGGCTAGTTGATTAGCATCAAATGGTATTTCGATTGGGTCCATTTCAGTTTCATTTAAAATTCTTGAAATATCTGATATTATCCAGTTATTTACAGCTTTATAATTATCACAAATTTCAGAAGCTTTTTCAAATAAATCTGATAAATATTTTGATGATGTTATAATTCCTGCATCTTTTTCTGATAATTTATATTCTGTTAAATATCTTTGTTTTCTGCTTTCTGGCATTTCTGGTAAACTATTTTTAATATTTTCTATATATTCTTCTGATAGTTTTATTGCAACTAAATCTGGCTCTGGGAAATATCTATAATCTTGTGCATCTTCTTTATCTCTCATTGAAAATGTTCTTCCAGATACTTCATCCCATCTTAATGTTTCTTGTTCAACTTCTCCACCATTGTCAATAACATCAACTTGTCTATCAATTTCATATTCAAGTGCTCTTGTAATACTTCTAAATGAGTTCATGTTTTTCATCTCTGTACGTGTTCCAAGTTTTTCTGAACCTACAGGACGAATTGATGTGTTTACATCTGCTCTAAATGAACCCTCTTGCATTTTACAGTCAGATACTTCTATATATTCAAGTATTGATTTTAATTTTTTTAAATATGCATCAACTTCTTCTATTGAACGAAAATCTGGTTCTGATACTATTTCTATTAAAGGTACACCAGCTCTGTTTAAATCTACTAATACTCCTCCTCCAAAATCATCATGGTTTAATTTACCTGCATCTTCTTCTATATGGATACGTGTTATTCCTATTTTTTTCTTTCCTTTACTTGTTTCTATCTCAATATATCCATGTTCACATAGTGGTTTGTCAAATTGTGATATTTGATATGCTTTTGGTAAATCTGGGTAGAAATAGTTTTTTCTATCATTTTTACTGTTTCTTGATATTTCACAATTTGTTGCTAATCCTGCTCTTACTGCATATTCTACTACTTTTTCATTTAATGTTGGTAATGTTCCTGGCATTGC
>OJNH01003488.1_pt1 | contig 10081 bp, 9 predicted proteins | sample 1597361 | NCBI WGS metagenome assembly OJNH01 (sample SAMEA2452136, study PRJEB22498) | human gut metagenome | biome: human feces; feature: human gut; material: feces | place: Australia | collected 2012
AACAGGTACAAAAAGGGAGATGCGAAAAAACTCAATCGAGTTTTTTCACATCCCCCTTTTGCATATTCCTCACACTCCCTGAAACAAAATGTCCTTTCTGGCTGATGCAAATCCATTCCAAAAGTTCTCAAGCGCCACCTTCAAATCACTTTTTTGTGTATCCATCCACGATAACTCATCAATAAAATAATTTTTTTCTTTTCTCTTCCTACAAGCATGTCATATATACTCTAATATACATTTCTTGGATGTAAACAATTATTTAATAAATACGCCACCTCATCAGCTGTAACTGCTAACAATTTATCTGGTGCATCACTCAGTTCCAGTACCATAACAAATCTCTGACCGCAATCATTGAATGTTACTCTCTTTAAAACATTTTCTTCTTCATAACCAACATATTTGCTTTTGTTGATTTCTATCAGCTTATCATTCAAAATTCCAAAACCATAAATAACAAGCATAGAAGAAAAATCAAATGTTAAACGCTTTGCAAAATCCGAATAAAAATTGAATATTGCCGGCATTTCACTGATTCCTCCACGTTCCGTGATTGCGGAGCCCGGAATAATACGGAATTTCTCCGGCCGGAAATAATCAGATAACTTTACCAGCTCCAGATCATTTACTTTTTCTGTTGTCATTTTGTATCCTCCTTGATATGTGCATTATACCAGAATGTATATGCCAATCCACCATTGTAATATCCAGTTAATAACGGATCGATCAAATCCTGATTCGAAGCACTGAATAATGGACAAATTACAGTATCATCTGAAACCAGAATCTTCTCCGCTGCAAGCAACTGTTCCTGACGACTTGCCTCATCGAGGTTCTTATCAGACTCCTCGATTAACTTATCATAATCTGCATTACTCCAATTTACATCGTTCTGAGCATTGCCCGTCTGATACATCTTAAGCCAGCTTGTAGGATCATTATAATCTGCATACCACTGCATTCTGGCCATCTGTAATTTACCGCTTCGTCTCTCATCAACATAAACTTCATATTCCATAGCTTCCAGTTTTACATCAACACCAAGTTCTTTCCATTCTGCCTGTAAAACCTGTGCTACATTTGCTTCGTAACTCATTGCCGGGTATGTATAGGTAATTGTTGGAAGTCCCTTACCATCCGGATATCCTGCATCTGCAAGTAACTGTTTTGCTTTCTCTAAATTCTCCTCCAGTAATTCGTCCTGAAGGTCGCTCCATTTTGTTCCATCTGTTTTACTCTTATAATTTTTTCCAACAAATGTTGTTGCCGGTTCACACGCCGTACCTACTACTGCAGCAATATCTTTACGATTCAATGCCAGTGAAAATGCCTGACGTACACGGACATCATCAAACGGCTTCTCGTTAATGTTAAATAAAATATAATTTGTCTGAGGTACCTCACGAATTCTCAAATCATCCTTACCTTCATAAGACTCAGCAATATCGCTTGGAGCTCCCTGTAAAATATTTATCTCACCTGTCTGATAAGCAGATGCTTTCGCCTGATCGTCATCCATAAATTTATCTGTGATTTTTAATACCGTCACTTTGTCAGCATCTCGATAATACTCATTTTTTTCAAATGATACGTGATCACCATCCACATGCTCAGATAAATGATATGGTCCATTGCCCAAGTTCTGCTCCGGATTCATATCCCAGTCCTTATTATCATCTGTTGCATATTTGCAGTTTGATGGCATGTAAGTTGGCAGCTTACATAAATCAAGGAAATATGAGCACGGCTCCTCCAATGTAAATTTAATGGTCTTATCGTCGATACATTCAATACCTACATCTGAGAAATCGCATTCTCCATTAAAACATTTCTGTGCATTTTTAATGACAAATAAGAAATCAACATACCATGAACCATTGTCCGGATTTAAAGCTCTCTTCATCGTATTTTCGAAATCTGCACTTGTTACATCGGATCCATCCGACCACTTTTCATCATCGCGGATATAAAAAGTATACTCCGTTGCTTCATCGTTAACATCCCAATGGTCTGCAGCTGCTGGCTGAATCTGACCTTCCTCATCGTATGATACAAAACCTTCATAACAATTTGTTTGTACACTGAAATACTCATATGCTGCGGCTCCTGCCGGATCATACTCTCCACTTTCCGGCTGTACAGCATCAACCAATTCTGTAATTTCTCCTTTATCATTTGTCTGTATGGTGCTACTGCTTCCGCCTCCACCACATCCTGTAAGGCCACCGATTGCAACTACCGTTGATAATAATACTGCCACCATTTTTCTTGTCTTTTTCATAAGCATTTCCTCCTTGTTTGAACATCAGCCCATTTATTCTGCTAAAATCTGCTCTGGCGTTTTACCTACCGCCTTATACTTTGCAAGATTTTCTGGAGAATACAAATTACATGCCACCTTACGATTGTCATACTCGTAATTTTCCGGCTTCTTTTGTCTGCATGATTCCGATGCATATCTGCATCGTCCAGCAAACGGACATCCCACTGGCGGATTCAGTGGACTTGGCACCTCACCTTCCAAAATAATACGTTTTTTTTCTTTCGCAAGATGCGGATCTGCAATCGGTGCTGCAGAAATCAATGCTCTTGTATATGGATGTAATGGCTTCTTATATACATCATCCGATGATCCAAGCTCTACCATATTTCCTAAATACATAACACCAATTTTATGGCTGATATGATATACCATCTCCAAGTCATGAGCGATAAACAGATAGCTGAATCCTCTTTCTCTTTGTAGCTTTTCCAACAGATTGATGACCTGTGCCTGAATGGACACATCCAATGCTGATATTGGCTCATCACATACGATAAATTCCGGACGTAACGCCAATGTTCTGGCAATTCCGATTCTCTGTCTCTGACCACCTGAAAATTCATGAGGATATCGTCGGATATGGTCAGGTTTAAGACCTACGGTTTCAATCAATTCCTGCACAATCGCTTTTCTCTCATGTGCCGTACCCATTTTATGAATAATCATTGGTTCCTCAATAATCTCACCAACTGTAAATCTTGGATTTAAAGATGCATACGGATCCTGAAAAATCATCTGCATTTTTTTCCTGTAAGGAAACATTTTTTTATTACTAAGATTTGTAATATCATTTCCTTCAAAAATAATCTGTCCGCTCGTTGGTTCATGAACTTTTAAAATAGTTCTTCCCATAGAACTTTTTCCACAACCGGATTCTCCTACAATTCCTAAGGTTTCTCCTTTTTCCAAAGTAAAAGAAACTCCATTTACCGCATGTACTTCTTTTCCATGCCCTACGGGAAAATGCTTTGTCAGATTTCTTACCTCTAATAAAGGTGCTTCGTTACTCATATGCATCCTCTCCCTTCCATACTTCGTGCCAGCGTTCCTTACAATGCAGCCAGCATTTACATTTATGTGTCTCTCCAAATTCTGTTACAAGAGGAGAAGCTTTTGTACAAATTTCCATTGCCTCACTGCATCGGGATGCAAATGGACACTGATCACCAAGTTTTAACAAGTCTGGTGGTGTTCCCGGAATTGGTTTTAATGGTTCTCTATGATCTACATTTGAATTAGCAATACTATTTAACAAACCCTTTGTATACGGATGCTTTGGATCGTAGAATATTTCATCGGTGGTGCCTTCTTCCATAATATTGCCACCATACATAATACTGATTCTGTCACATAAGGAAGCGACAACTCCAAGATCATGGGTAATAATAATGACTCCGGCATTGCTTTCCTTTGTAATATCTTTTAATAAGTCCAGAATCTGTGCCTGTACAGTAACATCCAAAGCAGTTGTTGGCTCATCGGCAACAATTAATTTTGGATTACAAGCTAAAGCAATCGCAATAATGATTCTTTGTCTCATTCCACCGGAAAACTCAAATGGATACTGCTTTAACCGGGATTCCGGTGCCGGAATTCCAACCATTTTCATTAATTCAATTGCACGCTGTACCGCCTCTTTTTTCGAACACTTTGTATGAAAACGAATACCTTCTGTCATCTGTTTTTCAATCGTAACAATCGGATTTAAATAGGACATTGGATCCTGAAAAATCATACTAATATCATTTCCACGAATCTGATTCATTTTCTTTTCGTATTCCTTCTTTTCCTTCTTGGTTTTATACTTAATCGGTGAAATATCTTCTCCATCAAATATCATTTCACCTGCAGTAACAGTACCATTCGGAGCAAGCAATCCCATAAGTGAAAGCATACCAACGCTTTTTCCAGATCCAGATTCACCTACAATGCCAAGGACCTCCCCCCGGTCTACCGTATAATTAATTCCGCGCAACGCTTTCACAACACCCTGTTCTGTTTGAAATTCTGTTTCTAATCCTTTAATCTCCAGCAAACTCATACAAATCACCCCTTATCTTTTTCTCTTTGGATCAAGTGCTTTTTCTAATCCTTCACCTACAAAGTTGAAAGAGAAAATTGTAATACAGATTGCTATCATTGGATAAACGGTCTGCATTGGATATGTCATAATCAATTCTCTTGCATCCTGTGCTAATGTTCCCCAGCTGGCCATCGGTGCGGAAATACCTACACCTAAGAAACTCAGCCAGGCCTCTGTAAAGATTGCCTGCGGAACCATCAGTGTAACGGTTACAATAATCTGTCCCATTGTATTAATCAGCAAATGCTTAAGTAATATTCTGCTTGAACCGGCACCCAAAACAAATGCTGCCATTGTAAATTCCTGCTCTTTTAAACTCTTTACCTGCTGCCTTACAATTCGTGCCATGTCAATCCAACAGGTAATAGAAATACCTAACATGATACTCACAACACTTGCGCCAAAGATTAACATGATTAAAACGATATATAACATAGAAGGAACCGAATAGATAATATCAACAACTCTCATCATGATCATATCTACTTTGCCACCTACATAACCGGCAATTCCTCCATAAATTGTTCCAACAATCAGGTTAATAACAGCGGCCAGACATCCAACTGCCAATGAAATTCTGGCTCCAAACAGGATTCTTACAAAAATATCACGACCCATTTTATCGGTTCCAAGCCAATGATCAAAGCTAGGGGATGCATTTCGAAGAGCCATATTCTGTTCGTCATAGGAATACTTACAAAATGGCGGTCCGAAAATAGCCAGTAAAACAACAACAATTAAAATAATTGCACCTACAACTGCTCTTTTGTTTCCGATAAAGTCATGCCAGACAGATTGGAGAAATGTTCTACTCTCAACTGCAATAAACTCATCATTTTTTTCTTCGTCTTTTAACTTCCGAAATAATTTTTCTTCCATTGCTTTCATGAGCGTTTCCTCCTTTTATAATGATTTTCTAACACGTGGATCTACGATTGCGCAAATAAGATCCGACAATAAATTACAGACAATAATGATTGCACCTATGAAAATTGTGATTCCCATAACCACGGTATAATCATGATTTGTAATGGCTGATACAAATTCTTTTCCAATTCCAGGTATTGTATAAATCTGTTCAATTACTACACTTCCTGTTAAAAGAAACGCTACCATTGGTCCCATATATGTAATTACAGGAAGCATCGCATTCTTTAAAATATGTCGAAACAGTAATGTCGTTTTGCTAATACCTTTTGCCTTTGCCATTGTGATATAATCCTGTCGCATTACTTCTTCGTAACTATTCTGCGTCTGTCTTGCTACTGCTGATATTGGATATAGTCCCTGTGCAATTGCCGGTAAAACATAATGCATTGGAGTCGTAAGTCCTAATACCGGGAATATTCGAAGTTCCACACCAAATATAATAAGAAGTAATAATGCTACAATGAAGTTTGGAACACTTACACCAAGTGTTAATGCTGATAACCAGATTCCTTTGGTTACATTGCTTTTTGATCTTGCCATCAGTATTCCTGATCCAATACCAACTACCAGCACCAATACAAATGTAACTGCTCCAAGTTTCAATGTTGGAACCATTGTCTGAGCAATAATCCCATTAACGGATTTACCAATCTTCTTATAAGATGTTCCCATATCTCCATGTAACAGGTTCTTACAATAAATAAAGAACTGCTCTACCGGTGGTTTGTCCAATCCATATGTTGCCTCCATTTTCTGAAGAACTTCTCCGGATACATTTTTTGACTGTAATGGACTTCCTGGCATTACTTTTGTCATTGCAAATGTGATGGCTACTAATACAATCAGAGTAAGTATTCCAATGAGTACACGTTTAATGATGTACTTTACCATATAGATCCATCTCCTTTCCTCGGTTCGAAAAAATAAAAAACAGCAAAGATGCTTTTTATAGCACCTTTGCTGCATTTATCTCTCATATAAAATTGTTAACTTACAGTAAGTGTTTCCTACACCTCTCTCACACAAGCATATTTTTATCATTTATCCAACGTTAAGTCAACCAAATCACTTTCTTTTTGTAAAAATTTCAAAACTTCTTGTCCATTTTCCAAATTTTCAGTCAATATCTCGTGAATCGTTGACTTTTTTCCCAACATCACATATTCTTTCACTTATTAGATCAATAAAGGAGGTACTACTTATGAAAGTTGTTGTAATTCCAGAACCGGTACTACAACCGGACATTACAAAAGAAGATATGGATATACGTTGGAAAGTCCTGCAGGATCTTCCAGAGGTAGATGAGCTTGTGATTCATCACTTCGATGGCTACCCTTCCAATGAAATGTTACATCCTGTAATTGGTGATGCAGACGCAGCCATCGGAATCTGGGTAAATGGCAATAATATAAATGAGGACTTTTTAAGTCAGCATCCGAATTTAAAATATGTTGCTACGCTCGGACATGGTTTCGGTGAGTTTGATGTTGATATGACAAGAAAAAAGAATATGGTAATCACAAATACCATATATGGAGCTCAAACAATTGCCGAATATGCCTGGGCACTCCTCATGGAAATCTGCCATCATGTAGAACGCCATTCGGAAAATGTAAAGAAAATCGATTGGGATCATGCTACTCTCAAAGATTATGAAACCTTTGGTGAAGTACTTACTCCTCAAATTGAGCTTTATGGTAAAACCTGTGGAATCTTCGGACTTGGTGCTATTGGATTTGCATTTGCCAAAATGGCCCAGGGATTTGGAATGCGTGTCATAAGTTATTCCCGTCACAAAAAAACAGATCCTAAATACGATTTTATTGAACAGGTTGACTTTGATACATTCTTGAAAGAAAGTGATGTTATCTCCATTCACGCACCATTAACCCCTTCAACGGAAAATACCTTTGATGCGGAAGCATTTGCCAAAATGAAAGATGGTGTCATCTTAATCAACACTGCCCGGGGTGGATTAATCGTAGAGGAAGCTTTAGCCGATGCATTACATTCCGGTAAAGTATATGGCGCAGGTCTTGATGTACTGCGTGATGAACCCCCAAAGAAAGACAATCCTCTGTTTCATCTGAATAATACTTCTATTACCGCACATATCGCATGGTTAACAAGAGCATCCCGTCTGAGAGCGATTGACATCGCAATTGAAAACTTCAAAGCATACTTGAACGGAACTCCAACCTCTGTAATCAATTAACAACAATTCTGTAAAAGCATAAAAATACCGCCTTTCAATGATTCAATTAGAAACCATTGAAAGGCGGTATTTGATTTATGCTTATTTAAACATTCTATCATGCATTTATATTACGGCGCCTCTCTTCCATTTTCCACTCTTTAGGCGCCATACATTTGCTACACAGCGTGCAAGCCAATCGATCGTCATTGCTATCCACACGCCCCATACACCTAAGCCCATCGGCTCCATCATTCCACCAATTACATAAGCCAAACCTATACGGAATACCCACATAATAACGATTGATGATACCATCACAAACTTGACATCACCCGCTGCTCGAAGTATTGCAGGAAGTGTCCATGCCGCCGGCCACATTACCATACAGCAGGCACTATGATACCAAATCAGAATTCGTGCCAGATGATCTGCTTCCGGTGATAAATTGTACCAGCTTGCAATTGTCGGAGTCATAAAAATAATAACAATATTTAACCCCCACAACATAACATATGCCCATTTCATCAATTTCTTTGAATAAGATTTTACTGCTTCATAATCCCCTGCACCCACACATTGCCCTACCACAGTAGTAAGTGCAAGTCCCATTGCCGAAGCCGGTATGGTTGCCAATAACTCAATCGTACTTCCAGTTGCATTTGCTGCTATTGCAGCCGTTCCATAACTTGTAATCAAACTCTGTGTAAACAGTTTACCAATCTGGAACATACCATTATCAATGCCGCTTGGAATACCTATTCGAAGGATTTTACCAATGATTTTTCCATCCCATCCAAAACGAAAATACTTATCTATATGTAAGTCATACTTCTCATTCCGTAATAGGACAATTACAATCAGACCAGCAACAACTCGTGAAATCAAAGTTCCGTATCCAACACCTGCAATTCCCATTCCATAACCAAATACAAAAATTGCATTGCAGAGAATATTAATACCATTCATGATTGCTGACACAATCAAAGATGTCGATGCCTTTCCCATAGAACGCAACAACGAAGATGCTCCATCATATACCGAAATAAAAGGAAAGGAAAATCCTGTAATAAACAGATAAGTAACTGCCTGTTCCATAACCTCCGGTTCTACCTTTCCATAGATCAGCGTTAAAATCTGCCTGTCAAACAGTATACATATTCCAGCTATGATTACTGAAAAAATAATGCAAATTAGAATCAGCTGATTTGCAACAATCTTTCCTGTCTCTTTCTTTTTCGCCCCTAAAGCCTGGGATGCCACTACTGCTCCTCCGGTAGCCAGTGCATTGAATACATAAATAAGTAAATTACTGATGGTATTTACTAACGACACCCCCGAAACTGCAGTATCGCCTGCACCTGATACCATGATCATATCCGCCATACCAACCGTAACTGCCAAAATTTGTTCAACTACCAGGGGCAAAACTAATTTTATTAAGTACTTTCTATTAAAAATAACTTTCGTCTCTTGCATATGAACCTCCTATCTATTCCGTATAAATAATATGAAACATTTTTAAATGTAATTATGTCCCATGAAAAAGTCAAACAATTTTGGTAAATTTACGAAAAAATGTAATTTTTTAAATTATATCCAATTTATTTTGTAAAATTTACATTGTTTTCCATTTTTCGAAGTATTAAAATGCACCTCATAGCAGTGGTAACCAAATAAAATACATTACCTCACACACGAACCCGTTAACCCAATTTTTTTACTAGGAAAAGGAGTGTTGATCTTATGCAGAAATATATTGAATTATTAAGAAAACCTATGCAGGTAAAACCAGAAAGTTTGCGGGCCGCACGTCAGAAAAGCAGTTCTACGCCGCCTCATGTATATCGTTTAAATTATAACGAAAGTCCTTATGGTCTTGGTCCTCTCTCCGAGGAAGCATTAGAAAAAGCGATAAAAACTCCATACATTTATCCGGATTGGTTTTCTGTTGAATTAAAAACCAATATTGCCAAACTGTATGACCTTGATTTTGAAAACGTTGTTGTGGGACCTGGTTCCAGCGCAATGATCAACATGTTAGGAGAATTATTTATCAATCCTGGCGATGAATTCATTTTCGGAGATCCAAGTTATGAAGCCTTCCGTGATGTTGCCAATGATTATGGTGCCGTAACGGTTCCGATTCCACTGGATGATGACATGAATTATGATCTGGATGCAATGCTCGCCGCAGTAACTGATAAAACGAAAATTCTTGTTGTTGTCAATCCAAATAATCCTACAGGTAAATTCATTGACTCAAAGAAATTGGAAGATTTTATTCGAAAAGTACCAAAACATGTTATTACGATAATTGATGAAGCTTATCTGGAATTCGTCACAGATGAAAATTGTTACAGCATGTTAAAACTTATTAAAGAGGGCATCGACAAACCGTTAGTTATTATGAAAACATTTTCAAAGATATATGGAATGGCTGGTTTACGTGTCGGTTATGCAATTACAGATCCTGTTATGGCGGATCATTTTGGCAAATCAAGCAATGCATGGAACGTAAGTTATATTGGTCAGAAGACTGCTGCCG
>OJNH01003505.1_pt1 | contig 10050 bp, 8 predicted proteins | sample 1597361 | NCBI WGS metagenome assembly OJNH01 (sample SAMEA2452136, study PRJEB22498) | human gut metagenome | biome: human feces; feature: human gut; material: feces | place: Australia | collected 2012
AGTCTCAATTAGTAGCTTAATTAATATGTCCAATATTTTGGGTGCATATCAATATTGTCCTCTTTTTGTATTTGCATTATTAGATATCTCTTTCGTCGATAGCAGTTTCAAGCGCTATTTTAATCATATCATCAAATGATTGTTCACGTTCTTTAGCTGTAGTTTCTTCACCTGTAAATAAGTGATTACTTACAGTAAATACACCAAGTGCTTGTACATTATAACGAGCAGCAAGCATATAAAGAGCAGAAGTTTCCATTTCTACAGCAAGACAGCCATATTGGATTAATTTTTGCAAATCAACTTCTTCATCATAGAAACGGTCTTGGCAATATACATTCCCAATTTTTACAGGAATGTTTAATTTTTTAGCGTGGTGATATGCTTTGCCTAATAATTCAAAATCAGCAAGTGGAGCATAATGAAGTCCATCACCAAAAGTGCGAACAATAATGCCGCTATCAGTAGTTGTTCCTTGAGCGATAACGACATCGCGAACATGAACATCATCTTTTAAACCACCACAAGTACCAACGCGAATTAATTTTTTAGCATGGTAATCGCAGATTAATTCATGTGCATAGATAGAAATAGAAGGAATACCCATACCAGTTCCTTGGATAGAAACTTTATGGCCTTTATAAGTTCCAGTATAGCCAAACATATTGCGAATATGATTGTAGCAGACAGGATTTTCTAGAAATTTTTCAGCGATGTATTTTGCACGTAATGGGTCACCTGGCATTATAACTGTTTTGGCAATATCACCTAAATTTGCTTCATTGTGTGGTGTAGACATAAAAAAACCTCCTTAATAAAAATTTAAAGAAATTATATCAATAAATAATGCAAAATTCAATAAAATAAAATTAAACAATTGAAATATTAACAAAATTTTGATAATATTTATAAAAAAGAAAAGGATGATATTAGTATGAACAAACCTATAATTGGAATTATTAGCAAACATTATAAAGAATATAATACTGAAAGAACAGATACATATATAAGAGATGAAGTAAAACAAGCAATATTTGATAATAATGGAGTGGCAATAGGAATATTACCTACAGATAATGAAATAAAAAGAAGAGCAGATAATTGGGAAGAAAATTTAACAGAAGATGAATATAATAATTTAATAGCTCAAATAAAATTATGTGATGGAATTGTTTTTCAAGGAGGGATGTCAGCTGATAATTATGAAAATATAGCTGCAAAATATTGTTACAATAATAATATACCAACACTTGGAATATGTTGTGGTCAAAATATAATTGTTAGAGCTGTTGGAGGAACAACATATGAAATACCTAATACTGAAAAACATTTACAAAATTCGAAAGAATATGTACATTCTGTAAAAATAGATACAAAATCAAAATTCTATCAAATTGTAAAGAAAGAAGAAATAATGGTAAACTCACGTCACAGAAAAGCAATAAAAGACTGTCCAAATTTAGAAAAAGTAGGATTTTGTGATGATGGTTATCCAGATGTAGTTGAAGCAAAAGACAGAGATTTTTATATAGGAGTAAGATTTCATCCAGAAAGCTTATATAAAATAGACGAGAATATGAACAATATTTTTAAAGAATTTATAAAAGTATGTAAAAAAAGAAAAAATTAATTCACTAAAAGAACACAAAAGAATTATACTTTCATAACAAACTAAATATAAAATACAATCAATAAAATTTACCAAATTAAAAAAATCAGGTAAAATTAGTACATATTACTGTAAAAAGTAGTATGATAAAATACGAAAGGAATTTATAATGTATGAGAGAAAATGAATTAACTATAATTGAAAATTTCTTGGAAAATAAGGAGGAGAAGTTAGACGTTAAAGAAGAACCATTTGACAAGCTTATGTTTTTTTACGAATCAGCATTAAAACAATTAAATTTACAGATGAATATAATAAAAGAAGAATTTAAAATAATGTATAATTATGATTTAATAGACCACATAGATACAAGAATAAAAGAACCTAAAAGTATAATAAAAAAGATGGATAAGAAAAAATATAAGAAAACATATTTGAATTTAATTGAAAAAATAAATGATGTAGCAGGTATGAGAATAATATGTACATTAAAAGATGATATATTTTTTATAAAAGATTTAATAAAGCAAATGTCAGATGTGCATATATTGAAAGAAAAGGACTATGTTACAAATCCTAAGCCAAGTGGATATGCAAGTTATCACATGATTGTAGAGGTACCTGTAAAATTGTCTCAAAAAACAATATATGTAAAATGTGAAATACAAATAAGAACTTTAGCAATGGATTTTTGGGCAAGTTTTGAACATAAAGTGAAATATAAGACAGAACAAGAGGTTGGAAAAAAGACTTCAAAAGAATTAGTTAATTGTGCAAAAATGATTAGTAAGTTTGATGATAAGATGATTTCGCTAAAAAATATATAATAAACCATTATCCATTAACAATATACCTAAAATTTTGCGAAAGCACTTGACAGTTTACAATAATAATTATAAAATATAATAGGTTGAAAAAATATATAAAAAATAAAGAAGAAAAGATATATTTATTCGAACATTGAAAATTAAATAAGAAAGAGGTGTATGATTATGGATATTTTAATCATAGTAGCCACTATCTTAATCTCATTAGCAATAGGAATACCAGTTGGAATGGTAATAAGAAAAAAGATTGCAGAATCTAAAATAGAAAGTGCAGAAAAAGAAGCAGAAAGATTAGTAGAACTAGCAAAAATAGAAGCAGAAAACTTAAAAAAAGCAGAAGTCATAAAAGCAAAAGAAGAAATTATGAATGCTAGAAATGAATTAGATCAAGAGATTAAAGAAAGAAGAGGCGAAATACAAAAACAAGAAAGTAGAATTATCCAAAAAGAAGAAAACTTAGAAAAACGTTCAGATAACTTTGAAAAGAAAGAAAGAGAATTAGAAAAAGAAGAACGTGAACTAAAAGAAAAAGAAAGAGAAATAGAAGAAATAAAAACTCAACAGTCAGAAGAACTTCAAAGAGTTGCTAACTTAAGTAAAGAAGAAGCAAAAGGACAACTATTAAAAGAAGTAGAGCAAGAAATAACAGCTGAAAAAGCAACATTAATTAGAGAATTAGAGCAAAAGGCAAAAGAAGAGGCAAGAAAAAATGCAAAAGAAACTATAAGCTATGCAATTCAAAAATGTGCAGCAGATCATTCAGCAGAAACAACGGTATCAATAGTACCACTTCCATCAGATGATATAAAAGGAAGAATTATTGGTAGAGAGGGTAGAAATATAAGAGCTTTAGAAACACTTACAGGAATAGATTTAATAATAGATGATACACCAGAAGCAGTAATACTATCAGGCTTTGATCCATTAAGAAGAGAAGTTGCAAGAATAACCCTTGAGAAATTGATAGATGATGGAAGAATCCATCCAGCAAAAATAGAAGAAATGGTAGAAAAAGCAAAAGAAGAATTATCAGAAACTATAAAATCAGAGGGAGAACGAGCAACATTAGAAACAGGAGTAATAGGTTTAAATCCAGAACTTATAAAACTAATAGGAAAACTAAAATACAGAACAAGTTATGGACAAAATGTATTAAACCATTCAATAGAAGTTTCAAATTTAGCAAGAATAATGGCAGAAGAACTTGGATTAGATGCAAAATTAGCACGTAGAGCAGGATTATTACATGATATTGGAAAAGCTTTAGACCATGATATGGAAGGAACACATGTACAAATTGGTGTAGACATATTAAAGAAATTTAAAGAAAATCCATTAGTAATAAATGCAGTAGAGGCTCATCATGGAGATGTAGAACCACAAACATTAGAAGCAGTATTAGTACAAGCAGCTGATGCAATATCTGCATCAAGACCAGGAGCAAGAAGAGAAACGCTAGAAGCATACATAAAGAGATTAGAAAATCTTGAATCAATAGCGGACTCATTTGATGGTGTTGAAAAATCATTTGCAATTCAAGCAGGTCGTGAAGTTAGAATAATAGTAAAACCAGAAAAGATATCAGATGACCAAATGACATTGTTAGCAAGAGATGTTTCAAAGAGAATCGAAGATGAAATGGATTACCCAGGTCAAATCAAAGTTAATATTATTAGAGAAACAAGGGTAGTTGATTATGCAAAATAAAAACAGGACAGAAATGTTCTGTTTTTTTCTTATCAAATAATTGAATAAGTAAATAAAGTGTGATAAAATTCGAATAAAAGAAAGGGGAGAAGAAATGAATAAGAAAAATAAAATTTTAATAATTATAGGAATTATAGCAATTTTGATAACTATTGGAATAATAACAACACTGTCATTAACAAAAAGTAAAAATAAACCAGAAGAAATATGGCAACAATATGTATCATATATTAATGAGCAGAAATATGAAGAAATGTATAAAATGTTGACAGAAGAATCAAAATCACAAATTACACAAGAGGACTTTGTGTCAAGAAACAAAAATATTTATAATGGAATAGACATGACAAATATGAAAATTCAAATAACATCAGTAGAAAAGGAAAATTCTACAATAGATAAAATAGTATATAACCAAACAATGGATATAGCTACAGGAAAAATAGAGTTTTCAAATACAGTACGATTAACAAAAGACAAAGAAAAGGGTTATGCTGTTAATTGGAGTTCTAGTTTAATATTTCCACAATTAAATAATACTGATAAAGTAAGAATAAAAACAATAGAAGCTAAAAGAGGCTCAATAGTTGACAGAAATGAACAACTACTAGCAGGAGAAGGGTATGTATCATCAGTTGGAATTGTACCAGGAAAACTTGGAGAAAACAAACAAGATGATATAGAAAAAATTGCGAACTTATTAGGTATAACTGCAGATACAATAAATAAAAGTTTATCTGCAGAATGGGTTAAAGAAGATTCTTTTGTTCCAATTAGAAAAATAGCAAGAGATTCTACAGAATTAAAAGATAAATTACTTGAGATACCAGGAGTAAAAATAACATCAACAAATGGAAGAACATATCCTCTTGGAGAAGCAATAGCTCATTTAATTGGATATGTGCAAAACATTACGGCTGAGGAATTAGAAAATAATAGAGGAAAAGGATATACAAGTACAAGCATTATAGGAAAAGCAGGATTAGAAAAGGAGTATGAAGAAAGACTAAAAGGAAAAGATGGTGTAGAAATATATATTGAAGATTCAGATGGAAATAGAAAAGCAGATATTGCAAAAATAGATGTACAAAATGGAGAAAAAATACAATTAACAATAGATTCTACTATACAAACAAAATTATATAATGAATTAAAAGATAATGAGGGATTTTTCGTTGTAATGAATCCAAAAACAGGAGAGATAATGGCACTTGTAAGTACACCATCATATAATCCTAATGACTTTGCTCTAGGAATGAATACTGAAAAATGGAATTCAATAAAAGATGATGAAAGAAAGCCAATGTTAGCAAGATATTTACAAAGTTATTGCCCAGGTTCTACATTTAAACCTATAACAGCTGGAATTGGTTTAACAACAAAAACATTAAGCACAGAAGACACATTTTCATACAGTGGTTTAAGTTGGAAAAAGGATAATTGGGGAGAATATGATATAACTACACTTACAGCGTATAATGGTCCTAAAAATTTAAAAAATGCATTAATACATTCTGATAATATATATTTTGCTCAGGCTTCATTACAAATTGGAAAAGATAATTTTACAAATGGTTTAAAGAAGATTAAGTTTGGAGAAAATATTGATTTTATTCCTGCAATATCAAAATCACAATATTCAAATGGTGATGATATTGCAAATGAAAAGGTATTAGCAGATAGTGGATATGGTCAAGGAGAGATTCTTGTAAATCCTATACATATGGCTTCTATATATTCAGCATTTGCTAATGATGGAAATATGGTTAAACCATATTTAGAAGTTAAAGATAACAAGAATGTTGAGTATCTTGTTGAGGGTGCATTTTCAAAAGAATCAGCAGATATAATAAAAGAAGATTTGATTCAAGTTGTAGAAAATCCAGAGGGAACAGCAAATGATATGAAAGTTTCAGGTAGAACTATTGCAGGAAAGACTGGAACTGCAGAATTAAAAGGCTCTAAAGATTCAGAAGCAGATGTTCTTGGATGGTTTGATTGTTTTACAGCTGATTCTAATGATAATCAATTATTAGTTATAAGTATGGTCGAAAAAGGTAGAAATCTTGGTGGTAGTCATTATTTAATAAAGAAAATAAAAACATTATTTTAAAATATATTGCATGATAATAGTTCAACATTTCATTCAAAACTTATATTTTGAGTATTTCTTATAAAAAATTAATAAAACACTTGATTTTATGGCAAAAATTGGGTATAATATAAAAGAACATAAAAAAGAGCAGAAGAGTAGGAACAAATCCTACTCTTCAATCATGAGATAGAAAAATTACAAATATAAAAAAGGAGGACTTATGGCAAAAATAGAAGAAAAAGTAGCAGAATTAATTAAAGACACAATAGAAAATATAGGATACAACTTATATGATGTAGAATATGCCAAAGAGGGACCAAACTATTATCTAAGAATTTACATTGACAATCAAAAAGGAATAGACTTAAATGATTGTGAAAAAGTAAGTAATGAAATAAATGATGTATTAGATAAAGCAGACTATATAAAAGAACAATATTTTTTAGAAGTATCATCACCAGGAGTAGAAAGAAAATTAAGAAAAGACGAACACTTAAAGCAAAACATAGGAAAGCAAGTTGAAGCCAAACTATTCAAAAAAGATGAAAAAGGAAACAAAAACTATATAGGAATATTAAAATCATTTGACGAAGAAACAATAAAAATAGAAACAATAGAAGAAGTAAAAATAGAAAGAAAAAATATAGCACAGCTAAAAACTGTGTATAATTGGTAGGGGGAATATAAAATGAAAGCGATTGATAACAAAGAACTAATATTAGCATTAGAAGATTTAGAAAAAGAAAAAGGAATAAAAAAAGAAGAATTATTAGAATCAATAAGAACAGCTTTAATAACAGCATATAAAAGAAATTTTGACGCATTGGAAAATGTAGATGTAAAAATGGATGAGCAAACAGGAGCAACACATGTTTATGCAATAAAAGAAGTAATGGAAAGAGCAAATGATGACGCATTAGAAATAAGTTTAGAAGAAGCAAGAAAAGTAAATAAAAACTTAAACATAGGTGACAATGTAGAAATTGAAATAGTACCAAAAGATTTTGGAAGAATAGCAGCACAAACAGCAAAACAAGTAATAATTCAAAAATTAAGAGAAACTGAGAGAAACATGATATTTAATGAATATAATGAAAGAAAAGGAGAAATAGTTTCAGGATTAGTACAAAAAGCAGATAAACATATTGTTGTAATGGATTTAGGAAAACTAGAAGGAATAATGTTATCAAAAGATCAAATACCAACAGAAAAATATCATGTAAATGACAAAATAAAAGGATATGTAGTTGATGTAGAAAGAGGAGAAAAAGGTGTTCCACAAGCAATAGTATCAAGAACACATCCAGATTTTGTAAGAAAATTACTAGAATTTGAAATACCAGAAATATATGAAGGGTTAATTGAAATAAAGAGTGTATCTAGAGATCCTGGACTAAGAAGTAAAGTAGCAGTATATTCACCAAATGAAAATATAGACCCAGTAGGTTCATGTGTAGGACAAAAAGGAATACGTATTCAAAATGTAATAAATGAACTAAATGGAGAAAAAATAGATGTAATAGAATGGAATGCAGATCCAAGTATATTTATAGCGTCAGCATTATTACCAGCACAAATAATGGCTGTAGATATAAAAGAAGAAGAAAAATTTGCACAAGTAATAGTGCCAGATGATCAATTATCATTAGCAATAGGAAAAGCTGGTCAAAATGCAAGATTAGCTGCAAAATTAACAGGATGGAAAATTGATATAAAATCAGAAACTCAATTTAGAGAAATGTTAGCTAAAAAGACAGAAGAAACTAATAACACTACAGAGACAGAGGTAGATGAAGAAAAATAGAATAATGTTGGAGGAATGAGTTTAAGAGTGAAAAATATACCACAAAGAACATGCACAGTGTGTAGAAAACAAAAAAATAAAAATGAATTATTAAGAATAGTAAAAAATAAAGAAAATATTATTAATGTAGATGAAAAAGGGAAAGAACCAGGACGTGGAGCATATATTTGTTATGATATAGAATGTTTAGAAAAAGCTAAGAAAAGTAAAAAGATAGATAAAGCATTAGATATTAAGATAAGTGATGATATATATGAAAAAATAAAAAATGCTATCGAAAAGAAAATAGGGGGTGATGTTATTGGGTAAGATAAAATTATATGATATAGCAAAAGAATTAAACTTAACCAGTAAAGAAGTATTAGAAATAGCAAAAAAGTTGAATATAAATGCTAAAAGCCATTTAAGTTCAGTAGATGAAGAAGAAGCAAAAAAAATAAGAGAAAGTGCAAAAGAAACTAAAAATAAAAAAGAAGAGAAAAATCAAATTAATGAAAAGCCAAAAGTAGAGAAAAATGATACACCTGTTATCATAAGAAGAGAAGTTATTATAAATGATGAAGAAAATCAACCCAAAGACAAAATAAAAAAAGGAGAAAAGAAAAGTAATAATATAGGTTTTGTGGAAAGAAAGCAAAATAAAGATTATAATATTGTTTATAGAAACAAACCATCAAAACCAATGACAGTTGATGAATTATTTGGAATAAAAAAAGATGATGAAAAAGAAATAAAAAAAGAAGAGCCAGCAGTTGCTCAAAAAGTTGAAGAAAAGGTAGAAGAAAAAGAAAAGAAAATGGATGTTGAAATAAAAAAGGAAATTGTAGAAAAATCAATAGAAAAGCAAGTTAAAAAGCCAGTTGAAAAATCTGTAGAGAGGTCAACAGAAAGACCAATAGAAAGAAATAATGGAAGAAGACCTAGAGATAATAGATTTAATTCAAATAATAATAGAGAATATAGAAACAATAATAGAGAGAATCAAAAAGGCTATAGAGAAAACAATAGATATGGTGGAAATGGAAATAATAATAATTTTAATAGAAATTCTTCGAATAATGGAAACAATGCAAATAAACCAAGATTTGATAGAAATAGGCCAAATAATAATGGAAGATTTGACAATAAAAATAGACAGGGCGGAAATCCAAGATTTGCTGGAAACAGACCATTAGATGAAAGAGGAATTGAAAGAAATATTAAAGATATAATGGCGGTAGAAAATGTTGAGAAAGAGCCTACAAGAGAATACAATAAATCAATAGATAAACAAAAACAAAATAACAAGTTTGATGATAGTAGAACTAAAAAGACAAACAAATCAAAAAGAAATGATCAAAATGGTGAAATAAATGAACATAAATTAAAAGGCTTAAAAAGAACAGATAGTTTATCAAATATGTTTGATGACCAAGATGGAGGAATGTTAGATTATTATGATTTAACAACACAAAGAGGAAAAAAGGGTAAGAAAAAAATAAATAAAAATGACGAAAACCGTACAAAACAAAAAATCTTTAAATTAGAAGAAATTACAATACCTGAAACAATAACTGTTAAAGATTTTGCTGCAGAGTTAAAGAAAACAACAGCAGAAGTTATAAAAAAATTGCTTGGATATGGTGTAATGGCAACAATAAACAATGAAATTGATTTTGATACAGCAGCTTTAATCGCAGACGAATTTGGGGTAAAAGTTAATAAAAAGGAAACAATAACTGAAGAAGATATCTTATTTGATGATTCTGAAGATAAAGAAGAAGATTTAGAAGTACGTCCACCAGTTGTTGTTGTTATGGGACACGTAGACCATGGAAAAACATCTTTATTAGATGCTGTTAAGAAAACAAATGTAATTGAAGGAGAAGCAGGAGGAATTACACAACATATAGGTGCATATAAAGTAAAAGTAAATAACAGAGAAATTACATTCTTAGATACACCTGGACATGAAGCATTTACTGCTATGAGAGCAAGAGGTGCACAAATAACAGATATAGCAATACTT
>OJNH01003507.1_pt1 | contig 10046 bp, 8 predicted proteins | sample 1597361 | NCBI WGS metagenome assembly OJNH01 (sample SAMEA2452136, study PRJEB22498) | human gut metagenome | biome: human feces; feature: human gut; material: feces | place: Australia | collected 2012
ATAAGCATTGATAAATTTAGAAATCTCACTATTAGGCTGTCCTCTGAACAGTACATGAACATGGTCTTTATCGTGATTCCATTCTTCCAACGAAATATTATAATTAAGGCATATGTTTTTAAATATCTCTTTAAGCCGTAATGAGATAGCATCATCAATAACATTATTCCTGTATTTGACACACATAATTAAGTGATAATTAAGCATGAACACTGAATGATTATTAGTATCAAGTTCCATAGCAATATCCTTTCTAAAATCAAGTACGACTGAACGTCTTTTATACTTATAGTATATCTCAGCTGCACGTCTAAAACAACATCTCTTATAAAAACTATAAAAGGAGCTAGCCCCCTCCCTACGCTTCGCTTAGAGGAAGGGGATTGCGCTCCTATTTTTGTTCAATAACAAACCATTTTCATTTAAATAATGATTTAATATCTTCTTTGCTTGTAATTCTCCTTCTTTCCCTGCAATTCTTTTTTGATCTTCACCATTTGATAAACTTAAAAGTAAAAATATGAATAATATAATTACAAAAAAGATAATCACTATTATCTGCATTATGTATCACCTCTTATCCATTATAACAAAAAGAGAAGAACCAAATCTTCTCTCTTTTACTTTCTAACGAACACATTTTTTCATTACAATCATATAAATTCCTAATAAGCTTATACCTAGTAAAACCATTGGCACAATACTATTTGTATTATCTCCTGTTGTTACAGCTTTTTTACTTTCTACTTTTATTTCTTTTTTAGAAGCTGTTTCTTCTTTCTTTGTTTCAGTTTTCACATTTTCTAACTTAGCAACCTTTTCTGTTTCTAACACTTCTTTACATACTGTACATTCTTTATGTTTTGATCCTTCTTTAGCTACTGTTGGTTGTTGATCAATGATCCAATCACTTGATATATGTTCTCCTTTAGAATCCTTATCTTCATAATATTTATTGATTGTTTTTGATGTTTTTCCACATCTTGAACATACATACCAATATGTATCGTGTTCCTTACAATTAGTTGCTTTTTCTCTTAAAAATTGTGGATTCTTAACTTCTATATAAGCATGTCCTAAATGAGTACCTGTTGCTGCAAATGCTTCTGTACCTTTTGCTCCACAAATACAACTCTTATAATATCTAGCAGGTGTCATACAAGTAGCTGGAGTCGCTAAATATTCACTACTTTCAACTTCTTGATCATACACATGATTTCCTTTATCTGAAACTTCATTACATCCTGGAACTGTGCATGAATGCCAATGATTATTAGAATCTTTATGCCAATCTTTAGAGAATACATGATTTCCTACTTCTGCAGATTCATAATACTTATCTTGTGCATTTTCATCATCTTTAGCACTTACATCACATCTTGAACATGCATACCAATATACATCATGTTCTTGACAGTTACTTCCTTGAGATTTTAAGTATTTTGAATCTTTTATTTGTTTTGTATATTCATGTCCTAATTTTGTATCTTTATCTTCAAATGTTTCTGTAGTACTTACTTGACCACAAGCACAGCTTTTATAATAGATAGCATTTGTTGTACATGTTGCTTTGTCTTTTAAAGTACTTACTCCATTGACTTCTTTTAATTTTTGATCAAAAGTATGTTCTTCCCAAACTGCTTTAATTTCCTTATTTTGATCATCTTTAGTAAATACTCTTTTATCTCCTACTTTATAAACAGTATTGTCTACTTGCCAGCCTTTAAAATGTTTTCCATTTGGAGCAACATATTCACATTTTGGGAAAGTAAATTCCTTATCTAATTCAACAGTTGGATTAGCCATTGTTCCTGTTCCACCATTAGAACCATATTTGATTTTTAATTGGAATACTAATGCATCAATTGCATCATTGATGGCTTTTGCCATAGCATCTACTTCATCTTGTTCTGTTATATTTTTACTACGTACAACTGTTTTAATAGCATCCTCTACCTTTGAAAAATCTTTATAATTATCTTTATTAAGTGAATTTGCTCTTTTAATAGCTGCATCTACATCTGTATAATCTGCACCAGCATATGTCATACTTAATAATTTAGCTATAACACTATCAAATATTGCTGTAGCCTCTTTTGAGCTTTTAGCTCCCATATAATAAGCACTATTTTCTGCTCTAGTTCCTAAGTTTTTATAACTTTGGGCATCTGAGTAATTACTAGAAACTCCATGCATATAAGCATTAAACTTTTCCGCATCTGACCAACTACCACTTCCTACATGTCCAGTAATAGATGGATCAGTTAAAGAAAACATTCCAAATGTATAAACTTCTGCATCTTTTTTTATTTCTTTTGATGTATTAATTGCTCCATTTGCGACATCATCATCAAAATTATTCAAAGTCGTTGGCTGACCATCCGTTACAAAAAAAACAATTCTTTTGGCATCTTTTCTACTTTCATCATTTTTACTTTGATTAATTTGTTTTAATGCTAATTCCATTGCAAAATCTGAACGTGTTGCCCCTGCAGGACTAATGCTATTTACAACATCTTCTAACTTTGCTTTATTGTCATTTGTGGCAGTAAAGAAATCATTCATAATTTGCGTATAATTATATCTATATCTATTTTCAGTATAGGTATCATTCCCTACTTTATCTGATTTATCTCCAGCAAATTTAATAATAGAAATTCTACTTTGATATTTTTCATCACTCTGTTTTGAATTATTTTCAGCAAAGCTCTCAATAAATTGATTAATTGAATCTTTTAAAATTGTAATCCTTTTAGTAGTATCAGTTGAAGTTATAGGATCTTCCATACTCCCTGAAACATCTAAAACCAAGACAATATCAAGTGGTATATTATTCTTTTGATTAGCCGCAAATACATTGACTGGCATTTGTGCAAAGAACATCATTAATGTCAGTATACATGCTATCACTTTCTTATATATTTTCATTTTCCCTATCCCCTTTCTTTGAATATTATTCATTTCCTCCTATGCTTTTATTTTACTTTTTCTAATTGTAATTTTTTTGTAATTGGCGCGAAATGTCGTTTTTAGGGTGTGAAATGTATATAAGAAGTGTTTTTATTTTGATAAAATAGTATTAGGTGATGTATATGAATATAGCAATATGTGATGATGATCTTTTATATATGAATCAAGTTAAAGAAATGATAGAAAAATGGGGAAAGGAACATCATGAAGATGTTTCTATTTATCTTTTTAATCATGGGGATGCTTTAATTAATAGTTATCAAAAAAGTCATATAGAAGTTATTTTATTAGATATTATGATGCCTTTATTAAATGGTATGGAAACAGCTCATGAAATTAGAAAAAATGATTCTGTCGTTAAAATTATTTTTTTAACCTCTTCTCCTGAATTTGCCTTGGAATCTTATGATGTTAAAGCAAGTGGATATCTTTTAAAACCTACAACTTATGAAAAACTATGCTCTCTTTTAAATGATTGTAAACAAGCATTTAACTATGAACCTGAATCTATTATTGTTAAAACAGATAAAGGATATCGTAAAATTTATTATCATTTGATTGAATGTGTTGAAGCACAAAATAAAAAAGTTTTATTTTGTTTAAATGATGGTGAATGTCTAGAAGTTTTAGATACTTTTGTTCATTGTAGTAATGAATTAACTTCAAATGATGCATTTTATAAATGTCATCGAAGTTACTTAGTTCATATGCCTGCTATTGATCATTTTAATTCTATAGAAATTGAAACAAAAACACACAAGAAAGTTCCCATCGCAAGAAGTTATGCTAAATCTTTTAAAGAAGCTTATTTTGAATATATGTTTAAAGAAGGTGATTAACATATGATTTATACTATTTTAGAATCTATTCGTTATACTTTAACTTTATTATTCGGTATCTTTGTTTCTGTACTATTTCTAGATATTAGAATCAATAAAAAGAATGTCATTTGTGTTTTTCTATTCTTTTATATTGATTTAGTATTACAAGGTATTTTCTATTTTACTAAAGATTTATCGGCTGTTATTTCTTTATATCCTTTTATTACCCATTTACCACTTTTAGTATTTTTTGTTTTAATTTTCAAAAAACGATTATTTCCAAGTTTAATTGCTATAACAAGTGCTTATTTATGTTGTCAAATAAGTAACTGGACAACAATCTTTGTTTCCTCTTTTATTAAGAATATAGATAATATAACCTATTCTTTAACACTCATTATTTCTTTTGTTTTCATTATTAAATTTGTTTATTTACCTATTTCTCAATTATTAAAAAAACAATCACATGAACTTATTTCTTTTGGTATCATTCCAATGTTCTATTATATATTTGATTATCTTTCTACCGTTTATACAAAGCTTCTTTATATTGGAAATAAAACAACTGTAGAATTTACACCATTTCTTTTATGTATCTGTTATTTTGTATTCTGTACCGTTTATTTTAAACAATATGAAGAAAAGCAAAAAATAGAAACAACCAATAAGGTTATTTATATGAAACAAGCACAATCAAAAAAAGAAATGAAGCTGATGAAAGAAAATGAAAAAAAGATTATTTTAATGAGACATGATATGCGTCATTTTTTAAACAATATACTAAACGATCTTGAAAATAATCAAAATGAACATGCTATCGAATATATTCATACTTTATTTGATGCCATCGATCAAACTGTAAGAAAGAAATATTGTTTAAATGATACTGTTAATATGATTATGACATCTTATGAAAATAGAATGAAAGATGAAAATATTGATTTTCATTATCATTTAGATATTCCTCAACAATTGTCTATTAGTGATATCGATTTAACTTCTATTCTATCTAATGGTTTAGAAAATGCTTTTAAAGCTGTTATGTTATTAGAAAATGAACGTTTTATAGAATTAAATATGCAAGAAAAATGTGGTAAGTTACTTATATCTATTGAAAATAATTACTTAAATGAACCTATTTTTGTAGATGGTATTCCTATATCTAAAGAAAAAGATCATGGCTTTGGAACTCAAAGTATTGCTTATACAGTTGAAAAGTTCCATGGAAATTGTCAATTTTCTACTCATCAACACCATTTTAAATTAAGAGTTGTCATTTAAAAAGGATTACAGGTTAAGCACCTTGTAATCCTTTTACATCTTGATCAGTAATTCTTTTACCATCTTCAATTTTATTAATAACATTAATAATACCGTTCAAAGATTTTTTATTAGGTTTCATTGTATAACATTTTTTACCCTTCATAGAATATGTTTTATATGAAATTTCTGGATCTCCCGTAAGTTGAACATTGTACATTTTCCATTTAGACATATCATCTAATTGCATTTGAACAAGTGATTTTATATCTTCAGATGACATATTAGTTTCAAAACATCCTTCTACTGCTTGTAAAATATTTGAATAGTTTGTAATGATTTTAGGAGAAACAGCTTTATTGATCATGGCTTTAAGTAATCTTTGTTGGTTTCTTCCTCGATCAAAATCACCACTTGGCAAAGCATATCTTTCTCTTACAAAACATAAAGCTTTATCTCCATCCATTTCATTAATTCCTTTATTAATATGATAATGCCCATGTAATGTTGTAAATTCATAAGGTGAATCAATTGTTACTCCACCTAAGGCATCAATGATATTAGTAATTCCACTAAAGTTTGTCTTAGCATAATAATTCACTTTTAAATCCAAGAAATCTTCTATAGAAGAAATTGTCTCGTTAATACCATACATAGCTGAATGCGTTAATTTATCCATTTTTCCATTTTTATGCAAGGTAATTTGTGTATCTCTAGGAATAGATACAATTAATATTTGTTTTTGAATTGGGGAAACACAGACAGCAAGATTAACATCAGCTCTTGAAATTGCTGAAACTGTCCCATAAGTATCTATTCCTGTCATATAAACAATAAATGGATTTTTAGTCACATTTGTTTCTTGTGTCACAGAATTTAATTTTTCTTGAATTTCTACTTTATATAAACTCTTTAGATTTTCATCAATGCCTTCATGATTTGCTTCTAATAAAGCCATATAAGCATTATCAGCAACAATAACATCAATGTCTCCATCCATGATAGCATCTCCTAATAAAGAATAATCTTTATAATCTTTTGTCTGAAAATCTTTATTTGCTTTATTTTCTATTTTAGCAATTGCTGATGTAATATTCTTTGAGCCTTTTTCACTAGCAATTCCAATTTCTGTATTATCTTTTACATCTCTTAAACTTTTAATAGCACTCTCTTTTTTCACATACATACAAATAACTCTTGTTTGTGTAAAAGAACCTGTAATATTAGATAAAAAACTATTTCCTTTAAAAGCCATTACCGAAACAAATCCTAAAGCAACGCTAAGTATTAAAGATAATAGCTTTCCAAAAATCAATCTAGCATATTTATTTTCTCGCTTTTTCTTTTTAATCCCTGATTTAATAAGCAATGAACTTAACATCCATAACAAAAAAATAATACCACATAAAATCAAATAATATTTCATTGGTAACATCTTTAATATGTAAATACATCCTAAAAAAATGATAGAAACGATAAATTGTATTAATAATAAAATACGTCTAGAAAACAACTTAGACATAAAACTTCTTTTCTTTTTTTTAACCATTAAAACACCCTCTTAACATGCAAATATTTTAGCACATCGGACATACTTATTCAATTCAAGCTCATTTACAATTAACAACAAAAAAAACTAGATTTCTCTAGTTTTCCATTTTTTCTTTTACAGGATCAATCCCTTTTCTTTGTAAAATCGCATGTACTACATTTCTTTTACCACTTTCACTTCCTGCAGAAGTACAAGTAGATAAAGTAATTACCGATTGTACTTGAGATTGATCAAAATCTACTTTAATAGAAGATGTCTTTACCATTTCTTGTACAAATGAAGCTGTATCTACAATATGTGTATTATATAAAACACTTGTTTCTGAAATAATATGACCAACAACAACCTTATATTGACTTACTGTACCATCAGGTAAATAAATATAAACATAAGGATGTTCATCCGCAAAGCTTTGATCCGTATAGGATTTAATATTATTAAACATTGAACCATTTTTCATATTATGACCATAAATAACCGTATTAAAATCATTAAATGGATCTTCATTTTCACTTGCGATAAAAATACTACCTGCACTTAATTCATTATGATCTATATCACTATGAATATAAGTGTCATTCGTTTCGCCTTGTAAAACAGGATAATTCACATTTGTATTTGGAATTTGAATCCACGCTTTCACATCTTTATTTCTTTGTAAAAGCTCATCCCAATTAATTTGTAAATAGCTTTCCTTTTCTTCTTTTTCTTCTTTTTCTTTCGTATAAGTTTTAGCTAATTCTCCATAATCATCATCTATTTTTTTATAATTCAAATAAATATTAATTAAATTATATGCTGAATAACAAAATACACAAACACAGACAGTTAATAAGATATATCTAATTGCTTTTTTCATTATACATTAAATTTAAACAACATGATGTCTCCGTCTTGACCTACATATTGTTTACCTTCTTGTCTAATTTTTCCAGCTTCTTTTAAAGCATGTTCACTACCATATTTCACTAAATCATCAAAACTATATGTTTCTGCTTTAATAAAACCTCTTTGGAAATCACTATGAATGATACCCGCCATTTCTGGAGCTGTCATTCCTTCTTTAAATGTCCATGCTCTTACTTCTTGTACTCCAGCTGTAAAATATGTTCTAAGACCTAATAAGCTATAAGCTTCTTTAATTAATTTATCAAGACCACTTTCTTCAATACCTAAATCTTGCATAAACATAGCTTTTTCTTCTTTATCCATTCCTACTAATTCAGCTTCAATTTTTGCACAAATAGGAACAACGTCGCTACCTTCTTCTTTCGCAAATTCTAAAACTTGAACATAATATGGATTTTGCATTGGATCTTCTAAATCTTCTTCACCTAAGTTAGCTACATAGATTAATGGTTTCATTGTAAGTAAAGTATATTGTTTGACAATTAACATTTCTTCTTTATCAAATTCAATACTTCTTGCTGGTTTATTTGCTTCTAATGTTGGTTTTAGTTTTTCTAAAACACTCATTTCAGCTTTAGCTTCTTTATCACCTGATTTAGCTTTCTTTTCTAAACGTCCAATACGTTTTTCAACTGTTTCTAAATCAGCCATGATCAATTCTAAATTAATTGTTTCAATATCTCTAATAGGATCTACATCACCATCAACATGTGTTACATCCTTATCTCTAAAACATCTTACAACTTCACAAATTGCGTCTGTTTCTCTAATATTTCCTAAGAATTTATTTCCTAATCCTTCCCCTCTACTTGCGCCTCTTACAAGACCGGCAATATCCGTAAATTCAAAAGTTGTTGGAACTGTCTTTTTAGGTTCAATCATTTCTGTTAATTTATCTAAACGATAGTCTGGTACTTCTACGACACCTACATTTGGATCAATTGTCGCAAACGGATAGTTTGCTGCTTCTACTTGTGCATTTGTAATTGCGTTAAATAATGTTGACTTACCAACATTTGGTAATCCTACAATACCTGCTGTTAATGCCATCTTTTTCACTCCTCTTTTTTTACCTCTTTATTGTAATGAAAAATACCCATAAAAGCAATATTTTCGTTTTGTCATTTTTTTTCATTTAAATTTATTTTATAATAGCAAAGAGGTGATTGGATGTTATCAACAATAGACTTACACGGATGTAGCCAAAGTGAAGCTAAAGTAAAACTAGATCATTTTTTAAAAGGAACTTCAATTCTTGTAAAAGAGGTCACTGTGATCCATGGATATTCTTCTTCTATTCTTTTAAATTACGTTAGAAAAAAATATTCTCATCCAAGAATTGAAATAAAAATACTGACACTTAATAAAGGAGAAACAGTCTTTATCTTAAAATAATGGAAAAATTTTATCAAAACAATCTCAATTACATCCGTCAACATCATTTAGACAAAATATGCGTTGTAATAGCTAAAATAACCCCTTATCTTACAGCCGCACTTTATGCTTTAACACTTCTCATATTATTTATTAATCATTCATCAAAGCTATTATTGACAATCATTAAACCATTAAGTTCTTTTTTGATTGTAACACTTATTAGAAAACTCTATAATCGTCCACGTCCTTGTATGACATTTAATATTGAACCACTTGTAGGTCATAAAACAGGAGAATCTTTTCCTAGTCGTCATACAGTAAGTGCTTTTGCGATTGCATTTGCCTTATTGAATATTAATATTCATTTAGGAATCATTGCTTTAATTATTGCATGTATTGTAGGGCTATCAAGAATCATTTGTGCTGTTCATTTTATAAGTGATGTTCTTTGTGGTTTTTTAATTGCATTGATCATTTATTTGATATAACGAAATTTTTATTTCGTTATTTTTTTACTTTTTTTAAAAAATAAAAAGAAAAACATCAAAAAATTGTCTATATAATAATAGGAGGAAAAACTAAATGGAAAAAGTATTAGAAATCACATCAAATAATCATATTATCATGATTGATAAACTCTGTAAAAGAATATTAGGACATCCTGAAATCTTAGGAAGAATCATTAAAGGATTTATTAAAGAATCTAAGGATGTATCTCTAGAAGAAATCATTGAACTTATTAAAGGAAAGAAGGAGCAGGAAGGGAATTCTTATTTCCAACAGCTAAATAATGTCATCGATATTGCTCATCATGGAAGAGTGGAATTTGATTATTTATGCTGTATCAATCTGCCACAAGATGATGGAACAATGAAAAGAATTTATCTAGATGTAGAGATACAAAATGTAGAGAATCCCGGATATGCCCTGCTAACAAGAGGAAATGATTATCTTTCAAGAATGATTACCAGTCAAAATGGAAAGGAATATGATTATAGAAACTATGATGGAATGAAAAAGACCTATGTCATATGGATACTTCCACAGGCAGCAAAAAAACGAGATGGACATGTCAATCGCATAAACTCTAAATTAGAAAATGTCAGTGGAAGTACTATTGAAAGGTTAGAAAGTTATGATAAAAGCGAACAGATTAT
>OJNH01003509.1_pt1 | contig 10042 bp, 5 predicted proteins | sample 1597361 | NCBI WGS metagenome assembly OJNH01 (sample SAMEA2452136, study PRJEB22498) | human gut metagenome | biome: human feces; feature: human gut; material: feces | place: Australia | collected 2012
TACAAGCGGTATCATTTGAGTGATACAGGTGGTATCATTTGAGTGATATTATCATTTACTTAATAATCTTTTTCCCATTCACAATATAAATACCTTTCTGAAGGCCATCGAGTGCATGAACGGCTTCAACTTGCTGACGAATGAGCACACCGCCCAAGGTGTAAACATCAACTTTGATATTCTTTGCCTGAATATCTGTCACACCAGTAGTTCCACCGTCTGTATCAATCAGGAAACCATTTATCTCTGACGCCTGCGCCTGCGGTAATGCCAAATAAGCCTTATATGCCTGGTTCATAAATGCAGCGCCATTATCTGCTCCCCAATAAAAACCGAGATTTTCACCTTGCTGATCATAAGCAAGCTTATAGAACACACAGTTTTCACCTTCCGTCATGGCATTCTCGAGTGTACCTTTCAACAGGTTGCCAGTTGGAACTGCAACCTCGTCTGAACTTAAACTGCAAGTATATTCCTGTTCTGGTGCTTTAATAAGCACTGCAGTATTAGCTGGTACAACCTTACCGGTCACATATATCCAATCCACACCAAGGATATGATCATTCACTCCTGTTACAATACCAGCTTCCATATTTTCAGGAACGACCCAGGCTTTATTGTTGAAATAGGTAGCATAGCCAGCAGCAGAAACTGAAATTTGTACACTAGATATAATACCCTCAACAAGCACTTTGCTGACTTCCCACCCAGACTGCTTTTCTTTTGTACTCTTATACTGGAATGCAATCTGCACTCTCTTTCCACAATAAGTTTGCAGGTCTATATCACCAGAAGACACAAAAGAAGACCAACCAGCTGAAGTTTCTGGATAAGAAGGAATAGTCAACTGAACCCATTCTGAAGTTCCCTCTACCTTTATCCATAATGTGAAATCAGTTTTAGGATCATTGGAATCAATATAACCAATAGCATGTTCAAAAGTCAACACAGCTTGATCCACATTAGTTAAATCAATAACAGATGAAATTAACTTCTCTTCTACGGCTCCTTTACTATATGCATTAGCCACTGCATAAATTTGTCCTTTATATGTCCCAGTCTCCCATAAACCATTCTCATTTTCATTAGTGAACTGTCCCAATCCGTTCGCAAAATCTTCAAAGAAGATCTGAGACGTATAAGGATTTATCACTGTTAATTCATAAAATGCAAAACCTGCTGCATAAGTTTCCGTAGCTGCAACAGTAGCTTTGATTGTAGTCGTACCTTCTGCCAACAATGTCACCACACCTGTAGAAGGATCTACCGTAGCGACATCTGTATTACTGCTTGTATAAGTTACCGAACCATCAGAAACCGTCTTAAACTCTGGTGCTATAAAATCCTGACCAATATTACCGGTTACAGATGCTTCTGTGAATGTGCATTCAGGATCTAATAAAGAACTACCTGATGTTTCATAAGTAACAGACACAGCATCAAAACAAAATTGTGCTGCTTTGCCTGACTCTGTCCCCAAATCCGAATTACCAGGAACTGTAATAACAAAAGAAGAATTTCTCCCAGTCCATATTACTTTATCTGACCCCTCATATTGAAGTGTACCATTATCCACCGTCATCGTAGATAAACGTTTTTTTCCTTGTTTAGACACAGTAAATACGACTGTAGTCATGTTGTCACTATTCACATTTTTTAAGGCTAAAGTGCTATTTGCATAGATTCTTACATCATTACCATTCGAATTTACTGTCGGAGGTGTTGAAGCACTAGGGCCTTTTTCTGCAATAAACTGAAAAAGTCCATCATTTGTCACACCTTTCATAGGTGTCTTTCCTATGTTTTCCCACGTTATATCAGCTTGCATATCATCATAACTGATTAAACTTTGTGCATGAGAATAAGGAATAACTCCAAAAAGACAAATAAGGACAATCACACATTGAATAAATAATCGTCTTTTCTCCATAACTCCAATATATTTAGTTAAACGAATCATCATTATTTTGCTACCTTTTTACCATTAACAATATAAATGCCTGACGGCAGACCATCCAATGCATGACCTGTCTGTACATTCTTTCTTAACCGGACACCGGAAAGCGAATATACATCTGCTCTTAATGGTTCAACAGTCTGATTTTGTACACCGGTAGGCTGTCCAAGATGAAAATAACGAATATCTGCTGCTATTCCACGGGATACAGCTAAATAAGCCCTATTAGCTTTATTAATAAAGGCAGCTCCATCATCTGCTCCCCAATAAAAGCCTACATTCTGATTATCATCTACAGATAATTGATAGAACAGACAATCGGCTCCAACCGTTTCTGAATCAACTATACTTCCCCTCAACAAATTATTAGAAGGCACGACAGATTCATCCGACGTCACTTTGCAAGTATAGACTCCTGAAGCACCATTAATTATCACACCAGTCTGAGCCGGTATGACTGAACCACCGGAATAAATCCAACTGATATCAGCATACTGTCCAACCTCGTGAACAGCAGAGACCACGCCGGCCTTCAACGCAGACGGCAGAACAAAAGCCTCATTACCATAATAAGTAATGTAACCGTAATCATTCATCGTCAATGTGACGGATTGCAACCGATATAATGTCACAGCCTGCTGTTTGGATTCATAACAAGCAAAACGTGGCGCACTGGCATTATATTGAATTGAACGAGCCGGATAAGCCTTACTATAAAGTTCCACCGTTCCATCCGAATTGACCACAATCTTCCACTGTGTATTTTCTGTTCCAGACTCAACTGACGAATGCAACTTATTACCATTACTATTCAAAGCCAAATAAGCTCCTTCTACTGCGTCATAAAGTGTATAATTTCCTTCTGTTCCGCCGAGTACTAAGGTGTAAGGCTGTCCCGATACATTGACTTCTGTCTGTATCACGTTTCCAACCGGTTCCACATCAGCATACGTTCTAATATCATCCTTGGCACTACTCATAGCCTGTCCTTTATCTTCACAGACAATCAAATATTGGGCTCCCTGTTGCAATCCGGCAGCAGAGGTTACTTTCTCAAATATCCATGTTCCAGTCACAGCTGGTATCTCACCGCCTTCATCTATAACAGTATAAGTGGCAGTCACATTACGGCTTTTTACACCATTCAGTTCTGCATAAGCCGTAATAGAGGTATTCTCATTGACAGTCAGCGTAACAGGCGAAACCGCACTGATTTCATCCCCGTTATTAAGAGTATAGACGATACGTGCATCAGGTGTAACAGTCGACACCGTCACTATGGTACCTTTATACACAGCACCTTCAGAAGGAGTAAAGACGGGAGCCTCCACTGAAGTTTCACCTCCTTCATTACCATAATTATCCGGATCGAAAACAACCGCCATCTTATCTCCCCAAATATATTCTTCCAAACCCGGGAAATCAATAAAGGGATTACGATTGTGCTGAAGAGCATAAACCGCATTGTTACGGTCTATCTCCTTCTGACTTACAGGGTCCTCCTCCGCCCAACGTAATAACATGTCAATTGCCCACGCTGTATAAGCCGGATAAGCATTATGAGCTAACATCGGACTATTCCAACCGGCAATCAGATTCTCATAACAGGTTGCCATATAAAAATAACTTCTGGCCAAATCACCCTTATACTCGTCTGCAGGTTCAAAAACGATACCGCTATAACCAGACAATGATGATGGCCCTAACTTACTGAAACCACCATGTGATGTATAGCTTGGATTAGAGGTCTCTCCAAACGGATAATTACCACGCCGTCCGTTAACATAACCGTCCGAAGGATAAAGATGAAACAAATCCGTGTACATCGGACGGGCATCATTAAACCAACTTTTAGGAAATGAATGTTCACGATTATACACATCACCTTCCTTTTTGTAACCACCCGCCTGATCGACTCCGAAAGTATAGTTCGTCATATCAGAATAGATATCCCAAACTTTACCATCATCACGCCGGTCTGTTGTTTCAAAAGCAGTCCACAATGCATCATAACTTAATGCAGTATGCTCATTGATAATCTTATAAAATGCCGTTTTCAGGCTAGCACCGCAATAACCTTCGGTCGCATCATAATAACCGGAAGGAACCTGTGCCCAAACGCCTAATAAAAACGACTGAATCAAGAATAATAAACAAAATCTTTTCATAGGCCCTAGTTTTTAGCGAAAATAGTAAAAACTGATTAGAAATGATTCATTTATCTCCATAAAAATCAGTATTTATGTTATATATCATTTACTCTGTAACCGAAAAGAAAACCTACTGTAAAAAAGCCCTGTCATATCCTCTATATTGCAAAACATGACTCTTTTTAAGGTAAAGAGACAGAATTCATCTCTATTTCTTACCCTGCTACTGATTAAACCCACAGAAATACTTGTATTTCATACATTTATTTCATACATTTGCTTCTTTCATTATCTAACCTGTTCATTACTATGCTTAAAACATTACAATCATTTTCCATGGTCTTTCTTATGACCATTTTCTGTCCATTATCACATGGACTTTCAATCACAGTCAACCGGCCTGTTCCAAAACAAACAGATTTTTCTGTAAACACCTATTCCATCACAAGTGAGTTACAGGAAACAATCACCAAAGCACAGACCTATCTAGCCCATAGTACCGGAGGAGACCCTTCACCATTACAGTCTGCCTTGGAAGTAGCCATGTCCCTCACTTCCGACAGTTCTGATTCCGAAAAAGAAGCGGCCTTACAAACCCTTCGGGAATGCATGCAAACTTTTGTTTTGGAAGCAGAACCTACAGATGACATTGCTTTTGACGTGACTTTCTTGATAAAAAACCCCAGTTTTTCCTCATCAGCTGAAGGTTGGTCCATAGCTCCGACAGTAAATTTTGGTGAAGCAGAAATTTTCAATAAAACATTCAATCTTTACCAAACCCTGAAAGAAATGCGATGTGGACTCTACCGGCTCAATGTAACCGGGTTCCATCGTAACGGCAACTATCAACCGGGAATAGAAAAAGAAGGTAATGCCGGCTGTGCCATTTATGGCAACCAGACAGAACAACCTTTGCTTTCCCTTTATTATGACGAAGAGGCCAGACAATTCAATCAGACGGGCGGCTATGCCAACAGCATGCAGGAAGCCCAACAGATTTTTGATAAAGGCTTTTATACAGACAACCAGGTGGTATTCGAACAGGAAGAAGACGGCAACATGGTAATCGGATTGAAAAACAACAACTCGCGAAATGCCAACTGGACCTGTTTCAGAAATTTCACCTTGGAATATCTTGGTAAAAACACAGGAGGAAGAATAGTTGGTACGTTCCGCATCTCTTCTCCACAAATGTCCAATACCGGTTCCTGGACACCCGGAGAACTGGCTGGCGAAACAACCCCCGTGTATCATACCGCCTCCCTGCTTCCAGGAAAAAGCGGATATTGGATTCTTAAAGAAGAAAAGAAAAAGCAATATTCCTTATGTAACGCCAAAAACGGACTTTACCTGACCTGGGATGGACAATACGTCACAGAAGGTTATCTTAGACGCTATGTTGACCTGACATCAGAACTGAAGGGAGACAGTTCTCTTTGGACCATAACACCGTTATCAGACGGAAACTGCATCATACGTAATGTTTTCCGTCCTGAACATTTGGCTGATCTTCGTTCACCCAGCCATATTGTAGGTACATACGAGAATAGCGGAAACGCCGGAAGCAACCAATTATTTCAATTCTACACCCCTACGGGACAATTAACAACAAACTTCAATGGAGAATCCGTCAGAAAAGCCCTTCTGCAATTTGAATTAAACAGCAAAGAACCGGCATACAACATGACTGACGGCACTTATCTGCACACCTTGCCAGAAGAGTTATTCCGTAGTGGAACAGCCACAGTTCAAATACAATATGAACTTAAAGAAGGATACACCGAGTTGCTTATAGAAGATATTCCCGTAACAAGCGGCACTACGTTCACATTTAAGGAAATTAGCGGTGACCGCAGCTATAAAATCGGAGTCAGAAATACAGATGGGGAAATTACTGAAACACAGCTCTCGTTCACGGCTTTACCTATCGTACAGATTTATGGTTCTTTCGGAGATGACTATTCAGAAGGAAGTATCAGAGTGAACGAACCGGAAGTTGCAGGAGCTGACACCCTCATTGATGCCCAAATACGCTGGAGAGGAGCATCTACACGTTACCGGATGAAAAAGCAATATGCCATAAAGCTCTATGATAAGGAAGGCGAATCCAAGGATGCATCCTTCTTCGGATTGCGTGATGATAACAACTGGATACTGGACGGTATGAGTATAGACAAAGCACGTATGCGTAACCGTGTTGTAACCGATTTGTGGAACTATATGGCTGAAAAGCCCTATTACTTTGATGACGAACCAGAAGCCAAGACTGGTACACGTGGTCATTTCGTAGAAGCGTTCCTCAATGATGAATATGTCGGTATCTATTGCATGACTGAGAAGATGGACCGCAAACAAATGAAACTGAAAAAAATAGATGAAGACACACCTGAAGCGCCCATACGAGGCGAACTGTGGAAGTCCAGCGACTGGAGCTATTCTGTATTCATGGGGCACTACTATGACCAGAATACTTACCCCATGACACCTCCACCTTCTTTCGATAACAGTTCTGAGACTTGGGACGGCTATGAAGTGAAACATCCTGACCTTGAAGATGGCGAACCCGTAGACTGGCAGGATCTTTATGATGCTGTTAATTTTGTAGCTATCGCTCCTGATGAAACATTCAGCTCACAGGTAGGAGACTATTTCGACATCCCGGTTCTGGTAGACTATTATATTCTGATGGAGACTATTCTCAGTGCAGACAATCACGGAAAGAATATGTATTTCGGTATTTACAACCGTAAGAAAAGCAAGAAAATGACATTCGCCGTATGGGACCTTGATTCAACCTGTGGCAGAAGATGGGATTCAAGCGAAATTGATCCGTCACAAGACTATACCGAATATATATCAGCCAATGAGCACGGTGACTATAATTTATTCCGACGGATGAAAATGCTTAATGCAGAAGCTTTTAATGAACGCGTCAGAACAAGATATGCAGAACTACGTCAGACGGCACTCCATACCGACAGCATTGTTAACCGTTTCACTACCTACAAGGATCTGTTTGAATTGAGCGGAGCTGCTTCACGAGAAGAAAAAAGGTGGAACAATACTGATGCAGGAACGTTGGATTTTGACGATGAAATGAATTATCTTCGAAACTGGTTTACAACCAGAATGGAATTTATCGACGGCCAGCTCTGTCCGGATGGTATCTCAAATACTGTTCTGCAATCAAATCTTGAAGTTTACGGTTGCGAAAACAGTCTTATCATCAAATGTTCTGAACCTGAATATATAAGAGTATATTCTTCAACAGGTACTTTGCTATTGACCAAACAGATAGAGCCTGGAACGACCAAAATTCCTAATCTGGCAAAAGGTTTGTATATCATTAATCATCAGAAAGCAATTGTCAGATAAGAAATCAGGATAAATTAAAAGCCAAAGCTGCCCATTCATACCTACGGACAGCCTTGGCTTAATTTTTTAACCGTATGAATACTTATAAGGACTTCTTAAAACGAATCTCATACAAATCCTTACGCCTGTCTTTCAATGTCCTCACACTACCATAGGTATGTAATTCATTCAACAGATCCAAATCAACATCCGATACAAGGATCATCTCCGTATTCGGTGTTGCTTCCGCACGTTTGCCATCAGTAGGAAACGCGAAATCACATGGCGTAAACACACCGGATTGGGCATACTGGATATCCATATTATGCACACGCGGCAAATTGCCGACACTTCCTGCTATCACTACAAAACATTCATTCTCGATTGCACGGGCTTGGGCACAGACTCTGACACGTGAATAAGCATTTTGCGTATCGGTAAGGAATGGTACAAACAAAATCTGCATACCCTGATCTGCCATGATCCTTGAAAGTTCCGGGAACTCCACATCATAACAGATCAATACACCTATTCTGGCACAATCAGTTTCAAAAGTCTGAACTTTACGACCACCTGTAAGTCCCCAGCTTTTAGTTTCTTCCGGAGTCACATGAATCTTCTCATACATCTCGTATGTACCATCCCGCCTGCACAGGAAACCTACATTATATAGACCGTCCTCGCGTTGATGTGGCATACTTCCGGTGATGATATTGATATTATAACTGATAGCCAACTTAACAAAACGATCACGGATTTCATCCGTATAAGAACACAAACCACGTATAGCCTGCGATTCGCTCATGTGATTAAACTCTTCCATCAATGGTGCGTTAAAATACTCGGGAAAGAGAATAAAATCACTCTGATAACCAGAAACCGCATCCACAAAAAATTCTATCTGCTCAAACAAGTCATCTATAGAATGATAATTACGCATTTGCCACTGTACCAATCCCACTCTGACACTGGTCTTGGCCGGCAACGGATTTTCAGTGGGTGGTTGATAATAAATATTATCCCACTGAAGAAGACAGGCATAATGACGTGATTCTTCATCATGAGGCAGATAATTGGTCATTACCTTACGGACATGGAAATCATTCGATAACTGGAAAGTCAGCACAGGATCATATATTTCACGTTTACGTACCTGCTCAATATATTCCTTAGGCCGCATCTTATCAGCATACTTATGATAATTAGGAATACGTCCACCAAACATTATGGCTTTCAGATTAAGCTTTTCACAAAGGTCTTTCCTATACTCATACATACGTCTGGCCAAGCGCATTCCTCTAAAATCAGGATGAATGAAAACCTCTATACCATAAAGGATATTACCTTTAGGATTATGCGTACTGAAAGTCTCCTGTCCTGTTACTTTCGCATAAGTATGATCTCCTTTTACCAAATCATAATCAACAATAATAGAAAGTGCACAACCTACAATTTTATCGTCCACCACAGTCACTATCTGACCTTCAGGAAAAATACGGAGCAACGTTTCTATCTGTTTGTGCGTCCAGAATACATCGCTGCCATCAGCATAGACACGGCGAAAAGACTGGGCCAACTGACCATAATCTTCAATCTGAAGAAGACGGATCTGAATTTTACCGATATTCTGAGTATCCATAAGTCTTTTATCTTTTTTAAACCACTGCAAAGTTATAGCTTAAATTCATGCAATGTACAGAATGAACAAAAAAACGTTTGAATCCCAATATAAAAATTCAATATGTTATATCAGATATATACTGAATCTACATTTTGTTTTCAGATCATCAGAACTAAATCTTAATCCTTAACGTCACAAATAGATCAATAATCTAGAGCTTACAAAAACAGCATAAAAACAAATACATTTTCATATTCAAATTAATTAATAATCAATTTTTCCATCAGATTTTTAACAAATTTCTTTTTTTAATATCTACCTTTAAATAACTATAATGACACATTTTGCCACTTTTTAATGAATAATTTGTCAATTCTGTATGCCAAAAACGTTAAATAGCAGCTTTTTTTTCATATTTCGCCCTTATTTGCACGAATTTTAAATAAATAGTACTAACTTTGCACTCAATTATCACGAAAAAAATCATTCAATTTTCTATTTTACACTTCTGAAGATATGAAAAGAATCTATCTTTTGTTAATTTTTTTGATCACATGTGGAGTAAGTTCATCCTGGTCGCAATCATTCCGTGTCACAGGTGAAATTATTTCTTCTTCTGACAAAGAGCCTCTAATGGGGGTTACCGTCAAGGAGAAAGGCAGCTCCCAAGGCGTGGTCAGCAATTTGGACGGCCAGTTCAGCATAGAACTGAAAGGAGAAAAAGCCGTACTTGTGTTCTCTTACATCGGAATGAAAACCCGTGAAGTGACAGTTACCCCTTCAACCCCATCTCTTGTGATCTCGTTGGAAGACGTCAACAAGCAGATAGACGAGGTTGTAGTGATAGCCTACGGTACGCGTAAGAAAGGTACCATTGCCGGTTCGGTGGCCTCAGTGGGCTCAGAAAGCCTCCGTGACGTTCCCGCCGCCAGTTTCGACCAGGCCCTTCAGGGCAAGGCT
>OJNH01003510.1_pt1 | contig 10042 bp, 9 predicted proteins | sample 1597361 | NCBI WGS metagenome assembly OJNH01 (sample SAMEA2452136, study PRJEB22498) | human gut metagenome | biome: human feces; feature: human gut; material: feces | place: Australia | collected 2012
GGAACAACCGGTTCCAACTGGAAGACATCTCCCACGAACAATAGCTGCTTTCCGCCAAAAGGCAATCGCATATTACCGGAATAGACCCTCAAGATACGATCTACACAATCAATAATATCCGCCCTCACCATCGATATCTCGTCAATGATGATCAAATCGACCTCCGCGATAATTTTCCGTTTCTCCTTCGGATACTTAAAAAACTCAAAGATACGACCATGAGACAAACTTAAATCCGGATCATCCGGCAACATCGGCCGAAAAGGGAGCTTGAAAAAGGAATGCAAGGTAACGCCGCCCGCATTTATGGCCGCTATTCCGGTAGGAGCCAGCACCACATACTTTTTCTTCGTATGATTGCAAATATACTTCAAAAAAGTAGACTTGCCGGTCCCTGCTTTCCCTGTCAGGAAAACAGACTGGCGAGTGTGGGTGATCAGTTGCAAGGCATCCTGAAACTCCTTATTGTTCGTGTCTAACTGAAAGTCCAAGTATATAATTTTTAGATGAGACAAAGCTATGAAAATATTTACAGATCACTCTAATAATATCCCTCAAAATATTTGGCAGTCTCCATAAAAATCACTTATTTTGTGATATCAAATTAATATCAAAAACAAATCATCATGAAAGCAACCGAAAAGACATTCAACGGACTGAGAATCTCGGGGTTTATTGCCCTTTTTCTCCTATTAGCTCTATCGGGTCTCTGCTGCTATTTAATCGCAGGCACCAACGAGACTTGGAGCGTAATCACCGGCATCGTCGGACTCTGCCTGTTAGTGGTTTGTTTATTGGGATTCATGGAAATCGAGCCCAACAATGCCCGAGTAATGCTCTTTTTCGGAAAATATAAAGGGACAATTACTGATAACGGATTTTTCTGGGTCAATCCACTTTACAGCAAAAAGAAAATCACGTTACGTGCCCGTAACTTAGATGTCCCTCCTATCAAGGTTAACGATAAGGTCGGTAATCCGGTTATGATCGGGGCCGTGATGGTTAGCAACCTGTCGTAAATACCGGGACCCTACATCATTAATGTAAGAATTTAATATTAATACTAGTATATGGCCAAAAAAGATAATACTGTCAAAAGCTTCATCCTTCGGGTGGACGCTGATATGATGGAAGCTATCGAAGCTTGGGCTGCGGACGAATTTCGCAGCACCAATGGCCAAATCCAGTACATTCTGGACCAAGCCTTACGAAAGGCAGGACGGTTGAAGAAGAAAAGACTGCCCCGGCCACAAAACGACGACAAGTCATAAAAAAAAGCCTGATCTTTCGATCAGGCTTTTTTATTAACGGCTAATGAACAGCCAAGCATCTTTATACTTTTCTATTTTTCGAAGTGTCGCCATGTAGCTCTCGGCATCCGCCCGGTTATTAAACTTATCCGCATAAATACGATATTTACCATCACGAACCACCTTGCTTACATTCTTACATTGCGTGCGGTCTACACCGGATATATACTCATTCGCCTGCTCCTCTGTCGGGAAACTCGCTATTACGATATGATACATCTTTTTCGTCGCCACGAGTTCCGCTTTCGGAGCGGGGACAGCGACTTCTTTCCTTACCTCAGGGGCAGAAGGCGCTTTGGCAATCTCAGTCTCCTTAGTCGCTTCTATTTTGGGAGTTACCTCCGCTACCATCTCGTCCACTTGAGATATTTGAATTTCCTCCGGCTGAGAAATAGGTTCCTCGAACCTATAATTTATCATCTCCGTAGGAACAAAACTAGCTGTATAAGCGGACAGGTTTACTTCTTTCACCGGAGTCGAAACCACAAAGAATAATGCGACAGCAGCAGCTGATGCCGCAACAACCCGGATCAACTTACGACTAACCGGGATATAGAACACATCTTTCTTTTTCTTACCCGCAAGTAAAGCAACCTCTTCCCGCTCCTCCTCCAATGATCGCAAAACCGGAAAATGAAACGATGGTAAACCATACGAATCCGCATTGAATACCCCAGAATCGCCCGGCGTAAAAATGGTCTCCCCTTCCTCTCCTATAGAGAAAGTCCCGATTCGCCCCAATGTTATCCGCTTGTCTTGTTCCAAAGAAACATTCAAAGCCTCGATATCCTCTTCCAGCATCAACTGAGCTTTCCGGTAATCAACGCCATACGTCTGCATATATGACTCGGAGAGCAAGCCGTCTGTATGCTGTAGCGTGACATTAAACATAACCTCTTTACGCATCGGCCGGAACAAATGTTCCTCTTCCTGATACGTCGCCGGCAAAGTTTGCAGCACGAAACCACCAAACTTCGGCAAGATCACACAATCGTGCGTCAGCAACAAGCGTTCAATATGTGTTATTATCCTTAACATAGAGACAAAGGTAAATATCTTTATAGAAATAACAAAAAAAGAGCACTTTTTTCCTTTGAAATGACCCGGAAAATTATATGCATGACATTCTCATTTCAAAATCCACATGACACCCATATAGTCATCCGACCCTCCATACTGGTCGCTAATTGATTTTGAGACATTATCCATATTGTAATCCAACTCTTCCGATGGATACATCCATCTTAACGGCATTTTATCAGAAGGTATATTCCTATTCGATTTCGGATTTATCGGAATATTCGGTACACCTGTCCTACGATATTCAAAGAAAGCATTGTAAGGTGTTTGAAGAAACGTCAATATGTACTTTTGCCAAATAATCTGACTCAACTGTTCTTGAAAATCACTAGCGAATTTAACGCCTTGGTTTCCGAGATATTCTTGAATATAGGCATCTGTTATTTTTCGATTATGATGGAACATAACATCATCGGGTGTATTATCCGCCACAAACCGCATTGAAGAACGAACGCCTTCCTCATAATACTCTTTGGGACTTTTTGAGATAAAACCTCTCAGAGCCATCTCAGCCAGTATAAAATTTTGTTCTTGATAACTCAAGAAAAATACAGGCTCGCCCTCCGGCAGTTCCTCGTAGCGATCATTTATTTGAGAAACAGTTCCCCCACTCACAAAAGTCAAGATCTCAGACTCCGGTAAGGTCGGGTCAACTCCACCATAAGCATCCCATTCCGAGGGATCCAACTTGGCCTCTTCTGAGCTCGGTGTCGGTTTCGCATAATAAAATAAACGATAATCTTTCAAGGCTTTCAATTTATCAACAAAAAGATTAGTCATCCTGTCATTATTCACAAAACTATTAATTTCCTTAAAATAAGGATATTTCTGTCCAGCCTTATTAGAGTACACAACTTGGAAATTATCCGCACTCGACTCAAAAACAGGTCTGTTATTGATAATCTCATTGATTCTTTCCCGAACCTTTAAATCCGGATCATCGACCTTTTTATACAAATTAAGAAGCAACTTCAATTGCATAACATTCACAGCCTTACGCCATTTCGTCACATCCCCTCCATAAATATAATCACCCTCAAAATTAGTGCCAGCACTAAAGAGACGGTCCGCCTCATCCAATTCATTCAATAACCCGAGAAAAACATCTTTTTGAGAGTCATATTTCGGGAAATACACCTCTTCATCCTCAGCTCTTAAAGCTTCAGAATAAGGTATGTCCCCCACTTGCATTGTCAAATTGAAGAAAAAGAAAACCCGTACGAAATGAGACAATGCCGTATAGGAGTTTTTCAACTCATCATTCGTCGCAAAATCAATCATCTTCGAGGCATTCCGCAAATCTCTCAAAGCATCATAATTCGCTCCACCCAACAAATTGAATGCCAGATCTATATCATTAGCCTCTGTCCACGACAAATACTTAGCTAACAATTCATCCCGGATAAAATCCTTTCCATTCCCATTTTTATAAGTGGTAATATCACGTAACAGTTCTGTTGCCAACATCGCAGATGTTACTTTGTTAGTTGAGTCGGGATTTGTATTTACGCTTTCGAAATCATCACATCCAATCATACCCAACAAAACCAGTCCGCATATCAATATATTTTTAATTTTCATACGTTTAGCTTTTAAAATTCAACTTTCAAGTTTACACCTACATACCTTATAGATGGAGAAGATATATCCTCGCCCTCAATATCCTCAAAGCCATCCGGATCCGAGAATCTAAAATCTTTGGTCAACACAAATAAGTTCTGTCCGATAAAGCCTACATAACAGCTATTCATACTTAACTTACTAATAAACTTCTTCGGCAAATTATATCCGATTGACATTTCCCTCAATTTCAAGAACGTCTTTTTCTGAACTAATTTATCTGGATTATTATGGCTGCTTCTTACAAAATCCTCATAAGAAGTCTCGATATCATTCGGAGCGAATACCCGCGTATCTGATGTAATCCTGCCATATTGATCATATTTGACCTCGCCTGATACAATCTTGACACCTTCACCCACATAATTTTTCTTGCCATTCACCACCTCATCATATCTCCATTGATTGTCCGTATCCGGATGAGCGCCGGTTTCCAACATGTGGAATTCCGTATTCGACCATGATTTTCCACCAATACGGCCATCAAAATTGAGTGTCAGCGTAAAGTTCTTATACTTGAATACATTCGCTAGACCATACTCTAAATCCGGATCCGTATAACCTATCAAAGAGCTATATTGGCTCCTAGACATCAAGCCATTCGTATTAATAATATAATTACCATCCGGATCTTTGTCATAGCCTTTATATGAATAAGAATCCGTACGAGCGCCCACGTATGTCCACAAATTATCCGGGCTGAAGCTCTCATCCAATTTAGCGTAATACCTCTTGCTCGTCGAAAGATTCAACGACACATCCCATGAGAAATCACGGACTTGCACCGGAGTAGCGTCAATAGAAATCTCCACCCCCCGACGAACATATTCTTCGTCAATATTCATCAATCTCGATTTATATCCCGTAGCGGAAGATATCCTTTGGCTGATCGTATTATTATAAGTCAACTTATTGAAATAACTCACATCTAATTTCAAGCGATGTCCTTGCAAGAAGTGAATACCCGTACCGATTTCCCATGTACGATTCGTGATAGGCTTCACGTCGCCACGCAAATAATCCGGATAACTAGCCGTATTCAAGCCATCCCAAACATTCTGTCTAATCGTATAGGCCCGATCTAAATCATAAATAGCTAAATCGGTTTTAGAGACAGTCCACGATCCTCTCAATTTCCAGAAGGGTATCCAATCCGGCAAGCTTATTATATTAGAAGGAATAATACTCACTCCCACGGAAGGATAAAAATATGATTTATCATTTGAAGGCAAAGTAGAAGACCAGTCATTACGCCCTGTAGCCTCCAGATAGTAAGTATCCTTATACCCCAATGTCAACGTGCCGAACAGACTATTTACTTTTTTCGTCTTAGTCTCCGCATCCACGATCGGACTTTCTACGGAAGCTTTTATCGAATAAAAACCGGGAACAGACAAACCTCCACGCGTCCAAGAGTCTAGATCATCCTGCTTGTACCAAAAAGAAGATAATCCCACAATCGCATCAACTGTAAAATATTTCCATGTAAAATCACCATTCACAATCAAGTCATTATTGAAAGAAGATCCCCCCTTTTTTCGATATTCATAATAACCACGTTTTTCGCCGCTATCACCCACTGAACGACGCTTTTCCGTGCCGTTATCATAATTGTCGAAACCGGAACGTAAAGTTACCTTAAGATTCTTCATGATATCGTAACTCAAGGTAGCATTCGCATTGAACACATTATTATCTCTCGAATCAATTCGCTCGTTCATTAAGAAATAAGGATTATCATACCAAGCAGAAAAACCCCAATTTTGCTGCTGATCCGGAACCTTCCAATAATTTTTGAAATCACGAATGTCATATTCCGTACCTCCCCAAATCAGCATATTATAAAGGATGTTACCTCCACCATAATCCACTACCGGCATATTGGGTGACTTCATCTTCTTATAAGACATTCCCGCATCCAGTTTGAACTTCTTATAGGTAATATTCCCACTCATATTCACGATATACTTATCCAATGAAGAATTGGGATACTGTCCATTCTGATGCACCTGCGTGGCTGATACACGAAAACCACCCAGTTCTCCAGATTGAGATACATTTACATTTGTATTGGTCACCAAGCCAGGACGCATAAAATTCTTCACATTGTCACGTCCTTTGGAAACCAAGGGCATCACTCGCATGGTCATTGTCTCCGGATCATATTGCTCAACCTCACGGCCGTCCATATAATCACCCCAGACATAACCACTATTATACTCCATACGGCCATAGTTTCCTGTACTATAACTAGATTGCACCTCTGGCAAACGTAAATACCCCGCTTGAAACATAGTATTATTTGACACATTCACGGTCAGTTCTCCTGATTTTCCTCTCTTTGTGGTAATCATTACAGCACCGGCACGCCCTCGTACGCCATATAAAGCCGAAGCAGTAGCTCCCTTCAAGACATCAATACTTTCGATATCATCCGCACTGATATCACTCAATGTAAAATTGCCATAAGCCACACCATCCACTACTATCAATGGATTCTCACCCCTTAATTGCAATTCCGGAGCCTCTGAGATCTCGGAGCTATTATTGATAGACAAACCCGCTATCTTTCCCGTTAAGCTTGTAGCCACATCCGTACCCTTAACAGCCGTAAGTTCCTCACTACCGACCTTTTGCACAGAATAACCTAATGCCTTTTCCTCTCTCTTGATACCTAACGCCGTAACGATTACCTCGTCTAATTTCTGAGTATCTTCCTGTAGTTTAACTCTATACACTGAGGATTTATTTATCGTAACCTCTTTTTGTACATACCCTAAAAAGAAAATCAAAAAACCCGCCCTATCCGGTACCTCCAAGCTAAAATCACCATCCAGTCCGGTAATCGTACCTAGCGTAGTACCCTTCACTACGACATTAGCTCCAATAATTGGTTCCCCTTGCGGATCCGTAATGACACCTGTGACTTTTCTATATGATTGCAGCTTCTCTTTTATTCCTTTTGCAGGATTCGAATCCGTCACCGACAATATAATACTATTGTCCAAAACTTTATACGTAACGTTGGTATCCTCAAACAACTCTTCAAGTATCGAAAACACATCTTCGCCATCGCTTCTAATAGAGACCTTCCTACTGGTGTTTATTTTTTGATTATCATAAAAAAAGCTGTACTCGGATTGACTTTCGATCTCCTTTAATACATTCTGAACCGATTCATTATTAACTTCAATAAATAAAGAGGCAGACTGCCTACGCTCAGTAATACCATACCCCATACTGATTGATCCCATTAACAACATGCCAGCTAACTTCATCCTTAATGGCAATCTACAACTGTTATAGATGTTTCCCATAGATTTAAATTTTTTTTAAGATTAAAACGTCATGATAATGATTCTCCAGGTCTGGATACAACCAAGTTTCTGTCTAAGTCAAGAATATGTTTCATTCATATTTTTAGAATTTAAAGATTAAACAATTAATAAAGTATCACTCTCTTTTTCAATACCTCACCATTTCCTCCAACCTCTTGCTCTATGGAATAGTTTATATGAGAGGCTATTTTAAAATGCTCTAAAATCCGATCCAATCTCATATTCTTAAATACCCCAGTAAAAGAACAGGATCGTAAATGATCGCCTCTCACCTCAAATTCAACATTGAAACATTTGCTCAATGTCCATAAGACCTCATCTAATGGAGTGTCTCTCAAGAGGATCGTACCATCTCTCCAAGAAATGTCCCTTTCCACATCCGTTTTGCACATATCTACACTTTTTTGGACTCGATCGTATATCACCTTATCTTCTGGTCGCATCAATAAACAACGCTTCTCCTTCTCCGCATTTACGTATGACAACCGGATCGATCCTGAGATCAATGTGGCCGAGACAAATCCATTATCCTTATACGCATCGACATTAAAATCCGTACCAAGTACCTCTATCGTAACTTGATCCTCAACTGAATGAACTATAAATTTACGATTCGGGTCTCTCTCCACCGAAAAATAGGCTTCTCCATTCAACTCTACCTCCCGTCGATCTTGAGCAAATTCAGAGGGATACTTGATATGTGTATTTGAGTTCAGCCAAACCTTAGATCCATCTGGCAGCATGATCGTACCTGTCATTCCTGAATTCATTCGTACCTCGATCCACTCTAGTTGCCTTGAGTCCTTTTTCAACAGATAGATACTCACGCTGGATAATAAAATGATCAAAAGAATAGCTGCGGTTTGTTGAAACCTTGTTTTAACAAATAACCAAGATCGCTTACGAAGCATTTTCCTTTTGACCCGTCGTAAAGCTTTCTCCGATGATGTTTTTCTTAAATTAGACCATGTAGTTGTAGCGAATAGAATATAATGCACATCACGAGCAATTTGTCTATTTTTCTCCGATGCTTGTATCCACTCTTCCACACACTCAGCCTCTCTATCCGTTAACTGTTTTGTAAAGTAACGCAAGAGAACAGATTCATTTATTTTGGGGTAAAAACGACTTTCCATAACTCTTTTTATACATAAGAGACATAAGCCAAGATATCTCCTAAACAAAAAGAAGAAAAAATGTAAATATTTTTTCATACGATTTATAATCGTTATATAACGTGAGTTCGATGTAAAATCAGAAAATAGCAAGTCGCCCGTCGTCGATGAACTTTAGGCGGGTTTCTTGTTCAAAAAGCAGTATGCTGCGATAGCTGACAATGAATTAAAAAACGATGTCTGAAAAATGTTCAATCTGTGCAATGTCCTTCAATTCATCATTGGCCGTTTCAATCAAGGTTCTTTTTCTGGGCTGAATCTTGTCAGCAATACTTATCAGGGAGTTTCTCACGCTGTTTTTAACTTTAGTGACAAGCGGTCTACCGTTAAGAAAGAGACTCTCGAGCAGAGCCTGACCGATATATCCCTTGTCCGCACATAGTTTCCCTTTGATGTTCTATAGGAACTTATCATTGTTTCAATGGCTCACGGTCATCTATATTTCCATGTGTAAACATGAAATTAACAATTTCACTTTTGTCATTGGTTATTAAATGTAACTTAAATCAGAAGAACCATCCCATAGGAGATTTTCCACGCACTGCAATCCTCTCAAATGTCTTATGAATCAGAATCCTCTGATTACGACATACACCTAAGGGGGATAGAGTCGACGAGACTAATACATGTACAGGTTCTCAACGGTACCTTCTTGATGAAAATGCTCAGAGGGGAATCCGTGCTTCCTTCTCCAGTTCCACGAAACGGTTATAAGACACCTTGTATGAAAACAGGTATTTCAGATATTTACGGACATATTCCTTGTGATAATGCTTGAAGCAGCGGAAACCACCGGAATGAAACAGGATAAGAATGACCATAATCTCAGCGTCGCTCATATGGTTAGGTTTGTTACGATGCCCACTCTTCTTGTCTTCAATCATATATTTTTCCTGTTGTAATGCAAATTCCTCGCAAAAAACATTGACCATACAATAAATCTCTGTAATTTTAGACTTTGAGAAGATAGTGGTAATCTTTTAAATGTTATATTCAGTACTATAAATTTAATACTTTTATCGCTATATTCCTATTTAACAATAGATTATATCTATTCTTATATCGAACTTACGTTAGTTTAGGAAATACTATAATGAAAAAGTTAAAAAGTACGTTAAATGAAGACATCCAACTTTTCACTTCCATCCAAAAAGGTGACAAGAAGGCCTTTGATCTCCTCTTCCTCAAATATTATCCCAGACTCTGTTCCTACGCATGCCAATATGTAAATTTTAATAACAGTGAAGAAATTGTTCAAGAAATCATGATATGGTTATGGGAGAATAGAGAAGTGATCAAAATAGAATCCTCTCCCATACCCTATCTGTTCCGAGCTGTTCGAAACAACTGCTTGAGGCAAAAAAACAGGGATGAACTGAAAAATAAAATCCTAACAATATTATATAATCATGCTAATACCCCCTACGACGATCCAAACTTCTACATCGAAGAGGAACTGATTCATAAAATAAACAGATAGCTAAAAAGTAAATTTGAGAAAAGCGTAGCGATTCAACTG
>OJNH01003515.1_pt1 | contig 10033 bp, 10 predicted proteins | sample 1597361 | NCBI WGS metagenome assembly OJNH01 (sample SAMEA2452136, study PRJEB22498) | human gut metagenome | biome: human feces; feature: human gut; material: feces | place: Australia | collected 2012
CATACCGGGATGCATAAGCACTGGCTGCTCCCACCAGATCTTCTTTTAGCTGGCTGATGGTCTGTCCTGTAAGTCTTGCCATTTCACCAAGATGTGGGGTAATGATAATATTTTCTGTATAATAAGAAGTAAGATAAGGATGGGATGCAATGGTATTTAACCCATCTGCATCCAGGATCACCGGAACATAGGCACTGGTAAGTATATCCTCTACCAGATATTCTACATAAGGCTCACTTCCAAGTCCCGGTCCTAAAACCACTACACTTGCCCATTTCATCTGTTCCTCGATCATTTCTTTAAATTCTTCTCTTCCCTGAAGAAGCTGATCCGGAGTATAGGATGCAATGATCGCCTCCGGAAGGAGTCCCTGAAGGATGGGACGGTTTTCTTCTACTGTGAGGATCTTTACCAGTCCGGCTCCTGCTCTGTAGGCAGTAAGGGCACTTAAATAGGCAGCACCATACATACCTGCACTTCCCGCTGCGATCAGCACTTTTCCAAAAGTTCCTTTGTTGGAGTCTGCTTTTCTTTCAGGAACCTGTAAAAGTTTCAATACAACATCAGCAAACTTTTGTTCTTCAAGTGCAAGAGGAACTTCATAAATACTCTTCATATCTCTGCATTCAATTACAGCTTCTTTAGAAACCGAGCAGAACAAAGCAAGCTTGTCTTTTTCTGTTTTTGGAATTGGTTTAGAAGTTCTGCAAACAAGAATTTCCGGCTGCAAACCGTAACTCCTCAAAAGACTTACGCTGTGCTGCGAAGGTTTAGTTTTTAATTCTCCAGAGGTTGGAAGATATGGAAGCAATGTACAGTGAATGTTTATCGCATTACCAATTCCGGCTTCTGTTTTGAACTGCCTTACTGATTCGATAAACGGCAAACCCTCTATATCACCAATTGTACCGCCGATTTCAATGATTTGAAAATCCGGTTTGAAATGTTTTTGAGCCTTTACCAATCTTGATTTAATTTCATTTGTTATGTGCGGAATTACCTGTACAGTGGCTCCAAGATAATCTCCTCTGCGTTCTTTTTGAATAACAGTCTGGTAGACGCTTCCTGATGTAACATTACTTAACTGGGAAAAATTTGTGTCAATAAATCTTTCATAATGTCCTAAGTCTAAATCTGTTTCAGCTCCGTCATCAGTTACAAATACTTCTCCGTGTTGAAAAGGGCTCATTGTTCCCGGATCAACATTTATGTACGGGTCAAATTTTTGTATAGCAACAGAATAACCTCTTGCTCTGAGTAATTTCCCTAATGATGCGCCGATAATACCTTTTCCCAATGAACTTACAACACCGCCTGTAATAAAAATATATTTTGTCATAGTTGAAACTCCTTAATATTATTAACTCTCCCTATCCCGTATCCGGAAGAAATGCAACAAAAAAAAGAGGGCAAGAAGCCCTCTTTAACTAATTAATTTTTGGAACTCTGAAAAATCCGTTTTCCTCATCCGGAGCGTTTTTCATAAGTTCTTCTTTTGTTTGTTCATAATATACTTCGTCTTCTCTCATTACATTTACAAAGTCAATAGCGTGAGCCATTGGTTCAACGTTTGATGTATCAACTTCGTTCATTGCATCAACGTGTTTTAATACATCGCCCAGCTGCTTTGTAAACTTTTCTTTTTCTTCTTCCGTTAATTCCAAGCGTGCCAATTTTGCTACGTGTTCTACGTCTTTTATTGTAATCATAATTTTCCTACTCCAATAATAATTATTTTATATTATCACAAAATTTTTTTCGGGCAAACAATATTTTCTTTTGTAAGTATAATTTTTTTGAGACAGTTAAACTCACCATCTTCAAGCTGTACTGTTATATAGTTTCTTGTAACACCTTTGAATTTACCGTTCTTAGCCGGACGTTTTTCAATCAAAACTTCCTGTTCTGAACCAATGTTAGATTTGAGAAAAGTATTGATTTTTTCTGCTGAAATTTTTTTTATAATCCCTGCTCGCTCTTCTTTAATCTTATCCGGCAAATGACCTTCCATTTTTTCAGCAATGGTTCCCTTTCTGATTGAATATGGAAATGTATGTATCTGGCTTAATTTTGACTTGTTCAGATTTTCTACTGTTGTTTGAAAATCTTCATCTGTTTCTCCTACAAACCCTGCAATAATATCGCTGCCCAAAAAAGGTTTATCAAATCTGGATACAATATCTTCAATCTGGTCTAAATAGTATTCTACTGTATAGTGCCTGTTCATACGTTTTAATGTTCTATTGCAGGCAGATTGTAATGATAAATGGAAATGCGGACAGAATTTTTCACTGTTCTGCAAAAAAGTTAGTAATTCAGGTGTAATTTCATGCGGATTTAGAGAACCTAGACGATAGCGCGGTATTGAGGTTTTTGTTTCGATTTCTTTTAGTAGAGGAAGTATATTCTTATCACCCCACAAACCAATATGAATGCCTGTTAAGATAACTTCTTTATACCCTAAGTCAGAATAACGATTTATTTCATTAATAATAAAATCAGAATCAGCGCTTCTTGATTTCCCTCGCCCGTATGGAATAATACAATATGAACATCTGTTATCACAACCATCTTGAATTTTTAGGCTTATTCGGGTTTTGGTTGTATCATTAAGAGTTACTTTGCAGAAATCTGTAGACTGCATAAGATCTTTAACTGAAAACACTTCGTCCTGTAAAATCAAATTTGCTAAACGAAATTTATCCTCGTTGCCATAAACATAATCAATAAATGGCTCTTCCAAAAGCTTTTCTTTTTCTATCTGCGCAATACAACCTGTCAGAATTGTTTTTAAACCCAGACTGTGCGCGTGTCTTAAAAGATACATTGCTTCATTATCACTGGTCTGTGTAACTGAACATGAGTTGAGGATGTAATAATAAGCATTTTTTAAGTCTTTGACCTGACTAAATCCTGATTCAATAAGTTTTTGAGCAACAATCTGCCCCTCAAACTGATTTGATTTACATCCCATTGATTTGATGTAGAAATTTTGCATAGCTTGTCGTTGCAATGCCAGCACCTCTATACTCTTCCATACATATCTTCGTATCTGATAATATCTTCTTCAATCAGAGGGTCACCCTTTTGAACTTCAATAATTTTTAGGTTATCTTTGTACGGATTCTGGAGTGAATGTACCGCTTTGAGAGGTATATCAATACTGTGGCCGGGACTAAGAATTAATTCTTTTCCTTCCAGAATAACTTTTGCCATACCTTCCAATACCACCCAGTGCTCACTTCTGAAGTTATGCGACTGTACAGATAATTTTTGCCCCGGATTTACCTGTATCATTTTTGTTAAAAATCCATTGCCCTGTGCAAGTACTGTGTAATAGCCCCATGGTCTGTAAACAGTTTTATGCACAAGGTGGGTGTCATCATTTTGTTTTTTTAATGTTTCAAAAATCTTTTTAACATCCTGCGTTTTATCAGATTTACACGCAAGAATTGCATCTTCAGTTTCTACAACAACAACATCTTCAAGTCCGATTGTCGCAACGAGTTTTGATGATGAGTACATAAGAGAGTTTTTAGAACCTTCATCTAAAACATGACCGATTTTTACATTGCCGTCTTTATCTTTAGGACTTACATCATAGATAGATTTCCAGCTCCCCAAATCATTCCAGTCGCTTTCAAGCTTAACGAGTGCTATCTTATCAGATTTTTCCATAACTGCATAATCAATAGAAATTGATGGCATTTTGTCATACTCTGTGAACGGAATTTCATCTGATTCAGAAAAATCAAAGTTGGAAAGTTTTGAATAAATTTCAGGAGATGCTTTTGCCAGTTCTTCCAGAAGTACAGACGCTTTGAACATAAATATTCCGCTGTTCCAGTAGTAATTCCCTGCAGAAACATATTCACGTGCAAGTTTTTCATTTGGTTTCTCTACAAATTTATTTACTTTATAACCGCGTTCAATATGTTTGTCTGTAACATTCACGTATCCATATCCTGTTTCAGGGTAAGAAGGTTTTATACCAAATGTTACAATGTAGCCAAGTTCTGCAATCTTTTCGCCTTCTTTAACGGTCATAACAAATTTATCTGTATTATTTATCATATGATCGGAAGGTACTACGAGAATTACGGGATCTATGTTGAATTTTTCTATAATGTATTTAGAAGCAAGCGCAATGGCCGGTGCTGTGTTTTTCGAAATAGGTTCTGATAAAACTACAGCCTTGTCATACATTGATGAAAGCTGATATTTAACATTAGATAAATGTTTTACACCTGTCATACTTATAATATTAGAAGCCGGCATGCATTCAGAAACTCTTTCAAAAGTTGCTTGCAGCAAACTCTCAGTGTTTTGAATGTTTAGAAGCTGTTTTGGATATAATTCCCTTGACAAAGGCCATAATCTGCTTCCTGAACCGCCTGCTAAAATTAATCCATACATCATAAATAAATTCCCTCTTATAACTCCCTGCTTCAATTCTAGCATAAATAAAAAATAATTGTAAAATAATTCAAATATGTGGTAAAATACAACACAAGGCAATGTTATTTTATGAAAATTTACTATAAGGCTACGTATACTTATAAAATATACAGGATGTTTTTGTCCGAATTGGAAGGGTTTGTAACAACTCTAGGTAATATTGCGCTATTGGGCTTAGAGTTTTTTAAAGGATTAAAAACCTTTCCAACAACGTACAAATCTATAATGGAGCAAGCTTCGCGTTTTGGTGTTTCATCTCTGCCTATAACATTGTCTATTGTCGGCATGACATCTGTAATTATTGCCATGCAGATTGCAGGAGAGATGGTTAAACAGGGCGCCGGAAATTATGTTGGTATGCTTGTTTCAATTCTTATGGTAAGGGAAGAAGGTGTCATTATGGCAGGATTTGCAATAATTTCTATGATTGGTTCTTCTCTTGCATCAGAAATTGCAACAATGAAAGTTACGGAACAGATTGATGCAATAAGAGTTCTTAGGGTAAATCCGGTGTATTACCTGTTTACCCCGAGAGTTATTGCGGGAACCTTGATGATGCCGGTTGTTGTAATTGTTTCATCGCTGTTTGGTATTCTGGGCGGTGCAGTTGCTTCAAATCTGGCTTCAGGGCTTACATACAAGGCATACTTTGACTCTGTATGGTTCGGTCTGAATATGCATGATTTAAATGTGTGTATTCTAAAGTCTTTGGCGTTTGGTTTTGTAATAACATTAATAAGCTGTTCTTGCGGAATGGAAGCAAGAGATGGTGCAAAGGGGGTTGGTATTGCAACAACAAAAGCTGTCGTCTGGTCTTTTGTTGCAATTGTAATACTGGATTTAATCTTTGCAGCAATGTTCTTTTATTAGTACCTGAGGGTGAAAGAAAAAATGGGTATAGAAGTTAAAAACTTAATAAAATCATTCGATAAAAAAGTTATTTTAGATGATATTTCATTCAAAGTTGATGATGGAAAAATTTTATCTATAGTAGGTTTTAGCGGCTCCGGTAAAAGTACTGTGTTAAAACTTATAAGCGGATTAATTGAAAAAGACTCTGGAGAAATAAATACTTCCGGAGGTGATATTGCAATGGTTTTTCAGTATTCAGCGCTTTTTGATTCGCTTAACGTCTTTGATAACATATCTTTTGCTTTGCAGGAGAGAAAAGATTTGAGGGGTAAATATACAAGAAAAGAACTTGAAAAAATAGTTGCAGAAAAACTAGAGCTGGTAGGACTTTCAGGTATTGAAGAACAATTTCCATCAGAGTTATCAGGCGGTATGCAGAAACGTGTAAGTTTTGCCCGTGCAATTGTTACCGAGCCTAAAATAATACTTTATGACGAACCAACAGCCGGTCTGGATCCAATTTCATCTACACTTATAGAAGATTATATTGTTCGTTTGAAGAATGAAACAAATGCCGCTTCTATTGTTGTAACTCACCAGATGTCAACAATAAGAAGAACAGCCGATTCTGTTTTGATGTTGTATAATGGACATGCAGTTTTTGAAGGGACTCCTGAGGAGCTAATGGAACAAAAAACTCCATATACTAAACAGTTCGTCACTGCTTCAATCGACGGCCCTATGAAAATGCTGGGTTAGTCAAACAAAGAAATTATTATTAACAAAAAGGAAATATAACAAATGAAAATGTCACCATCATTTAAAGTAGGAATATTAACACTTGTAGCATTGATTATACTTCTATTTACTGTTTTGTGGATAAAGGGGCGTTCTTTTTCTTCAGCAGAACGAATTGAAGTCCATTTTAAGGATGTAAATGGAATGCGTCCGGGCTCCGGTGTTCAAATGATGGGACTTCGTGTAGGACAAGTAGAAGAAATTATACCTGTTGTTGATGGCGAATCAAGTTATGTAAAGATGAAATTTGTTATTACAGAACCGGGAATTACAATACCAAAGGCATCAATGCTTTCTATACAGCAGTCAGGTCTAATCGGCGAACAGTTTTTGGAAATCACTCCTCCGCGGGTTCGTTCTGTTTATATTCCTGTTGTTGGAAAAGAGCTTTTATCAAATGATGCTCCGGTTGAGATTAAATTAGATGATAAATATTATGATGTAGGTAATGTTAAGAAATCTCAGATAATGACTGCGAAGCTTGTTCCAGATGAGTTAAAGGACTATATAAAGACAAATTATGCTTATAAGGTAGACTATGTGGTAAATCTTCCGGGACTTATCATACCTCACTTTATGACCGGTAAGATTGTTACAGAGGATGGAGTTAAAAAATTGAGAATCGCTCCGCTGGATAATGCTCCGCTTCCATATCCTCAGCAAACTTCTCCATATACTATAATTGAGCCTATGAGAATTGCTGATTTTATGGATTTGCAGTACAAAGCAGCAGAATCTTTAACAGAAACAAACCGAATTATTAATGAATTGCTGAATGATAGTATGATTGCAGAAATCAGGCAGTCCGTAACTAACTTTAAGGATTTAACAGCTCAGGCGACAACAACGCTTGCTAAGACAGAAAAGCTTATAGAAACATCAAGAAATGATATAGATGCTGTTCTGTGGATGATGAGTGATGTTTCTACAAACTTTAATAAACTTGCGACTAATATCAACGGAATTATTGGAGATGAGAAGTTCAAACCGATGATGTATGATACAGCAGAATCTATTTCAAATCTTTCTAAACAGCTGACTCCAATTCTCGGGGCAGTCGATGCTAAAGCTTTTGGTGAAGACTTAAATGCAGTTATGACTAATTTGAATGAAATTTCAACTTCTGTGAACAAGATGACAAAAGATGAAAACCTTAAGACGAAGATTGAAACTTCTATTGATAACCTTAATGTAACAATGTGCGAAGTGTCAAATGCACTGGAAACAATTAATGGTGAAGATGGCGATAAAGAAGGGTTAAAACAGATTGTTGAAGATACATCAGAAACTGTGGCAAACCTTAAGAAATTCTCAGAGAAATTGAATAAGAGATTTTTACTGTTCAGACTGATGTTCTAGGGTTAAATATGAAAATTGGTTATGAAGACTCGGGCTTCATAACCAATTTATAGACTTGATTTATTCTTATGATGAAGTAATAGTTGTTGATTAGTTGACCATGAAGAACTTATAAATATCTATATCTAAAGCTTCTGCAATCTTTATCAGACGTTTAATGCTTGGTGTTTTTTTCCCACGCTCAATTTCTGACAAATAATCTTTCGAAATACCAGAAATTTCACTAAGTTTTTCCTGAGTGAAATTTTTCTGGGTGCGAAAATATTTTATGTTTTTTATAAGTAATTCGATTGTACTATTTGTCATACCGAAATTTTAATAATTATTTATACTTAATGTAACAGGCAAATAGCACGGTAAAGATATTTAGTTTTGTAAACAATCTGGCCGAAAATGTATGCAGGGATTATGTTTGTTGTAGAATACCTTTTGGGAGATTTAGTGTGATGTTAGATAGTGCAGTAAAATTTATTGAGGAAAAAATAGGAGATTTTAAACCTGAGATTGGTATAATACTTGGTTCAGGGCTTGGTGATTTAGCAGATGAATTCTGTAAAATTTCTATCCCTTATTCGGAGATTCCTGGATTTGAAACTTCTACAATTTCTGGACATAAGAGCAGACTTGTATTTGCAGAAATTAATGGCAAGAGTGTTGTTATGATGCAGGGACGGTTTCATTTTTATGAAGGACATCCAATACAAAAAGTTGTATTCCCTGTGAAAGTTATGAAGAAAATCGGAGTTAAGACTCTAATTGTTACAAATGCCGCAGGTGGAGTTAATGCTGATTTTAAGCCTGCTGATTTAATGATTATAACAGACCATATTAATCATATGGGAGTAAACCCCCTTATAGGGCCAAATGACGCTTCTATGGGAGAAAGATTTCCTGATATGAGCGAAGTTTATTCTCAAGAGTATGTGGAACTTGCAGAAAAAGCCGGCAAAAAACTTGGTATTGATTTACAAAAAGGTGTTTATATAGCGCTTACCGGTCCTTCATATGAAACTCCTGCCGAGGTGAAAATGGCTAGAATTCTAGGTGCTGATGCTGTTGGAATGTCTACTGTACCGGAAGCAATTACAGCTTCCTGGGCAGGGATGAAAGTTATAGGGTTAAGCTGTATATGTAATTCAGCTGCCGGCGTAAGCACAGTTGGGCTTTCGCATGATGTTATTGAAGCCGCTGGATTAGCAAAAGAAAAGTTTAAAAAGTTGGTAAAAGAAATTATAAGAGAATTATGAGATTAGATAAATTTTTAAAGGTTTCAAGATTAATTAAGAGAAGAACTGTTGCAAACACTGTTTCAGAAATGGGTCGTGTGCTTGTTAATGGCAATCCTGCAAAACCGGCTAAACAGCTGAAAATTGGTGATGTTATTGAAATTGAGTATTCAAACAGAGTGGAAAAAGTGGAAGTAATTGTTATTCCAACGGGAAATGTAAGCGTGCAGGAAGCATCGAGCCTGTACAAAGTTATAGAGGAGTAAATATGCCTGTAATAAATGAACATTTTACAATAAATACACAGGGAAATAATGATATTATAAATATAACAAAACATGTTCAGAATTGTGTTTACCAGCACGAACTTAAGGATGCCCTAGTTTGTGTATCAATTCAAGGCAGTACATCTGCTGTTACAACTATTGAATATGAAACGGGGCTTATACAGGATTTAAAAGAGGCTCTTGAAAGAATTGCTCCAACAGGAGCGGAGTATCATCATGATGAAATCTGGCACGATGGTAACGGTTACGCTCATGTCCGTGCGGCAATTGTTGGCAGCTCTGTTAATATAGCTTTAAAAGACGGACAAAAAATGAATATCTATTGGCCTGTGCCAAGTGAGGCTAAAGAAAATTCTCATTTTCATATTGTTCATTTTAAAGGATTATCGCGTGATAGTGATTATGATATTAATGATCTTTTAACTACAAATATTCCTGAAGAAATATCTTGTGAGGTTGTTACGATAGAAAATCAAAAATTCGTAAAATTTTCTGTTGATAGTTTTTCTCCATTTGCTTTACTTTATGAAAAAGAAAATGGAGTTCATACAAATGATCCAAATGAAGAAATTAATCAAAAAGATAATCAAGATACAAATAAACAAACAAATAAAAAAATAAGTAACGAAACAATAACATCAACCAAAACAAAGGATAATAAAGAATCTATTGTAAAAAATAAACAAACACGATTGAATAAAAAAATTAAAACAGGAGATTTTTCAAGAAGTGATTTATGGATTTCGTTAATGATTCTTTCATTGATTCTTTTCTATGGAATAAAAAAGATTAAACAAAAAGTATAAAACAAAAGCCAAAGACATTTGCCTTTGGCTTTTTACTTATTTATAAGAACCAGGTCCTGCTTTGACAACAGTATTTGGTAAATTATATTTTTTAAAGTTTTCTTGGAACATTTTAGTAAGTTTTTTAGCTGTTTTGTCATATTCACGTTTGTTAGACCAAGTATTTTTAGGATTCAACATTTCCGCTGGAACTCCTGGACAGCTTCTAGGAATTTTTAAGTTAAAGAATGGTTCTTTAACATATTCT
>OJNH01003522.1_pt1 | contig 10015 bp, 7 predicted proteins | sample 1597361 | NCBI WGS metagenome assembly OJNH01 (sample SAMEA2452136, study PRJEB22498) | human gut metagenome | biome: human feces; feature: human gut; material: feces | place: Australia | collected 2012
GATGAACCGGATCCGGACCGTCGTGCCGTGATCGATGTGAATGCTTCTCGTGAAGACCGTTTGGTTGAAGTTCGTTATTTTGACAAGAAGCAATTCCATCTGCCTATTATGCAGGCGGAAATGGACGCGAACCCTCAATTGGTTCAGAACGATGGTTATTAATAGATGCAATAAAACTTATTTACAATGAAGTATATTAAAAAATTGATATATGTCCTTTTACTCACAGTTGCCACTCAGGTGGCAACTGCGCAGATAAAGATCCTTTACGGGCCTTATCTGCAGAATGTAAAAGAGAATGAGGCAACTATTGTCTGGGTAGCGGATAAACCGTCTATCGGCTGGGTAGAGTTGGCTCCGAATGACGGAACTCATTATTATGGAGAAGAACGGCCTAAGTATTTCGATACGACTAATGGGGTTAAAAATACCTCCTTGCTGCATGCCGTGAAGGTAAAAGCGTTGACTCCCGGAACAACCTATCGTTATCGTATTTATTCTCAGGAAGTGTTGTCGCATGAAGGGATTAATGTCATATACGGACGTGTGGCAGCATCGGATGTATACAAAAAGAATGCTTTGACGTTTACAACGTGCGATTCAAATAAAAAAGAAACCTCTTTTGTCATGATCAATGATATTCACGGACGTGAAAACATCATTACGAAACTGCTGAATAATGCGAACTACAAGGATAAAGACTTGATTATTTTCAATGGTGATATGGTTTCGGAATTTAAAGACGAACAAACAATCTTTAATGGATTCATGAAAGAAAGCATCGATTTGTTCGCTTCGGAGAAACCTATGTATTACGCTCGCGGAAATCATGAAACCCGTGGTGAGTTCGCCACTTCGTTCCAGAAATATTTCTCTCCGAAAGAACCGTTCCTATATTATCTTTTCAGACAAGGACCTGTATGTTTCATAATGTTGGATACGGGGGAAGACAAACCGGATTCCGATATCGAGTACAGCGGTATTACCGATTATGACGGTTATCGTACGGATCAGGTGGAATGGATGAAGGAACTATATAAAAATGAAGATTTCAAGCAGGCTAAATTTAAAGTTGTCATTGCACATATGCCTCCTTCTGCTGACCTCAATATCTGGCATGGACAGAAAGACGTCTTGAAGAAATTCGTACCTATCCTGAATGAACTCGGAGTGGATCTGATGCTATGCGGACATCTCCATCGAAACAAATATGAGGAACCGAGTGACGGTATCAAATTTCCGGTATTGGTAAATTCAAATAATAGTGTGGTTTCTGTGGAGACTAGTGGTGATCAGATGAATCTGGAGGTTCTAGATTTGGATGGTAAAGTCGTTACAAAGAAGTCATATACGGCAAAATAATCTTCATCATTCAATGCTACACTTCGCATAAGTGCGATTACTCTGACAGAGATCCGAGTAATCGCACTTGTCTCATTTTGCGTAAAAATATAAATAAAAACACACAGGAAACTGATATCTGACATTTTTGCTCGTATCTCTCTAATAAACATTTAATTAAAGGATGTCGGTTGAACTTTGTAACCGGCATAGAACCGACACCTTTTTGTTTCCGGCGGTTTGTCCGGAGTTTCCTCGTTTTCACGGAGCAATTAATACGGAACATGCCGGAAACTAATTCGAAAGTCATAGTAAACTAACTCAAAGCATATAATATATTATTGATATGTAGTACTACCTATCGTCCTTATATAGTACTACCAATCGACAATAGGTAGTACTACATAAGGGTAATAGATAGTAACTGCTAACGGCTACTTTACTATATGTTTTCATTTAGTTCTTCGGGTGATTTGACTTAGTTTGCGACAGGAAACGAGTTAGTTTGTCCGGTTGCCTGAGATTGAAACTTTTGTTTTTGTTGTAAGTGGTTAATTATTAATGTCTTATTTGCCTGATGAATGACTGCCCATTAATTGTATGAAAAAAATGCTTTTTTGCTCCGTATTTTTCTGAAGTTGTTCGTTTAGTATAAGTAATAGGAAATAAAAATGGATTTTGATTATAGACTTTTAGCAAAATATTTGACAGGCATGCTTTCTCCTGAAGAAATGAAACAGGTGGAAGAATGGCGTGAATTATCAATTGATAATGAGGAGGTTTTCTCTGAATTGATGAAACTTCGCGTTTCGTGGAAGTTCACTCAATATAATACGCCTGAGCATATCGAAGAGGCATTGAATGGATTGAATGCCAAGATAAATAGTAGAAGGCGATTTCAAATACTTCGCTCTGTGATGAGATATGCAGCCGTAATCTTGTTACTTGTCTCTTTTTCTTATGTGGGATGGGGCTATCTGAAACCGGACAATTGTGTAACGATCAGGGTGGAACAAGGGGAAGATGTGAAAAAAATCGTGCTTGCGGATGGATCGGCTGTTTGGTTAAAGGAGGGGTCTTCTTTGAGGATACCTGAGGTTTTTGCCGAAAATAACCGAAAGCTCTCCTTGCAAGGAGAAGCATTCTTTGACGTTGCAAAGAATGCTCAGTACCCACTATATGTTTCGACCAATTATGTGAATATTAAGGTTCTTGGAACCGCTTTCAATGTAAAAACAGACGAGAAACACCAAAACGTAGAAACCGTTTTAACAAGAGGTAAAGTTGCTTTACTCGATAAGCAGTGGAACCCCATTTTAGATATGTCACCGGGAGAAAAGGTGACATATGACAACAATAAGAACGAATATGCCACAGAGGTTGTGGATGTGAATGTATGTACGGCGTGGCGACTGAACCAGTTTGTCTTCGAAAATGTCACGTTGAGGGAAATAGTTAACCAACTCTCCGTAAAATTTAATGTAAACATAAATTTAGAATCAACGAAGCTTGCCCAGCGTAAGTTCCGATGTGTGATCAATGAGGATGAAAGCTTGCCTGACATCTTGAAACTCTTGAAATATTTAGCTCCCATCCAATATCGGATAGAGGGGAAAGAAATCTTTATATATGAATAATAAAAAATGAATGCCTATGATGAAATGACAGATTAGAAAAGTAACACACACAACAAAAGAAAACTATAAACTTAAAAACTTAGTACTAACATTATTGAATCACATGTATGATTAAAAATGCATCAATTGCTACATTAGCAATGTTTTTGTCAGCTGCATCGCCCGCTATGGCGACGAGCGATGCGCATTCTTTGTATGTGAATCTGGAACTGGCCTTGAATCAAACGACAGTCGGTACCGTCATACGAAGTATTAGTGAACAAACTGGGTATGAATTTTCTTATGATGAGACTTTATTAAATAAGAAAATCTCCAAAGTCTCTGTTAATCTTAAAAATGAACATATAGAAAATGTTCTGAAAGAGGTATTTAAGAATACAGGGATCTCTTATAAAATAGTAAATAATCGTGTATTTCTGAAGGATGATAGTGTAAAAAAAATAAAGAGGTCAGAGTTTGCACAAAATGGAGTACAGCAAGAAAAACACACAATATCAGGAAGGATTGTCGATAAAGAAGGTTTAGCGATAATCGGTGCGAATGTTACGCTTGAAGATAACAAAGGAATTGGTACAATAACAGATGTAGATGGAAAATTCGTTCTGAATGGAATATCGAATGGGGCAATTCTACTTATTTCATATATTGGTTATATAGATCAAAAAATTAAGATAGATGGAGGACAAAATTCTTATCAGATAACACTGCTTGAGGATACTCAGAAATTGGATGAAGTTATTGTAATTGGATATGGTGTTGAAAAAAAGGTTAATTTAACTGGTGCAATAACGAATGTGAAAACGGAAGAGCTTTCAACGATTTCAACAACTAATTTATCAAATACGTTAGCTGGACGTGCTCCTGGGCTGACTATTGTTGGAAGTTCTGGCTTTATGGGGGCTAGTTCTGAAATCCGTATGCGTGGTGGCTTCGGAGATCCGTTGTTTGTTATTGATGGGATTATTAGGGATAAGGCTGCATTTGATGCTCTTGAGCCAAATGAAATAGACCAACTTAGTTTTTTGAAAGATGCTGCTACAGCTTCTGTTTATGGGTCTAAAGCTGGAAATGGGGTTGTGTTGGTGACAACGAAGTCTGGTGCAGATGCAATGGGTAAACCTAAATTTGAATATCAAGGATCTTATACATTTAATAGGCCAACGCGTAAGCTTTTTTCGGATGAAATGAGTGCTTATAAAGAATTGGTGTATCAGAATTTGGTTGCTGAAGCAAACGGGTTGCCTTTACCGAATAATGAAGAAGAGATGGAATATGCAAAAACACATGATTATAATGTCAATGATTTGATTTGGCAGAATCCGTGGAATACGAAGCATTCTATTAGTGCTACAGGAGGAACAGAAAAGGTAAAATATTATGTGTTAGGCAACTTTATCAGAGAAGAAGGCTCTTATAAAAACTTGGAAAATAATAAATACTCTTTCCGTTCAAACTTGACAGTGAATTTGTCTAAATATATATCTTTGAATGCAAATATATCTGGATATCAAAAAGATGATAGACGATTTAATTGGCCAGGAAGTGGAGATGATAGTGAAGATATATTTGATTTTTATCGGACTACATTTAATTGTTTGAGAACAGTTCCTTCTTATGCTTATTTAGATGGTACTCCTGCGAATGAAAAAACAGATTATCCAATTTATCCGGATGTAAGCAACTTTAAAGGTTGGAATGTTGCTGATGTTGTGTTAGGTGACCGTTATATTAAGACACGTAGGCGTAATGTGAATGGAATTTTATCTTTAAATATTGATTTAGGTAAAATTTTGCCGGGATTGTCAACTAAAATCACGGGAAATTACATTATAAACGACTATGCTCGTAAGAAGTATATGTCTCATCAAAAAGCATATAATTTTCAGTCTGGAGATCCTGATAACAGATTTATACCGGGACCATTAGATTTGAATAAATATAATATTTATACATTTGGTTCTAACTATGAGAACTTAACGTATGGTGCTCGTCAGTTTTGGAATGAACAATTTGACTGGACATTAAACTACAAAAATTCATTCGGAAAACATGAAGTCGGTGGAATGATTACTTTTGAACAAGCAGAAAGTCAAGGTGAAGCGATCTATGCTACAGCTAATGATCCTTTGACAGATTATGATCAGTGGTTTGTATTTTCTACAGATCCAGAAAGACGGACAGTCTCTGTTAATGAATCCGAAAATTTAGGTTCGCATCTTTCTTGGATTGGACGTGCTACTTATAATTATGATTCCAAATATATGGCAGAATTTTCATTTCGTTATGATGGAAATAATAAGTTTCCGAAAGATCGCCGATGGGGTTTTTCCCTTCAGCTTCTCTTGGATGGCGTATTAGCAGGGAAGCTTTTATGGAAAATACTTCGGAGTGGCTTGATGATTTGAAAATACGTGCTTCTTATGGTACGACTGGTAATGATTTGAATACTTCTAATAAATCGATTGGGTATTTTCAATACATAGAAAGGTATACTACCGGAAGTAGTTATATGTTTGGAAAAGGATTGGCAAATGGTATTCAAACGGGTAGTATGCCTACTACTGATTTAACTTGGGCCACATCGGCAACAATTAATGGAGGAATAGATTTTACTCTGTTGAGTAATAGATTGAGCGGAACGATCGATGGCTTTTATCGGAAAGAAACAGATATTTTGGGGTCTCGAACTACTACTTTGCCTAGTACTTATGGTGCTTCTTTAGCCCCTGAAAATTATGCAGAACGTTCATGGAGAGGAGGGGAGTTTACTTTGACTTGGAGAGATAAAGTGCAACATGGCATAAATTATTCTTTGTATATGAATATCGGATATTCTAAAGATCGTTGGGATGTATTAGACGAATCTGTTATTTACATGACGGGAAATCTAAAGGATTTATCTTTGGTCGGTATGTCGGCAGGTCGTATTACAGGATTGAAGGTAGATCATTTATTGACAGATCAAGCAGAAGTTGATGAGTTGATTGCTAAAGGTTTTAAACAATATGGACGAGATCCTTATTTGGGTGGACTTTTGTTCCAAGATACTCGTGGTGATGGTTATTCTTTAGGACCGGATGGAAAGATTGATGGAAATGACGCTTATAATTTACTAAGTGAAAATGGAACTCCTCGTATTAATTATGGTTTTGGGGGAAGTTTTAGTTGGAAAGGAATAACAATCGACATGCATTTCCAAGGAGTGGGTAGCTATGATCGTCTAGTTGGTTGTGATGCAACTAAAGGTATTCCGCAATATGGCGGAAACACTCGTCCTTATTATCCAATTTGGACTAGTGATAAATGTTGGAGTCCTGAAAATCCAAATGGTGTTTATCCCCGGGTGATCGGTAAAAATCAGTATGAGTCGGGTTATGGAAATACAGATTTTTGGATGCGTAATGGAGCTTATGTTCGCTTAAAAAATTTGAATATAGGGTATAATTTGCCAGCTTCGATCTTACGTCCGCTGGGATTACTTCATGCTCAGGTGTTTATGAATGCAACAAATTTGTTTTCTATATCGGCCATGAATGAATTCATGGATCCGGAGCAAAAATATTATGATTCATTTCCTTTGATGAGATCATTTACATTTGGACTTAATTTTTCATTCTAAAAGTTGAAATTATGAAACTGAATAAATTAAAAGATTCATTAGTCGGTTTGGCTATCGTTCTATTTTTTAATGGATGCAATAGCTTAGATATATCGAATTTGTGGAATTATGATGCTGAATTGGTTTGGAATGATGATAATTTGGCAACTGCATATGTTACAGATCTTTATGGAGATATTTTTAAAGGTTGGGATACTGGTGCAGATGATACGGCCGAACAACAGACAGGTATTCCTTTTATGTTAAGCACGATTACGACTTCTGGTAGTGGCTATAAACGTTGGAATTATACGAATATACGTAATATAAATTTAGGAATAGAGTATCTTGCTGAAGGGACTTGTTCTGAGTCTGTAAAAAATAGCTTGACAGGACAAATGCTTTTTATGAGAGCTTATCAATATGGTGAAATGATTGTTTATCATGGGGGAATGCCTTATATTACAAAAGTACAGGATAAAGATAAGGACGATTTATTTGTGACTCGAAATTCTACAGCTGAGTGTTTTGATTTGCTTATAAAAGATCTGGATGATGCTATTAGTTTGCTTCCTGCAAAAGCGAAAGGAAATGATTATGGACGTATAGATCAGTGCTTTGCAAAGGCTTATAAGGCGAAAATGTTACTTTATAAAGCTTCTCCGCAATTTAATCCTTCAAATAGATATGATAATAAGTATTGGAATGAAGCATATGAGGCAGCAAAAGAAGCTTATGATTTTTGTATCTCTCAAGGAATTAAATTGACCGATAAATATAGTGACAATTGGCTTGTGGATGGGAACTCGGAGGTTGTATTTCCTATTATATATAGTAATCCTGATAAAACTGCAGGTTGGGAGAATACGATTCGACCGGCTTCATTGAGTCGGAGTAATGCTAATAACACGCCAACTTGGGATATGGTAAAAGCTTTTCCAATGTTAGATGGTAAAAGCTTTGATGATCCAACTGGCAAGTATTATGTAGGAAATGAGGATGTTTTTTTACAGAGATATTGGATGAATAGAGATCCTCGGTTTGAAGATTGTATTTTATATAACGCAGCTTTGTATCCCGTATCTGGTACATCGACTGGATACCGTCAATATACATCTGTTGGGATTGCTGTTCGGGAGGATTCATATGGAATTAATCCGAATGTAGGAAGTACAGCTACGCAAAATGACGTTATTAGTGGGATGTATGTCCGTAAAGGTTCTGATGTTTCTTTGAGTCAAGATTTGGTATCTACTTTTGATCATGATTATCCATTTATGAGATTAGCAGAAGTTATGTTTATTTATGCAGAAGCGGCTAATGAAGTGGGGCACCGGGATGTTGCAGTTGATATGTTGAAGCAAATCCGGAAGCGTGCAGGGATCGAAGCCGGAGAGGATGGATTGTATGGATTAAAAGTTGGTGGTCGAGAAGAAATTCGACAGGCAATTTTGGATGAACGTAATGTGGAACTTTGTTTTGAAGGGCATCGTTTTATGGATCTTAGAAGAACTCGTAATATGATGCAATTAAATGGATTACAAAAATATGGAATTGAAGCGATTGCTATTAATGAAGATGGATCTGAAATGACGATAACAGAGGCTCAGAGAAAAGCGAATTCCTATTTGTTGACTCCTGAAAATTTCAAATATGTTCTTAGAATGGTTCCTATCAGTGCTATTGCTGAAAATAAATTCTTAATTCAAGAATCCTATTATTTCTTTCCAATCCAAGAAAGTAAAATATTGGAAAATCCGAATCTCGAACAAAACAATAATTGGGGCGGAACTTTTAATCCGACAATGGAATAAATTATTACTTTTGTTTTTTCATAAATGAAGAGGGAGGCCAAAAAGACTTACAACCCTTTGGTTGTCCCTCTTTTTAATTTTCTTTATTTATAACTTAATCTATATCAGATGATGAAAACTAAATTCTCTTTATTGATTTTTGCATTGCTGTTTGTGTGTTCCGGAATGATGGCTCAGGATAAGATAACGATTGGGGTTATCCAATATGACTTGGGCGATGTAGATAAAAGCTTTAAGGATCTGCATGATCAGGGATTTGGTTCTTGTGAACTTAATTATCAGAAAAACAAGTTTACAAAAGATTTTGCTGAAAAAGTAAAGGCAGCCTCCAAGAAACATAATATAAAGGTAACAACGGTTGTCGGTGTGCCCGGAAGCCATTGTGTTTGGAATTTTCGCCAGGGACCAGCTACGATTGGTCTGGTGCCAAAAGAAGAACGGGCAGAAAAAATTAAAGTATATCATGAAATGATTGATTTCTGTGCAATGGCGGAAATTCCCGCTATGCACTCTCATTTCGGTTTTATACCGGAAGATCCCTCTTCCGAACAATATAAAGATTTTATCAAGGTCATGCAGGATTTGGCGAATTATGCCAAGCAGCGCGGTGTGATGATCTATTTTGAGACCGGACAGGAAACGCCGACGACTTTGATTCGTGCCATTAAAGACATCGCTACTGGTAATGTGTTTATCAATTGCGACCTGGCTAATTTATTGATGTACGGAAAAGCGAATTCTCTTGATGCCGTGAAGCAGTTCGGCAGCCTTATCAAGGAATTCCATGCTAAAGACGGTAGATATCCGGACCCGAACAATCCGTATGAATTGGGAGCTGAAGTACCCATTCCTACCGGAGAGGTGAATTTCCCGGCTGTCATCGCAGAACTGAAGAAGCAAGGATTTCAAGGAGCATTGACTATTGAATGCGAATTGAATGGTGCAAGACATGATTATGTGATAAAAACACGTGAATATCTGCAAGGATTATTAGATAATTAGTATATTTGCCAGATATTATTTATATTATTAAAATAATAGGTTGCTAATCTATATAAATTATAATTTACTATGAGAACAAGCAGAAGAGGTTTTCTGAAAACTCTTGGAGGGGTTGCGCTCTTTTCGATTGTGCCGCGTCACGTATTGGGAAATGGGTATATCGCTCCGAGTGATCAATTGACTAAAGGTATTATTGGTACCGGAGGGATGGGAAGAGGCCATGTCAATTATGCCGGTACACGTTTGGTTGCCGTTTGTGACGTTGATAAAAATCACCTTGAATTGGGAAAGAAACTGGTGAAGGAAAAAATAGCCGCTTATCATGATTTCCGCGATTTGATTCTGGACCCGAATGTTGATATTGTGCACATCGCCACTCCACCTCATTGGCATGGTATCATGTCTGTCGAGGCCGCTAAAGCCGGGAAAGACATCTGGTGTGAAAAGCCGATGACGCGTACGATCGGTGAAGGAAAGCGTGTGATGGAGGCCGTACAGAGAAGCAGGACGGAATAAAAAAGATGCGGAACTTAAACTATTTATGAACAAAGGAAAATGAAGAAACCCATTTTTACATTATTATATATAATGGCTATCGTGGCTGCCACCTGCTCGTGCGCAGC
>OJNH01003523.1_pt1 | contig 10013 bp, 8 predicted proteins | sample 1597361 | NCBI WGS metagenome assembly OJNH01 (sample SAMEA2452136, study PRJEB22498) | human gut metagenome | biome: human feces; feature: human gut; material: feces | place: Australia | collected 2012
ACGAATCTGCTGCTGCTGATGTGGCGGGAATACGTCGATAACACGATCGACAGTTGCTGCTGCACCAATGGTATGCAAGGTTGAAAATACCAAGTGACCGGTCTCAGCCGCAGTGATCGCTGATGAAATCGTCTCCAAGTCACGCATCTCGCCGACGAGGATAACGTCCGGATCCTCACGAAGTGCTGCACGGAGCGCTGCGCTAAAGGACATCGTATCCATTCCTACTTCACGCTGATTGATAATGGACGCCTTATGAAAATGTTCGTACTCGATCGGGTCCTCCATTGTGATAATATGTTCTGCACGTTCTGTATTAATAATATCTATGAGCGATGCCAACGTGGTAGATTTACCACTACCGGTCGGTCCTGTCACTAAGACAAGTCCACGCTTTTTCTTGGTAAGCTCTACGACTGACGGTGGCAGCCCCAAAGACTCTGCACTGGGAATCTCCGTACTGATCAAACGAATAACCGTACCCAATGCACCTTTCTGCTTGAGTACGTTCACACGGAATCGGCCATTTCCCGGAATGGCGTGTGAGAAATCCGCCTCACCCGTCTCATCCAGCGATGCACGCAGTCGTTCCGGCACCATCGGCATGATCAATTCCGCAGTGTCTGCTGCAGACAACGGTTCCCTTGTAATTTTCCTTAATTCACCGTGCACACGGCATTTTGCCTCTGCTCCTGCAGCTACATGAAGATCGGATGCACCGATCTTACGTGCCTGTGCAAGCAGATCATTAATCGTAAAACTTAACATGTCTGTTCCCCCATTTTGTGCTTAGATTTTTAGTTCTATCCGATAAGGTCTAACAATAGCCCTCTCTTTTTACTCTTCTCCATATGCAACACGATGTACTTCTTCAATCGTCGTAATACCCTGTAATACATATTGATTTGCTGAAGTGACAAGTGTTTTCATTCCTTCTCGAATCGCCTGATTCTCAATCTCCTCCGCTGATCCCTCGCGAATAATGATTCGCTTGATCATATTAGACATTGGCATGATCTCATAAATCCCGACACGACCCTGATATCCCGATCCGCCGCATCTCATGCAATCACTGCCGACATTTGCCTGCGGTACAAGAATCTCTCTGCTCCGGTATTCCGGCCGGATATGCATTTCTTCCTTTTCGAATTCCGTCAACGGAACCATCTTCTTACAATCCGGACATACACGTCGAAGCAGTCGCTGTGCAATAACACCAACAACAGCATCTGCAATCATGTAACTCTCTATATCCATATCTGCCAAACGGGTGATCGTACTTGCCGCACTATTTGTATGCAGCGTGCTTACTACCAAGTGACCGGTAATAGACGCTTCAACGGCAATATTGGCAGTCTCTTGGTCACGGATCTCACCGATCATGATGATGTCCGGATCCTGACGCAAGATAGAACGAAGTGCCGATGCAAAGGTAAGTCCCGCCTTCGGGTTGGTCTGTACCTGATTGATCCCGGCAAGGTTTGCCTCTACCGGGTCCTCTACGGTGATAATATTAACGCCCTCTGTATTCAATTCGCTAAGTGCCGTATACAATGTCGTAGATTTACCACTACCGGTTGGTCCTGTTACAAGGATAATACCGTGCGGGTGCGCCAAGATCTTATCGAACTTCGCTAAATCATCCGGCTGGAATCCCAAATCCTTCTTATCTCTCGTCAGTGCCTTCTTCTGCGTCAAACGCATTACGACTTTCTCGCCGTATACCGTCGGCAAGTTAGATACACGGAGATCGAACTCCTGTCGATCAACGATAACGCTCATACGACCGTCCTGTGGCTTACGTTTCTCTGAAATGTCCATACCGCTGACAATCTTGATACGAGCGACCAACGCCGGGAACAACGTAATATCATGCCGCATCGCCTCTTGAAGCACACCGTCCACTCGGAATCGGATACGAAGCTGCTCTTCCATCGGCTCAAAGTGAATATCACTGGCTCTTTTATGTACTGCCTGCTCAATAATCTGATTTAAGAGTCGTACGATCGGTGCCTGCTTGATCTCCTCTGACTCCTCATTACGATTCTCTCTATTACCATAACGCTCCTGATGCTCTTTCGTGAACTGATCTGCCACTTTCATTGCTTCCGCATTACCAAAGTAACGATCAAGCGCCTGCGCTACATCCTTTACTGTAGTAACATGAGCCTCGATGCGAAGACCTGTCACGATAGACAGATCATCTAACGCTCCGAGATCCAGCGGATCACTCATTGCTACACGGAGCACATTCGGATTCTCCGGATCAAACTCATATGGCATCAACATATATTTACGAAGCAATTTCTCATCAACCAATGTGAGCACATTGTCTTCTATATGATAATCCGCTAAGCGAACCCTCGTCAAATTCAACTGTCTGCTCAGCACCTCTGCGATATCATCATCAGATGCAAAGCCAAGATCGATCAGCACAGTACCAAGTTTCTGTCTGACATCACCTTCCTTTTGTGCCTGTAATGCCTGTTGAAGCTGTTCGTCATTGATCAAGCCACCTTCAATCAGCAAATCTCCTAAACGTTTCTTACGACGTCCTCTTGATGCACCAAAACTATCCATCTTCCCCTCCTGCTCATACTTTTTTCATATTTTCTTCCTTCTCGTTGTGTTGTTGCTATTATTCTCGCTCCGGGCATGTGTGCCATCCCATACAACAAGGCATACTTACCCACATTTAATTCTATTATAGTGGTTTTTGGCATATAACGCAAGTATTTGCTCTGATAATATAGGTTCTTATCCTCGTTCTGCCCCAACTCCCAAACAAGACAAATTTTACGCCGCCTGATTATAATCTAAAATAAAGATTTTACTAGCAATATGCTCTAATTTTTCTAAAATCTCATCTATTTTTTCCAGCACAGAAGCTTTATAATAAACTTCACCACATTGACCACATTTATAACATGGAACGTTTTCAATAATCACATAACAATTGCTAGGTTTTACGAAATAAGGATTCGTAGCTTCTTGCATTTCTTCCATTTTACAACTTAAACATTTCATTTTTGCCCCCTATTTTATTTTTTTGCAATTTTCTCTATCAATCATGCATCTTACATATAATATAGGTTCTTATCCTCGTTCTGCCCCAACTCCCAAACTTCTCACATACTGTTCTACCGCTGCATCCCATGCAAACTCAATACGTTTATCCATGGTGAATTCTGCATGCGTAATACCGGTGACGAATACCAATTCCTGCTTTTCATAACGAAATTGCAGTTGCAACATCGGTTTTTCCTGCAAATACAGGTCATAAACGCCACTGTTTTCCAACAATTTTTCTGCAAATTCTGCACTGGCTTTCAAAGAAATGCGCATCATCGTTGGCGTTCGATCCCCTTTTATATAAGTAAATATCGTTGGTTTGCACTCTTTCCATCGAACCCAGTCATCTGCAGGCGCTTCATCGTACCAATTCGGATTACGCCCACCCTGCATGGTCAATTTGGCAAAGGTGAGCACTTCTGCCTGCTCCAAATAACATTCATCAAAGGCAGTGCGGATCAATAAGTGCGCCATAGCTTTTTGTATTTCAGAAATTTTTAATAAAATCATAAAATCCTGCTTTCTGTGCATACTAATTGCACGACAAATTTTCTGCTGTTTGGATGCAGAGAGTTTGTCTTCCTATAGATTACAGCCGCGTGCACTTGCGCTGTCAGCATCGGCTGCCTACTTCAGACAGCGCAGATAAGGAGGCACGATCATGAAAAAAGATGCAAAAACCATGAAAGAAGTTGCAGAACATTGTACGCAGTATTGCCCTTGCGAAACAGGCAAATGCGGATGCTCTAACTCTACTGCAGAGAGCGTATCTTGCGCTAACTGCACGCATTACACAGAGCCAAATGTCTGTGATCTTGATCTTTACTCAGAAATCATGAAAAATCACGATTTCTAATTTTATTTCTGATCTGCGTCTGCAGACACTCCCTCATGCGGATGCAGGGGCGCGGTTCTTCGCTCCTGTGTCTGCTTTTTTTGCTTACAAAGAGCTTTTCTTCGCTCCTGTATCTGCTTTTTTGCTTATAAAGAGCTTTTCTCCGCTCTTGTGTCTGCTATTTTGCTTGCGACGGCTACCGGTCGCATATATCTGCTAGCGGCTGACAAATACAACAATAGAACGCGGTGGAACTACGGTTGCACGCTGCTTGCCCAGTTTTGTATTCTTGCTTCTCTTGGTCTGCTTAACGGCCGTCTGCGGCAACACGTGAAATGTTTCATCAAATGTCTCGATGGCAGCATGCCATTCTTTGCCTGCCGGCAGCGTTGGCAGATCAAAGGACTTTGTCTCCCAATACATATTAAAAATGATGTATATAGAATCATCGGAAGTTCCATCCGGTTTCTGCGCATAATCTCCGGCTAACAGCACACCTAATATGCGGCTGTAATTGGAAAAGTCCGGACGCCACGTTTGCACTCCATGCGCCGATATGCCGGGCAGACCACAGGATAACGTATCCTGCATACATAATGCTTTCGCTTGATGAAGCACCGGATGCTCTGTACGAAATGCGATCAACTGTTTCACATAGTTGCGGATCTGCTCCCCTGTCTTGGTTGGTTTCCAATTGAGCCAAGTTACCGCATCATCGTGACAATACGGATTGTTATTGCCTTCCTGACTATTGCCAAATTCATCGCCTGCAAAGATCATCGGCGTTCCCTGACTAAATAACAGCATCAAAAATGCGTTGCGGATCTGACGTTTCCGCTGCTCCAGTACAGCCTTTTTGCGGGTTTTTCCTTCCACGCCACAGTTCCAGCTATAATTGTACTCCGTTCCGTCGGCATTTCGTTCCCCGTTTGATTCGTTATGTTTGATATCGTAGGACACCAGGTCCATCATCGTAAATCCGTTTACATGGGTCATAAAGTTGATAACGCCCACTTTATCCGGATGGCGGTAAAATCTTTTATAAAACGCTTCTGCCTGTCCCTCATCACTTTTCAGGAAACGGCGGGCATCGTTCATAAAGCCTTCGTTATATTCTGCCAGACAGTTATCCGCCTGATGAATACCGGCGCCGGATAGCATTTCTTCATCCCAATAAGAAGAAAACAGCTTGACACCGGATAAAATAGGATCTGATGCTAATGTAAGCGATGGCATGACTTCTGTGTTGACCCGAAAACCATCCACATGGTAGTTTAATACCCAATGCCGTAAACAATCTGTCATTAAGTTGAGATTGGTGCCGGGTGCAAAATAGAAGTCCAAAATAACTTCCATCCCGTTGCGATGAAGCTTTTTGATCGTTTCTTTGAATTCTTCATCTGCATTTTCTCCGCTGCTATAGGCTGCTTTTGGTGCAAAATAATACGTATCACTTACACCGTATCCCCAATAATTTACTTTATCACCCTGCTTTTCTTCAAAATCATATACAGGAAGCAAGAGTACGCCATTGATCCCAAGATCTTTCATATATGGTATCTTGTCCTGCAGACCTGCGAAAGTACCCGGCTTGCTCACGCCGGATGAGGCATGTTTTGTAAATCCTCTTACATGTAATTGATATAAAACCAGCTCATGAAAAGGCTTGCGCAGAATGTAATCTCCTTCCCAGTCAAATTCTTTCAAACAGATACGACCTCTGACGGGCATTTTATCTGTACGATTCCAACGGTCACGACCGGATATTCCTGCCGCATAGGGATCCACAATATCTTCCCCATCTGCTTCGTATACATATTCGTACTTATCGGATAATTCTTCGGCTATATCAAAGGCACTTGTCGTATTTTTGGAACGCAGGTGTACGAAATATACGCTTCCCATGCGATATTCATCCGTAAGCGGTATCCGATACTGCTCTGTCTGATGTCCTTTACGAAATAGCTTTAGGTAACATTCTCTCTTGTCCGGCAAATATATGGCGAATTGAACACCATCTGCCACCTTTGTCACGCCAAGCGGCAGTGCATTGCCCGGCTGTATTGTAAATTGATTTTTTGTCATACTGTTACTCCAATCATTTTTGACCCTATGGTCTAGTCACTATTTCTATTTTACTACATTTTTAACATTGGTGTAAAGGTAATATGCAAGATGTGTACTTCATCGATCTAATTCAACTATTTGCAAGAATGCCATAAAACTTTTTTAAAAAAGGGCTTGCTTTTTGGAAAATATTATTATATAATAGCTGAGTGCTTGAGCGAAATATTTACATGAAACATTGTAAATGGCATGCTTTGAGACATATGATGGGCTATCGCCAAATGGTAAGGCACTGGACTCTGACTCCAGCATTTCAAGGTTCGAATCCTTGTAGCCCAGTTTTTTATTTTTAAACCTTAGATAGTTATCTAGGGTTTTATTTTTTTGTTTGCTTTTTATATATAATTTTTGCGACTCTGTCTTACATAGACAATCATAACAATAAAAAGATGCATTCGTTCATTTTGTACTATATATTCCGTTAGCTTCTGGGCATCTACAGAATATTTTATCGTCTGCAGCACCTCCCGCAAACTTGTGTGAAACTTCTCAAAATCATCTTCTGATAGCGTCATTGGTTGAATTAATTGTACTCTGTAGTCAGGAACAAAGTCAAGTAATTTACTGTCATTAATGTCGTACATTTCTCTCAGTGAAAGCGGTCCATCCCATGGTTCTGTCCCAAAGTATATCGTCAATGTGATAATCGGTAATATCTTATCTGTCTTTAAGAATCCCGACAAAAACTCTCCACTATTCCGGATGTTTCCACCGGAAAACCTCTTATTTCTTCGATTATCTGCTGCAATCATTGCAACTTGTTTATCATACTGCAGTGCATCATATACCATGTTACGCACCGGCATTGCATAATGCACCTCCATCTGATTCTCAACCCCTAATATCACATAGTTTGCATAAGAGTCCTGCATCATTGCTGCAAATTTCAACAAATCGCGGTGTTTCTGCGCTGAATTACTGCCATCCGTTTTACGCTTGGAACGTTTATGCATTTGAGACCTTTTTATGCTAACGTCCACTTCTAAAGAGTTATATATTCAAAATCTGTGTAGCTTGTGATTAAGAAGGTGTTGAATATTCTAAAAAAAAGACTTGCTTTTTCGTTTCCAGTGTTATATAATAAACAAGTGCTTGAGCAAAAGGCTTACGCAAAACATTGTAAGTTGTATACTTCAAGACATATGATGGGCTATCGCCAAATGGTAAGGCACTGGACTCTGACTCCAGCATTTCAAGGTTCGAATCCTTGTAGCCCAGTTTTTCTTTTTTAAACCTTAGAGATGTATTTCTAAGGTTTATTTTTTTGCAGGAATAAGCTATTAACCATCTATTCCGTAACCAAAGCAGTATTTATTCAAACAAAACGCCCCATGGGATCCTACATAAGCGTGGAACTCCATGGGGCACACTAATTTCTTATATTTATACAATCTGGTTTATAGCTTCTGCTGTATATTAATCCTCTTCTTCTGCCTGTACAGACAAGATCTGACGTTTTCTTGCCATCTCATCATTTTCCAGATATTCATCGTATGTTGAAATCTTGTCGATCAATCCACCCGGTGTGATTTCCATAATACGATTTGCAATTGTCTGAATAAACTGATGATCCTGAGATGTAAAGAGAATTACTCCCGGGAATTTGATCAATCCATTATTCAATGCGGTGATTGATTCCATATCCAAATGCGCTGTCGGCTCATCAATGATCAAAACATTGGATGCCAAGATCATCATTTTGGACAGCATAACACGAACACGCTCTCCACCGGATAATACGTTAACCTTTTTGACACCATCTTCGCCCGGGAATAACATACGTCCGAGGAAACCACGTACATAGGTTGGATCCTTTTCCGGTGAAAATGGCATTAACCAGTCAACGATCGTCTCGTCCCCGGAGAACAACTCTGTATTGTCTTTTGGGAAATAAGACTGGCTTGTCGTAACACCCCACTTATAACTTCCCTCGTCCGGTTCCAACTCTCCTGCTAAGATCTGGAACAACGTAGTTGTGGCGATCGTGTTGCTTCCTACAAAAGCAACCTTATCTTCGCGATTGATGATGAAAGAAATGTCATCTAAAACTTTAACACCATCAATAGTCTTAGACAAATGTTCTACGGTAAGCACTTCATTACCAATCTCTCGTTCCGGACGGAAATCAATATATGGATATTTTCTGCTGGATGGCTTCATGTCATCAAGCTCGATCTTTTCCAATGCCTTTTTACGAGAAGTTGCCTGCTTGGATTTGGAAGCGTTCGCACTGAATCGCTGAATAAATTCCTGCAGCTCTTTGATCTTCTCTTCTTTCTTCTTGTTGGCTTCTTTCATCTGCTTGATCATCAACTGACTTGACTCATACCAAAAGTCATAGTTACCGGCATATAGCTGTATTTTCGCATAATCAATGTCCGCAATATGTGTGCAGACTTTATTTAAGAAATATCGGTCATGGGATACCACGATAACCGTATTGTCAAAATCGATCAGGAAGTCTTCCAGCCAACGGATCGCATCTAAGTCCAAGTGGTTGGTCGGCTCATCTAACAATAAGATATCCGGGTTACCAAATAACGCCTGCGCAAGCAGGATCTTTACCTTGTCGCTGGCTGCGATCTCACTCATCTTTTTATAATGAAGTTCCGGTGCGATTCCAAGACCATTTAGCAAAGTCGCAGCATCTGATTCTGCTTCCCATCCGTCCATTTCCGCAAATTCTGCTTCTAATTCACTGGCACGGATACCATCTTCTTCTGTGAAATCTTCTTTTGCATAAATCGCATCTTTTTCTTTCATGATGTCGTATAAGCGTTCGTTACCCATTATAACAGTATCAAGTGCAACAAACTCATCATACTGGAAATGATCCTGCTTCAAGAAAGAAAGTCGCTGACCAGGAGTAATAATGATGTCTCCTTTACTTGGTTCGATCTCTCCGGTAAGTATTTTTAAAAATGTAGATTTGCCGGCACCATTTGCACCGATCAATCCATAACAATTTCCTTCTGTAAATTTAATATTTACATCCTCAAACAGGGCTTTCTTGCCCAAGCGCAATGTCACGTTACTTGCCTGTATCATAATTATCTCTTTCCTTTCTCAGTTCACATACTCTTAATATGCAACGCTTACTATTTTACAGGAACTATGTAAATTTGCAAGCCTTTTTCGGGAATTTAAGCCTTTTTCAGCCATTTATACCGATCCTTAGCGATCCAACAGCCCTCGGATCTGTTTAATGATCCGCAATATAAGCTCGACTCTCTTAAATGGCGTGATCAGATAAAAACCATCTACATATGGGACAATTTCCTGTGCAACTTGAGCAGATATCTGCTCTGCCAGTTCCTCTCCCTGTGCCCGGTCTTTGTCCCGATACATTTCTATAATACGCGGATCAACATCAATTCCTGCCATTTCACTATTCATAAAGCAGGCATTCCGATAGCTGACTACCGGCATAATCCCGCCTAAGATCTTAACATCTAATTCCTCTCTGGCACGCTTGAGGTTATTTAATGCTCTTTCCGTAAGTACCGGCTGCGTAAATAATACATCAATTCCTTGGCTGATCTTACGCTTAGCATGGATGATCTGACTGTCAAAATTAACGGCATTTACATTTAATGCTCCACTGATCATAAACGGATTGTTCTGAAAAATCTGCTCATTCAGGGTACGGATATGGTTTGCAAGCACGGCTGAATTATAGCTAAACATTGTTTTTACCAAGCCTCGCTCTGCTGCCGGCACCGGATCTCCGGTCACGGTAAGTACGTTGTTAACACCCTCCACATTTAATCCCAGCAACAATGCCTTCGTTGCATTAATATTACGGTCACGACAGGTCATATGCGGAATTGCTGTCAGACCAAGTTCGCGCATGACTTTGCATGCCAATATACTACTGTCAATGCGTGCCTTTGCCACCGGGCAGTCGGCAATATCAATGGCGTCAACGCCTGCCTGCTGGTACTTGGCTGCTCCTTCCATGAAGAAATCGATCTCCGGC
>OJNH01003528.1_pt1 | contig 10003 bp, 8 predicted proteins | sample 1597361 | NCBI WGS metagenome assembly OJNH01 (sample SAMEA2452136, study PRJEB22498) | human gut metagenome | biome: human feces; feature: human gut; material: feces | place: Australia | collected 2012
GCCGAGCCTAAACCGCCCATAACTTCGTGGTCTTCAACAGTAATAATTCTTCTTGTATCCATAATTGCAGCCATTACAGCTTCTTCATCAATCGGCTTAATGGTGTGCATATTAAGAACTCTTACTTTCAAGCCTGCATCAGCTTCCATCATACGAGCCGCCTGCATAGCTTCAAACACACAAGAGCCACAAGCGATAACTGTAATATCAGTACCGTCATTCATAAGTGTGGCTTTATTCCATTCAAACTTGCAATCATCAGGTGATTTGTAAATAACCTGGTCAAAACCGCGGTTAATTCTGATATAAACCGGACCGGGAATATCATAAGCAGCCTTTACTGCGTGATAAGTTTCAGAACCGTCACAAGGGCAAATAACCGTCATATTAGGCAAAACACGCATACAAGCCATATCAATAAGTGAATGGTGTGTTGAACCTGCCTGGCCAAACGAAGTACCTGCGTGTGTTGCAATAATTTTTACAGGAACATTTTGATAGCAAATATCTGTATGCACCTGGTCAAGAGAACGGGCAGAAGCAAAAATTGCAAATGTGGAAGCAAAAGGAATAAGTCCGTTTTTAGCCATACCTGCTGCTACGCCGAAAAGATTTTGTTCCGCAATACCCACATTAAAAAATCTATCAGGGAATTTTTCACCGAACATACCGATTTTAGTTGATTTTGCAAGGTCAGCAGTAAGGGCAACAACATCCTTATGCTCCTCGCCAAGCTCACAAAGTGCAATACCGTAACATTCAGCAGTTGAAAGTTTTGTGGTATCAGTCATTGTATATGTCATTCCAGCCATTGCTTACGCCTCCTTCTCTGCTCTTTCACAGCGTTCTTTATAATATGCATCAAGGCTTGCATAAGCCTGCTTGGTTTTTTCTTCATCAAGTGAGCCATAATGCCACAAGTAATTATCTTTCATAAAGTCAACACCTTCACCCTTGAAAGTATCCATTACAATAGCAGTCGGCTTATCGCCGCCGTTTTGATGATTTTTAATAGCGCTTTCAATAGCATCATTAAGTTCTTTAAAATTATGACCGTCAACACGGATAACATTAAAGCCAAATGCTTCAAACTTCTTGTCAACAGGTTCAACTTTCATTTCATCATCAACCCTGCCGTCAATCATACATTTGTTAACATCGGCAAGAACAACTACATTTGAAAGCTTGAACTGTGCCGCACTCATTGCAGCCTCCCAATTTGAACCCTCGTTAAGTTCACCGTCACCGGTTAAAACATAGTTCATATAATCAATACCGTTAACTCTGCCTGCAAGTGCAAAGCCGACAGCAAGTGAAAGCCCGTGGCCGAGCGAACCTGTTGAGCAGTCAATACCCTTAACCTTATTGCAATCAAGATGCATTCCGATTTTAGCACCGGTAAGGTTAAAAATCTTAAGTTCATCAATAGGCATAAAGCCATAATCGCAAATAACAGGTGCATATCCTACTGCTGCGTGACCTTTTGAAAGAACAAAACGGTCCCTATCAGGAAGTTCGGGATTATTAACATCAAGCTTCATAAAACGGTGATACAAAATAGTCATTGCATCCATAGCGCTGAGCGCACCGCCCAAATGGCCCGAACCGCCCCAAATAGCTGTTTGGATAGTCAGTCTTCTTAATTCGTCAGCCTTTTTTTCAAGGCGCAGCCATTCTTCTTTATCAAATGGCTTGTAATTAGCTGGCATAAATTACCCCTCCAAATATATAAATTTTCCAATTACATTTAATTATTTAATAAGTCCCGGCATTTCAGGATGCCTTTTTGCAACTACCGAAAATGCATCTTCTGCAATATCAATTGCAAGTTTAATATCATCATCGGTTACAGCCGCATTCATAAAGTGATTATGATGTGACGCAAGGAAGAGACCCCTTGATACACATTCGGCAATCCATTCTTGGTGAAGCATAAGGCTGTCATCATTAGCAATTCGCAAATAGAAAAGTGCCGGCTCACCCGAAACCACAAGATTAAAACCGTGCTGTTTACCTGCTTCTTTAAATCCGTTTGTAAGTTTTGTACCCATTTCCCTAAACATTTTAGGTGTATCAAGCTTTTTCATCTTCGGTATACAAGCAAGGCAAGCGGCAAAAGGCTCCGCACTCATCCAATATGAACCTGTGTATACAACGGAAGAAGCTGTGTTTTTCATATGCTCACCACCGCAAACAGCTGACATATTATAGCCGTTTGCAAGTGCTTTACAAAAGCAGATAAGGTCTGCTTTAAAGCCATAATAATGGTCTGAACCGGCAATATCAAGGCGGAAGCCGGTGCGAACATCATCGATAATAAGTACCATTCCGTGATCATCACAGAACTTGCGAACTTTTGCCCATTGCTCTTTAGTAGCACACACATTATCAAAGAAGTTACCGTGGTCATACGGCTGGGCAATAAGTCCTGCAACATCACCGCCGCAAGCATCATATGCTTCCTGCATAGCATCCATATCAAACCAAGGAACTACAATGTTGTTTTCAACTTCTTCAGGAAGAATACCCGGATAGTCAATCTTTTGCGCCCACTGGAAATCGCCGTGATAATATCCTTTAAAGAACATCATTTTCTTTTTACCAGTATGCGCCCTTGCACACATTACGCTGAATGTTGTTGCATCAGAACCGTTTTTCATAAAGAATGCCCAATCGGCACAATTTACGGTATCTTTAAGAAGCTCGGCACATTCTACCATTTTGTAAGACGGTGAAGTTGTGCAGTTTCCTGTTTTAAGCTGCTCCATAGCAGCCTTATCAACATCATCATCGCAATATCCCAAAACATTAGGACCGTAAGCACACATAAAATCAAGGTATTTATTACCGTCAACATCCCAAAAATATGTACCTTTTGCGTGGTCAGACATAAGCGGCCACTTTGTTATAGGTAAGAAAAGCCCTTCCGAAGGGCCGAGATGGCCATATACACCCGATGGAATAGCAGCTAAAGCCCTGTTAAACCATTCCTGTGATTTTTCGTGTTTATATTCAGGAAATTTACTCATTTGCAATCCTCCTTAACCCAAATAAACAGCTACTCTGTCAAGTATACGGTTGACATTATCAATCATATTTATCATACCGCTCATATAAATATTGCCCGCGCAAAGCTCAGCCATAGTTGACGCTGTTCCGTTAAACAGCGCATTTGCAAGGTCAATAGTTTTAAATTCCATAATAGCACGCGGAGTATCAGGCTTTTCCTTAATAGTTTCAAACTTATGGTCACGAATCCGAAGAGTTGCATAGCAAACATCTGTGATTCCCATTTGAATATCCCCGTCAACAGTGTAAAATGCCGAATGCTGTGCCACACTGTCGTGATTTGCAAGTGCCGAAAGCGCACCGGCTATTGTATAAAAAGTAAGAACTGTTGATTCTTCAAAAAAACTTCTGTTTTTCAAGTCGTCCTCACTTGGCATTAAAATTTTAGTTAATCTGTCAGTAAGCTTGGTAAAAGGGCCAAGCAAGAATGAAAGCACCTGCGGCACATTTTTTGTAGGCATACCCGGCTTTCCGCTATCAATAAGAGCATTAAATTTTTCAGGGCTTGCAAAATTCATTTTGCAGGTACAGCCATAGTTTCCCTCACTGATTGTGCAACCGTCTTGCGAAAAATGAAATGTACAGCACGGGCCGTTTGCTACATCAAAGCAAAGTGATACCGGCTTTTTAATTGATTTAATAATTGCCTTTGCTTCATCATCAATTTCACAAAGATTTTCAAGGCAAGCAAGAACGCCATACATATTTACATAAGCCATTGCTTTTGCTTCTTTCAAAATAATTCCTCCTTAACAATAGAATTCGTTTACCTATAAATAGGTATAACAATTACACATTATAATAAATCACACAGTTGATTATAACATATTTATAAACTTTTGGCAATATTAAACAAAAAATAAAGCAGACGATTTTACAACCGTCTGCTTTATCAGTATCATTACTTATTTAGTTTTAACACTCTTAACCTTTGACCAAGAAGAATATACCTTTTTACCGTTTGCAATTTTATATGTACGAATTCTTACATAATACTTTTTCTTTGCCTTAAGCTTTTTAACGGTAGTCTTTGTAGTTTTCTGCTTTTTAATTGTTACGGTTTTCTTGTTCTTCTTGAATTTCTTATTGGTTGCAACTTGAACTTGATAGCCCTTTACACCGCTTACCTTTTTCCAAGTAACTGAAATTGCTTTCTTTGCACCTTTAACTTTCTTAATTGAAGTCTTTTTAGGGGCTTTGATTTTTGCAACTGCTGCTTGAGAAGTTGATGTTGTAGTTGTTGTGGTGATATTATTTGCAGGTGCAGTTGTTGTGGTAGTAGTTAAAGCGTCTTTAGTTTCTTTAATTTTTAATGCTTCATAGAATTTTGTAAGTCCTGTGAAAACATCAGCTGTGGCTAAAGCATTTTCATCACCACCGGCGGTATAAGCATATGCACCCTTAACATCTTTGCATTCAAAACTATTTACTATTTCATTATAAATCTTTTGTGCTTTGTCAAAATCATTCATAGCAGAATATGCAGCAAGGGCAAGACCTGTTGAATTACCGCTAATTACAGGGTCTTCAAGTTCTCCTGTGTTATAATTATAAACCTTATCCAAGTTATAAAGATAACCGCCGTCAGCTTTATATGATTCCATACAATTTAATGTATCATCAATAACAGACTTATATTTATTTGAATAAGGTGCAAGTGCAACAACAAGCTGTGCATCACTGTCTGTACTGGTATAATAAGTTGAGCCTGTACCAAATTCATAGAAATTGTTTAACAAGAAATTTTGTGCTGTTTTAAGGGTATCGGCAAGTCCGTATTTTTCAGCAACAGCAAAAATTGAAGAGAAAAGATATTGATTTTCATGATCTTTATTAAGTTTAACATTCTTGAAATTTTCAACAAGGTTAATGCCTTCATAATTTTTAACATCAAAGCCAAAATAATCAAGCGCAGTGATTACATTTGCATAAACGCCTGCCGACTCGCCTTTAATAGGAGCCCAGTTATTATTTTCGTCATACCCTACAACCGCAATAATCTTGCCGCTGTTTGAGTCTAAATTTTCCTTAACGCTCTTTGTAAATTCATCCTTATAGTCATTTACATCAATGCCTGCATTGATGTAAGAAACAAGGCTCTTTACATTTTCTACATCGAAATCAGCTTTCTTTTCAGATAAAAGATAGATTGCCGTATCGTTGAGCTTCTTTTTAATATCTCCACTTGTAACCTTACTGTCAGCCATTGCATAAACGCTTGTAAAAAGTGAAGTGATTGCAATGCAAAGTGCAACAGCAACAGAAATTATTTTTTTCATATTTATTAACCTCCTAATATGAAATTATTTATTATATGAACAGGTGTATGAAAATACAACCTTATCACCGTCTTTTAGTTTGGTGGAATCACAGCTTACATTCGGCTTTTTACCATTAACATAGTATAACCAGCCACTCCCCTCACCGCAATCAAATTCATCAAGATTATTTATACCTGATATATAAACGCTATAAATAGTCGTTTTTGCATTATAAGGAATTTTATTATCATCACAGGCTTTTTTCAACAAATCATAAACCGTAGCTTTGCCGTTGAAAGTGGCTTCGTATTCACTCAAAATAATACCGTTTTTAGGTACATATGCTTCGTGCCCCGATTTTAAATCATCCATGTTATCAAGTATTGACTTACATTCGATAGTAATTGTACAAGTTTTTTTAGATGAGCTGGTAGAAGTAATTTTTGCAGTAGGCTTATCAGCATGTAAATGAGTTGCGGTTGCAGCTGCTGCATATGCATCTGTTGAGCTTGTAGTTACAGTCGATGATTTTGATTTGTTATTTTTGTTTTTCTTTGATTTCTTAACCTTTTTTGCAGTAGTTACTTCTTTATTTTTCGTTTTGCCTTTTTGGGTAGTTTCGTTATTTTTCTGACTGCTCGGTTTAGTTTCTTTTTTGTCTTGCTTAGTAGTTTTTTCCTTTTCTTTTACGGTGGTATCAGTAACTTCTTTATTATCGGTTGTTACTTCATCAATTTCGTCATCCTGCAAAGCGGTAGTCTTTTCAGTTATTTGTGTTGAATTATCTGTCACACTTTTCTGAAAATCATTGCTGTTTGAACAGGCGCAAAGCATGGCAATGCTCATAATCACTGCCAAAACAACGCCTATATTTTTTCGCATAAAAAAATCCTCCATCTTTTCAGACAGAGGAAAGCACGCACCTTTAGTACGGAATTTAACTCCATTGCTCTCCCTTGCCCAAAAGCAGAATTAAAATGTGTGGCAGGTCTCCCGACTTATGATATAGCATAGCTTGAAAAATCGCCTTCTCAGTTTCCCAATGGCAAATGATTTTTCTTCATCAAATACGGTAATGGCTGTTGCTCAGGATTCTAACCTGATTCCCTTTTAATTTCTCGCAAGGAGAAAACCATCATATAAAATTAAATTGTAATTATTTTTCGTAAATACTCTTTTTAAGTACACCTATATACGGCAAGTTACGATAATATTGGTTATAATCAAGCCCATAGCCTACAACAAATGCGTCCGGCACATCCACGCCTACATAATCAGCTTTAATATCTGCTGTTCGCCTTGCCGGTTTATCGAGAAGTGTAACAACACCGATAGATTCAGGATTGCGTTTTGAAAGCATATCGTGAATATATTTAAGTGTATTTCCCGTATCAAGAATATCTTCAACAAGTAAAACATCAAAACCCGTTAAATCATCCGCAATATCTTTAATAATTTGAATATTGCCGCTTGATACAGTACCTGCACCATAACTTGAAGCTTGAATAAAATCAATATTACACGGTAAATCAATATATCTTGTAAGGTCGGTAAAAAAGTAAATAGAACCTTTAAGTACACCTACAAGCAAAAGTTTTTTACCCTCATAATCTTTAGTGATTTGCTTTGCCAAGCGGTGAGCAATAGCGTTTAATTCTTCTTCTGTAACAAGTATTTTTTCAACATCCTGATGCATGGTAATACCTCTCTGCTTTTCATTACCGTTAGAGTATAACACTCTTTTAAATACTTGTAAAGTAAAAATTAAAGCAGTTGTAAAACGAATTGCTCTTTTCGAGCCTCGTTTCTTATAAAAAAACAAAAAGCACCATAGAAATGGTGTCCGCCACAATACATTACTTTACTTAATACAAAATCTAATTTATGCACTATGACGAGGCTCGCCCATCGAAAGCTAAAGCTTTCTTCGGCCACGTCACGCTGATACTGAGCCTCGATATCAGCCTCAGAGAAGTGCTGCGTACCGTCGTCATTGCGGAACGAGCGGTAGAAGTCCTTACGCTTGGTGGGCACGTCGTCAGAGAAGACAGAAGCGATGTTGGTGGTACGCTTCAGGTTCTCATCGTGGTTGGCGAGCACCACACCGTCCTTGGTCACCTGGAGGTCGCTTTCCAAGTAGTCGGCGCCCATATTGCGGGCCCAACGCCAGGCAGCCTCAGTCTCCTCAGGAGCCCAGTAGGTGGAACCACGGTGTGCCACGCAAGCATAGAGAGGCACATAGTCGCGCACCTTCGCCATCTCCGGCGAGATCTGCTGCACGTCGGTACGCTTGGCGTCAGTATTCACATTGGTGAATTGCTGCTCGTCAGAGCAAGAAGTAAAGGCAGTGAGCATAGCCATACCCACGAAGCCTAAACGGATAATTTGCTTTGTCATAAACAATTATTAATTGATGATATTGACTAAATGATTATTCTAAATGATAGCGATCGCCAGTCTTTACTTGTTCTTCACAAGATACTGCTCCTTCTTGTAGGTGAGGGCCATGAAGAGAACGGAGAGCACGCAGGCACCGATGAGGAGGACGAAGGTCCAGTCCCAGCCAGCAGCCTCAGCGACGTAGCCGATAACGACATTGGCCAGCAGAGCCGTATCGAGCACGTAGCCCATGAAGCCAGTCAGTCCGGCAGCGGTTCCTGCCACGTTCTTCGGAGCGAGGTCGAGAGCCTGGACACCGATGAGCATCACAGGACCATAGATGAAGAATCCGATACCGATCAGGCAACCAATGACGACATTGATATTGGTGAAGTTCTGCCAGTAGATGACGATCAAGACAGCCACGACGATCATGAAGAGGATGGTCGGCAAGGCACGACGACCGTGGAACACCTTATCGGACAACCAACCACAGATGATCGTACCAGGGATGGCAGCCATCTCGTAGGCGAAGTAGGCCCAGCCGGCCTCCTTGATATCGATGCCCTGCTCGGTGAGGATGGTAGGTGCCCAGTCGAGGCAACCGTAGCGCACCATATAGACGAAGGCATTGGCAAAGGCGATGTACCACAAGAACTTGTTGGTCAGCACCGTACGGAAAATCTGACCCGTAGAGAGCACCTCCTCTGACTTCTCATCGTAGGTATCGGCATAATCGTTGCGCCACTTCTCAATAGAGGGAAGACCGCAAGACTGAGGCGTATCGCGAATCATGCTGTAGGCAATGATAGCGATCAGGATAGCAACAGCAGCGGGGAAGAGGTAAGTACCAATCAAGAAGTAGGACTTCTCGTCAGCACCGTAGAACCATGATCCGAACCAAGCGGCTCCATAGACGGCCATCGGGCCTACAAGAGCACCACCGACGTTGTGGGCGCAGTTCCAGAAGGACATCCAGGTACCACGCTCCTTGATGGAGAACCAGTGGGTCATCACGCGGCCACACGGAGGCCAACCCATACCGTTGAACCAACCGACAAGGAAGTTCAAGACGGCCATCAGGGTGATGGCCAATCCCTTGTTGTCAGCACCAATCCACTGCACCGGGACGATCATGAACATCATCGAGATAGCAGCGAGGATTAGACCCAGCGGCAGGAAGCGCTGTGCATTGCTGCGGTCGGAGATACTGGCCATGACAAACTTGGAGAAGCCATAGGCGATAGCGTTCATGGAGAGCACCACACCCAGCTCACCCTTCTCGAAGCCAAACGGCGCAAGCATCGGGATTGCCATGGAGAAGTTCTTGCGGACAATATAGAATCCCGCATAACCAATAAAGATACCGATGAAGACCTGCCAACGCAAGCGACGGTATCGCTCATCTGCCTCGGAGCCTGTCTGCTCCGGCTTAAAAGCAGGAGGAGCCAAAAAATTCCACATAATAAATTTTATTTAAACATTAGTTATTCCGAATCTCAAAGAATCGTTGTATTCCTTAAAAAGCAACTTTTGCGCAAGCAAAAAGGGTAATTCGTTTTACGCTTCAAAACCCAACGCCATGCTTTACGTTTGCAAAACGTACAATAAGGCGGCGAAACAAACAAATGTGTTAACATGTTTTAAGGATACAAATCAAGAGCAGTAGCTTTTCTATACATTCCAAACAACCAAAAAGGCCATTTTCTGTATATTACATGCATGTTTTTCGCTTCGAAAGCTAATGAAACTAATTTTATTTAAACGCAACATCTTGTCAACTTCACGAATCTGCCACTTCTCAAGCACTCAAAGGAAGAAACATGCACGATATATAAAAGAGTGTGCATTTTATATGAATAAGAGCATGCACAGTAGACAAAGAAGTGTGCATGGTATAAAGGAAGGGAGCGAGAGCACAATATGAAGAAAGGATAAGAAAACACTACAAAGAACGGGCGGGCGCCCGAGAGAGTACCCGCCAGTTCTTATAGGATGACCTTGCGTTTTGGCTACGCCTTAGCCGAGCGCGTCGTTTTTGATCTTGTTATAGTCGGCAAAGGCTTTGTCGAAGGCTTCAAACTGCGCTTGCGACTTCTTGCCGAGGGTACCACGAAGTCCGCGATAGTAGCGCACCACCTTGGCTCTAAGCTCACGACGGTCAGCTTCGGTAGCACCAGTCTGATAGGGAGCATAGATTTTGTCCAGGTCCTTATACATCTGGGGCACGAGCGTAGCAAGAAACTCCAGTTCGCCAGTGTAGTCCCCGGGCGAGACGGTCGGGGCTGTATCTT
>OJNH01003532.1_pt1 | contig 9990 bp, 10 predicted proteins | sample 1597361 | NCBI WGS metagenome assembly OJNH01 (sample SAMEA2452136, study PRJEB22498) | human gut metagenome | biome: human feces; feature: human gut; material: feces | place: Australia | collected 2012
TGTTTGGGAACACACCTGCATAGCAGGTGGTTTATTTTTATTGCCAATACAAAAAAACTGCCGGCAAGACAATCTTGCCGGCAGAAATGGTATCATTTTATTTTACTTTGTAATAATCAAAATCAACATATCCACCAGCTTCTTTTGTTGCATAATTTACAAGCCAGCTTCTTGTTCCCATAAATGTTGTCGCAGTATCAAATCCAAGTGAGAATGTTTCGCCTATGCTCTTCCAATTCTCTCCATCTAAACTATAGAAGAAGTTTGCTTTATCTGCTCTTGTCTTGCCTGTATTAAAGGCATACTCAATCTTAAGATATACTGGTGCGTTTCCTTCGATCTTTTCTTCAGAAACAGCATTTTCTTTTATCTTATCCTCTTTCTTCGCCTTTGCACCACTATTCGTATCACTATTGCAACCCTGGAATACGTAACGGTTACCATTTTCATCGCATTTTACACCAACCATTCCATAGTGTGCACTGATTGCAGCAAGACCTGCATAATCACCCGGTTTCATATTTTCTGTCAAAACGCATGTCTCTGATGTAAAGTTAGGCCCTACCGTTCTTTGTGTCAGAGAGTTTCTTGCAAACCAGATATTCCCTGCCACCTTACCGTTTTTAATTCGATAATAACCAGGATTTTCTGTTACTGACCAGTTGGCGTCATCCGGATTATGGTTCCACTGCCATACTTTCTTTAGGCTGTCACCTTCCTTAAAATCCGGATAGGAGAAATCATCATCACCAACAATGTAACTTTCCTTATCACTCTTATTCAACTGGATAGTAAGTGGATTCTTAACCTTCTGGCTTGTTCCAAGACAATTTACAAAGTTTCCTTTATCATCATAGTAACCCATCATCGGCCAGTCTGGATAATACTTGTTATTCTTTGTATCAACATAATCCCAGTTTACAGCAAGTATAGACGGAACACGACCAAGACCATCATGATCCTGGAAAAGGAATCCATACCAGTCACCATAGATCGTGTCCACAATACCACCCTGTGCGATACCGGTTCCATACTCATATGTAGAGCCTTCAAAGATCAATTGAGCTTCCCAGTCTGACGCCTTACTATCATACAATTTTTTACTTCTATAGCATACTTCTCTACGGAACCAGCTTCCATAAGAACCAATGATCATAAGGTAATAGTAATCACCAATCTTATAAGCATGAGCACCTTCCCATAAAGACCACTTGAATCCACCCAATGTCTTATTAAACAGCGCTCTTGAACTGCCTTCTTTTACAACTTTTCCAATTCCACCTTCTGCCGATGATTCTTTTAAAGAAATCTTCTGAATGTTATTTCCACTGTAGATAACATACATTCCGTCACCGTCAAAGATCAATGCCGGGTCATGGAAACTTGTCTGTATGTAATATGCTTTCCACGTACCATTCTCGATATCCGGTGTCGTGTAACAATAAAAACCATCATTGTTAACATTGTAGATTACATAGAAAAGTTTTGTTTTTTCATTGTATTTTAATGATGCTGCCCAGGAACCATTCTTATATGTCTGCTGTCCGTTCTCAAGATTAAATAAATCCTTGTCCGGGAAACGGTTACATGCATAGTTTACAATTTCCCAATGAACAAGATCTGTCGACTTCATAACAGGGACACCAGGAACAAGGTTCATCGTTGTACTTACCATGTAGTAGTTCTGACCAACACGAATTATATCCAGATCCGGCACATCGGATGCAATACCCGGATAGTCCGCTACAGTAAGATTGTTCTTATCTAATTCCGGCATACCAGGCGCCAATGTTGGACGTGGTGCAGGAGATCTCGTTACGATCGGTGTTGGTGCTGCCGGCTCCGTTGTGGCTGGCGTTGCTGATGCTGTCGGCTCAACCGGTGCTGTTGCAGACGGTGTCGCTGTAGGTGTTGCCTTGTTTACCGTTTCTGGTGTTGGCGTTGCTACATTCTTCTTTTTCATGCCAGTTACCGTAACTTTAACCTTTCCCAATGTTCTTTTCTTATTTTTACCTTTTTTCTTTTTACCTTTTTTCAAAACTTCTTTTACTGTTATAGTCGCTTTTCCGGCTTTTATTCCGGTAACCTTCCCTTTTGATGTTACTTTTGCCACTTGTTTGTTACTGCTGGTAAAAGAATAAGAATGTTTCTTAGTTTTATTCTTGATCAATATACTCTTTTTCTTTCCAACCTTAACAGAAATCTTCTTGGTCTTAAGAGAAGCCTTAGCCTTTGCTTCTACATCACTTCCGGCACTGGATAGTGTTGTGATACAAAGAGCCAAAACCATAAGGCCTGCGATTACTTTTCTACTTGCCATTTGCATAATTACCTCCTTCTAAATTGATTAAAATAATATTTTAATTATAGCCCTATCTGTAAGATTATTCTATGATATATTTGGTACTTAAATTGAATTTTCTAGTATCTGTTTTCCTTTATAACAAAAAAACCCACAGGTAACATTCCTGTGGTTGAAGAACTTCCGTCCTTCGCCTTTTCTTCTTCTGTTACCTCTTTTCAGTACCTTGTTGACTCCTTTTCAACAAGCAAAGCGTTATGCTGCAGAGTTGCCATATTCATCAAGACCGAGATGGATTGTTCACTTCATCGATGGAACTTTCTCGACCATTCTAAAATCTTATCTTCGAACAATTCCCTTTTCTAACGCTTTTTGAATATCCTGATCGGAAATTACAGAATACACTTTCATACCATATTTTTCTTCTAACAGATGTCTTCCAATTCCACCAGGCATATCATCGCGAGCGAATACTGTTACTAACGCCACAACATTAATATCTACGCATTTTTTTGTTTCCTCAATCCACCTATCTACACTTTGTCCTGTAGACACACCATCGTCCACAATAACTACACGCTCCCCCGCTTGCAATGTGTGACCACATATCATTCGCCCTCTGCTATCAGGATTCTGTCTTGCATGACAATAATTTATGGTTTTTCCATATTTGTTATACAAAACACTTGCCGCCATTGCTGAAAAAGAAATCCCATGATATGCCATTCCAGTTAATACGTCAAATTCAAGATAATTTTCGCATATGCAATCTGCCAATACTTCTCCGATTTTACTTATCTGTGCATTGGTAGAGAAATTTTCTGTATTGATAAAATATTCACCGCTCTCTTGAAATATCAGGATTTGATTATCTGCCATAAATCGCACAAATTTCTCTTTGTTTGTCAATGCATCCAACTTATACCCAAACAACTCATCTATTGTTACGCCAAAATATTGTGCCAACAATGGAATCAGAGAAATATCCGGTTGTGCTACTTCATTTTCATACTTTGAAACTGCTTGGTATGAAACTCCCAATTCCCGTGCCACCTCTTCCTGTGTTACGCCTTTTGCTTTTCGCAATGTTTTGATTGTATTTCCAATTGAAATCATAGTTTGTTCCTCCTTAATTTGAATGGATTAAAGAGCTCTTTATGATTTCATTATAAAAAAAGTGAAAGATGAAAACAATAACCTAATTTTCTTGATTTTCTCAACTAGAAGTTGAATTCTTGCTGTTTTTGTTACCATAATAAGCATCACCTTTCAACAGTTTCAATCAGACACCCCCAGTTCTGATTCAAGTTCATCAGCAGATATTGTACCGTTATCACGAATAAAAATTTCTGCTTCATTCAGTTTAGTCATCAATTGATATAAATGCTTTTGTTTGTCATGTTTCTCTAATTTCTCCAGCCCACTAAAAACATTTCTTAACTCAGTTATTTTTTCCATGGCTTCATCCAGTGGAAGTTCTCTTCCAGCCTCCATGTCCGCAATACCATAATTCAATTCGCTTTTCAGCTTATTGTCTTTATCAAAATTGTCTTGCAGCCGTTTACTTGTTTGATTTTTCATACAGCACACCACTTTCTAAAATTATCCATTGTCACACATAACAATTCTCTTTTATGTGAAATTATATGTTCCATCAAAAAACACTTGATATATTTTCATACTAGCGATATTATAACTATATAGCAAGGCACCCATTCCAAAATGGATGCTCCAAGTTTATAGCAATATTGCCCTTACGGACACCGCACATCCTGTGGTTCAGACAGGATAGGCATTTTTATTTTCGCTTTGTCTTTCTCTTGTTGAGAAAGGCAAAGCAACGCTATAACAAGACTACCAAAGGCACATAACAATGTTAATATAACGATGAAAATCGAAATGTTTTCAAAAGCTATCATAAGCGCCACCGTCTTCACTTTGCTACGATCCGTGCTAAACGGATGTCCACCGGACATCCAGCACCTCTTCCTATGTATTCCGGCAAGCCGGTGTACACAAACTTGGGAGGCTACCACCCTGCCATTGGTGCTTTCGTGAATATATTATAACGCATGTCAACTCAAACAACAACTATTGAATAAATTCTTTTATTCCTTGTTACTACATATCTTATTTTCAAAACCATACTGTTTTTTAATTCAAATACCAAGCTATACTGTTACTATTGACAGTATTCGTTGTAATATAGCAGACAAAATTGATAAATCAATTTTTGCAGATTAGGAAATGAATGTTTTTGCGAAAATCCCTATACGTCCGATGAGATAAAAAATTTCTGGAACCAGTTATAGAAACTGCAATAATGCACCCATACAACACTAATCTTATTTCCAAGCCAAAAACGTTGCATTCCTTCTTAAACTTTCTCGCCAAAATGCAACGTTAAAGCCCTAGCATATCGAAAAGAGTTGTTTAGACACATTGATTTACCACAAAAGAGCTGTAAAACAGGCTAAAATTGCAACCTCTTTTAAACAATTTGGTAAAAAGCGTTGTTTTGCAAACTTAACGACGGGCACGTTGTTCTCTCCTTTTCCGAATTTGCGCCTTCACTTCATCGATGGAACTTTTTCGACCTTCTTGCATCGCCTTATATCCCTGACCAAGTAAAGAATATACTTCTAACGTAGCTTCGTCATGTTTCTCTATTTTCTCCAGCCCACTAAAAACATTTCTTAACTCAGTTATTTTTTTCATGGCTTCATCCAGTGGAAGTTCTCTTCCAGCCTCCATGTCCGCAATACCATAATTCAATTCGCTTTTCAGCTTATTGTCTTTATCAAAATTGTCTTGCAGCCGTTTACTTGTTTGATTTTTCATACAGCACACCACTTTCTAAAATTATCCATTGTCACACATAACAATTCTCTTTTATGTGAAATTATATGTTCTATCAAAAAAACGCTTGATATATTTCCTTACCAGTGATATTATAACTATGTAGGAACGCTCCCACTTCAAAGTGGATGCTCCCACGAAAGTTAAATGCCCTTACGCACACCGCACATCCTGTGGTTCAGACAGGATAGGCATTTTTATTTTCGTTTTGTCTTTCTCTTGTTGAGAAAGGCAAAGCAACGCTATAACAAGACTATGATGTGCCCCCAAAAAGTCTGGCTTTTTGGGGGCACATCAAATCTGATACAAAGCGTTACTTCGGTTAGAAGTCCCCTTTTCATTCTTCAACTAAAAAGCGTTCTTTTCCCCACCAATCAGGAATTAATTCTTTAAGCCGAACGATTCTTCTCTTTTCAAAATCCACAAGTATTTCAATGTCACCACTATCTTTATCTAATTGCATCATATATTCTCTACACGCACCGCACGGAGCGCCAACACTTCCATCCTCAACAACCGCAACCATTTTATCGATTTGATGCTCACCATTTGTTATCATATTAGCAATCGCATTTCTTTCAGCACACATTCCCAGTGTACTTGCCGTATCAATACAAACTCCAACATAAATACTACCTTTCTTAGTCAAAAGTGCAGCTGCAACACCCCCTGCCTCTATAAACGGAGAAATCACTCTCCCTTTTTGCACTTTTCTTGCTTCACAGTATAATTTTTTCCAAATATCCTCATACATAATAACACCATCCTAAAATTATTCCATTTCTACTACTACACCATAATGATCACTTGCTGCCAATACTATATCTTCATAAATTGCTGTGCCAAATACGTTGCACCTGCTCAAAACAGGAAATGGCTGCGGATATGTATTTTGCAATAAAATTCTGTCAAATCTTCAATTTGTCTCCACCGTATTTCCTTTAAATCTAGGATTTTTCCGAAAATCAAGAGTATTCTCAGCTTTTTTATCAGTAATTTCCGCATATGCAGATGCCAAATCAAACCAACACGGTAAGGCTTCACAATTATTCAACGTACATTCTCCTAATAAAAACCGCTGTACATCCGAGAAATCACTACAATTAAAGTCACCCGCCATATAAACATAATCGTATGTTTTTTTATCCACTGCGTTGACAATTTTTATAATTTGATGCTCTCTGCTTAATACACTATCCCACGGAAGATGAACATTCACAACCGCTATTTTTTGAGAATTATCAAAATACCAATAGGGATAATCAGCATTTGCTGCAATACCTTCAGCCAATTTTCTACTTGATACCTCCTGAAGACATATCACATCAGCATTTATTAATTTTATTTCATTTACTATATATTTAATTCTATATGGCATTCCACTTTCTGAATTCCATATATTATATGTAGCAATTTTCAAATTCAAACTCTCCTTTCTTTTCCACACCTTAGTTCTCTCTGCCTCCGTGTCCGTCTACGCCAACAGCGAAACCAAAAACCAGTTATCAAAAAGCTGCCACATCAAAAAGGACATCATTAATATTAATCCACCAAAGAACAACCAATTACTGCCTTTTTCAATTCCTTTGCAAAACAAAATTAGTCCAACAAGTACAAATAATAATTTCATATCCTATTTCCCCTCATTTTTCAAAGGTCATTATAACATATATTGGTAATCTATGAAAGAAAAAGCCCCCACTGCATTTTTTTAGTATACGCCCCCTTTAGTATACGCCCCCTCGTCAAAATCGCTTTCCGTTTTTTTATCTCAGCCAAAACTCCTCCCCTAATACATTACTCTTTACCGATTTCATATTTACGTTATTTAATTACGTTATTTTACACTGCTTTATTTTGCAATACCAAGTATAATATTATTTATGAATTTACCTAAGAAAGGGGTTTGACAATGAATGTATTAGACCGTATCGTGGAATTACGGCTGGAGCGTGGCTGGACCGAATATCAATTATCCCAGCAGTCCGGCATCACCCAATCAACGATTTCAGCCTGGTATCGAAAAAACACATTGCCGTCCATTCCCTCTTTGCAAAAAATATGTAACGCATTTAATATTTCGATGTCTGAATTTTTTATGGAGGAAGACACCACTTCTGTTCATTTGAATGAAACGAGGTTTCGCTTACTCCGCTATGCAGAGCGCTTAAATGGTACACAGTTAAGTTCTATGCTTAAATTTCTGGAATCCCTTTGACTTATATCATAAAAAAGAAAGAGAGGTACTTTTATGCCATTTATTGATTCAAAAATTACCGTATCGCTCACCCCGAAAAAAGAGGAAGCTATCAAAACAAAACTTGGTGAGGCTATCCAAATTTTAAACAAATCGGAAACGTATCTGATGGTTGGATTTGAAGATAATTACGATTTGTACATGGGCGGTTCGAAATTGGACAAGGGAGCATATGTTTCTGTCAGTCTGTTTGGTCAGGCATCTCCGTCTGCCTATTCAGAAATGACAAAAGTTATTTGCGACATTTTAAGTGAAGAGCTTTCCATCCCGGGAAATCAGGTTTATGTCACTTACCACGGTGTGAACGACTGGGGCTGGAATGGCAGCAATTTTTAAATGTAACACCAAGGGAAAAGCAGAGAATTCCATTTTGCGAACTCTCTGCTTTTTTCTTTTAACCGTATTTGTTGGCAAGTAATTTGATGTACTTTTTCTTTCTCGTACGAGGAATTTTTATTTTCGCCGCCGGATAAATTCCAATAAACGCCTTTTTTCCAATAACTTTCAGTTTTTTTGTTTTTATGTCTATGTACCTCAGCTGCCTTGTACCGTAGAACGCCATTTTCCCGATTGACTGTATGTTCGTGCCAATTAGAGCACGGCGAATTTTTCTGTTTTTATAAAAAGCACGGTCAGCAATTGCTACGACATCAAAACGGATTCCTTTGGTCTCGCGGCATTTGTAAAATAATTTTTCGTACTGCCGCCCCCATTCAAGTCACAACCGGTATCCTGCCATCCCTTTTCCTCATAACATTCTTTTGGATAATATACTTTTACGTCGGAACAATTATAATCTGTGGTTGGAAAACATCCAAACAGTATTCCTCCCTAATTTGTCCCGTCCAATTTGCAAGTGGTATATGAAGCATCTCTCCAACTATTAACATACTGTGTTTTACCAATTAAACCTCCAACTGTATCACCACCAGAAACCTTGCACTGTGATTCTGTTTTTTCCGTAATCTGACCACCCCCACTTTTTTCACTTTTCAAAAATTCTCAGCGCAATACGCCCCTCTTTACCATCAAGTCGTTTTGCGCCTCTCTTTTTTACGTTTTTTCGCCCTTTATGCTGTTTTTAACTTCCTTTCAAGCGGGCGCAAGTCGCTTTACGATTGTAATAAAATATATTGACTTTTTCTTCATTGCGTGCTAGTATATTTACAAACAAGGGTGGGAGCAAAACCGTTCTCCTTGTTATTTCTATTTAATAAAAGGAGGCATGCTATTGGGAAATAAAGATTTAGCAGAAAAGAACTTATTACAATACAAAGATGTTTTTTCCGACATCGTTAATGTAAACTTATTCGGAGGCAGACATTATATATCTGCAAACGAATTGTCACGAGAACCCGGTGAACTGATTACTAAGTCCTCTTCTGACAACAAACTAAAACAACTGCAGATGGATGTACCGATGAAGTGCATTAAAAAATATAATACCCGCTTCTTTGTCTGTTTGGAAAACCAAAGCGACATCAATAACATTATGCCTGTCCGCGACATGGGATATCAACATGCAAAATATATGGAGCAGGTTAGGACAATCAAAGAGACAAATCGACAACAACAGACGTATCCATCCCCTATTACCAAGGGGATTCATGATACTCAAAAGCTGGATCCGGTTATTACGCTTGTTTTGAATTACAGTCAGAAAGAATGGAAAAAGCCTAAGCAGTTACAGGATGTGCTTAATATCCCAAAAGATATAAAAAATATGTTACTAAAACATATTCCATCCTATGCTATCGATGTTATCAATCTTGCCAATCAATCCGAGTCCACGATGCAGATGTATCACTCCGACTTTAAATACATCGTCCGGTATCTGTCATGCAAAAATGACAAAGAAAAATTAGAATCTTTTTTCCGCACAACGGATTTTGAACTCGACCATCCGGAAGCCTTTTTAGACTGGCTGGCTGCTGTCGCAAATGACGAACGTTACATAAAAGCAAAGCAGCTAATCGATAAACAAAATGAAAAAGGAGGGCATATCAATATGTGTGTACTTTTAGATATGTATGAAGAACGTGGCGAAGCTCGCGGCATCCATGAAATTAACACCTTAAATCTCCGTTTACTAGACGACAACCGTTTGGAAGACATGCAGCGTGCCATGGTAGATACTGACTATCAAAAAGAACTTATGAAAGAATATGGCATTGGAAAATAAGCAATAAAATAGGATGCCCGAGCAAAAAGCTTGCCCCTGACATCCTTATATAACACAAGATATTTCATTTATGTATCTTACTTTCCAAGCAGTTCTTCTACAAACTGGTTGTAATCCTGCATCGTAGTACAGTTTGGCGCATAATCGCTGAGCAGTCGTTTTTTCAACTGTGCTTCTTTTGTTTTGACGCACTCGCGAATTGCCGTTGGGAACAATTTAGTGCCAAGCTGTGTGGCAACTTCCTCGATTTCCTGACGCACATCTTTTTCCAAATTGGAGCGGCCGGCGTACTTCACAAGCAAAAGACCGGCGATCTGCAAATTGCGGTTTTGGCGCTTTTGAACAGCATGAATTGTATCGCTGAGTTTTGTTAGTCCCTGCAGTGCAAAG
>OJNH01003533.1_pt1 | contig 9990 bp, 6 predicted proteins | sample 1597361 | NCBI WGS metagenome assembly OJNH01 (sample SAMEA2452136, study PRJEB22498) | human gut metagenome | biome: human feces; feature: human gut; material: feces | place: Australia | collected 2012
CAGTTCGATTACCTCGTCCTCTCCTGCGTAAATTACATCATGTACACCTACGATGGTTCCGCCTCTGACTGCTGAGAATCCGATCTCCTTTGGATCTCTCTTCTCGCGTCTTTCACTGCGGTCAAATACAAAATGATATTCACCATTTAATGATTTGTTTGCTGCGTTTCCGAGCATGATTGCTGTACCGCTTGGTGCATCAAGCTTGCGTCTGTGATGGCGCTCTACGATTTCGATATCAAATCCAGCGTCTGCAAGCACAGGTGTAATAAGTTCTACGATCTTTGCAAGTGTATTGATTCCAAGAGACATGTTGTAGGACTGTACAATCGGAATTGTTTTTCCTGCCTCCTGCACATGAGCAAGCTGCTCATCGGAAAGTCCTGTTGTTGCAAGAACTAATGCAAGTCCTTTTTGTGCACACTGATCTAATACCATATCTGTAATTTTTGAAACGGTAAAATCAATCAGTGCATCAGCCTCTACATCACACTCCTTAATAGATTCAAATACAGGAAATAGTGTATCGACTGCCTGCGTGATATCAATTCCAGCCACAACCTGTGCCTGATCATCCTGTGCAATGATATTAGCTAACATTTTGCCCATTGCACCATTGCATCCGTTTAAAATAATACGTACCATCGTTTGTTCCTCCGTCTTAAGGTTAGTTTCAGATCAGTTTCAAATCAGCTTCATTGCCGCTAACTCTTTACGAAGCAGTTCCTTATGCTGCGGCTCCATCTCGCACAGAGGAGAACGTACTGCACCTGCATTCCATCCCATCATATTCAATGCTTCCTTTACCGGAATAGGATTTACTTCACAGAAAAGTGCCTTATTTAAGTTCATAACAGACAGCTGAAGCTGACGGCTTAACTTTACATCACCGTTTAAGTAGCTCATAACCATATCATGTGTCAGCTTAGGCATTACATTTGATAAAACGGAGATAACACCAACACCGCCAAGTGACAGAAGCGGAACAACCTGATCATCATTTCCTGAGTAGATATCGATGCAGCCGTCTGCAAGTGCGGCAAGCTCTGCTACCTGAGAGATATTTCCGCTTGCTTCTTTGATTGCTACAATATTCTTTACATTCTTTGCCAGTGTAACAGCAGTCTGCGGCAAAATGTTAACGCCTGTACGTGACGGCACGTTATACAGAATGATTGGCAGATCTACGCTATTTGCAATTGCAGTATAATGCTGAATAAGACCCTTCTGTGTTGCCTTGTTATAATATGGTGTTACAAGAAGCAGCGCATCTGCACCATTATTCTGTGCATGTGTGGACAAACGAATTGCCTCTGCTGTGGAGTTTGAGCCTGTACCTGCAATAACAGGAACTCTGCCTGCTGTATGCTCAACAGCAAACTTTATACATTCATCATGCTCTTCATGAGTCAATGTGGAAGATTCACCTGTTGTTCCGCAGATGATGATCGCATCTGTTCCTCCGGCAATCTGAAAATCAATCATTTTTCCCAGTTCTTCAAAATTAACCTTGTCATCCTGTGTAAATGGAGTGACGATTGCAACTCCTGCTCCCTTAAATATTGACATACTAATACCATCCTTTCTTGATTCAGGTAATACTCTATTCAAATGCAGCCACCAGAGTGTCTTGGGATTTCTCCAAAGAAAAAGCCGGTCACATGCGGCCGGCTCATAAGGTTTTCTTTTTCTATTTCCCTTAGTAGCTCCCCATCTGTGAACAGATGACAGTCATATACCTATTCAATATATGCCCAAGAACAGCCTTTGCACAGCCATTCTTTCGGCGCCAATGCCTTTTAGCTAACTTCCCTTGCTCTTGCCTGCATCCATCAGCCTACTCATCAGTAGCGCAACCTCTACCTTTTGTATGAATTTTCTTTAGTGTACATCAATTTTACAGTACTGTCAACCCTTCTGTTCGACATATTCTAATTTACTTACGGAAACTTCATATGCAATTCGTTTCTCACTCTCAGTCTCGCTTATCTTTTTCATATACTCTCTGCTTTGAACACGGCCCCACACGCGAAGTCTGGTACCAACTTCAAAGGTTGACACATATCGGGCATTTCGTCCCCATGCAATACAGGGAATATAATCACTCTTGCTGTAAGGGCGGTTGACTGCTACCAGAAGATCTGCGATCTCACGTCCAAGCGGTGTCTTTCTATACACCGGCGGTTTACAGATGTACCCGTCAAGCATGATCTGATTTGTCTTCGTATAATCTGTAAATGCCTCCATGAAATGATATTCTCTGACAAACACAGAGAGCACAAGACGATTTCTCGTCCCCTCATGACGATTATAAGAACGAAACTGTCCGATTGCTTCCATTGTGCGCCCTCTGTAATCCTGATTGATATCGATAAGACGCTCTGAAATCATCACAGGGATCGTATCAGACTGATCGCTTAAGCGATTTACTGACAGCTCCATTATGTAAAAGCTCTCTCCAAAGACCTCATGGCTAAACTCAAACCCTGACACGACAACTCCAATGACACTGACTCTGTTATTTTCTGTGTTTCTTTCTGGCATTTTTGATTCCTCCTGCTTTTTATTCGCAGCTGCTGGTACCATAGCGGCTGCTGCATGTACTAGTTATTTTGCTAACCGGTTGTATAAAACTTTTTACAGCTAGTTATTTATATGTCTCAACACACGTACATTATAACGAAGTTATTTTCAAAACGCACGGAAAATGCTTCGCAGGATTCGCGGTCTGACCACTATTATTCGACAAAAAGCAGGCTTTTTTTCATCTTTTCTTTCCCAGTTTTTCGGGTATTTTTCCTTTTTTCGACATAGCTTTTGTTGTTACGATGAAAATAGATATGCCTAATGAAAGACATTTGTGATGAAGAACGCGAAAAGACGGGCTGATCGACTCAGTCCGCCTTTTTTCACTTTTGTTTTTTTATTCATAACTATTCAGAACCCCATTCGCAAAATCGCATCTTCGATGCTTCTATTTTGCATGGCTCTGAATAGTTACACATACCTCATCATGATCGGAACAAGAATGTTCATATCAATTGGCTTAGAAACATGGTCATTCATACCTACAGCAAATGCCATCTGCTTGTCCTCCGTAAAGGCATTTGCTGTCATCGCAATGATAGGAATTTGTGCCTTATTTTGATTTTTCATTCTGCGAATTTTCGTAGTAGCATCATAGCCATTCATGACAGGCATCTGAATATCCATAAGAATCATCGCATAATATGAATCATCTGCCTTTTCAATCATATCAATACACTCCACACCATTGCATGCTCTCTCTATAATGCAGCCTTCCTCTTCTAGAAGCTCCGTTGCAATTTCTGCATTAATATCATTGTCCTCTACCACCAAAATTCTCGCACCAACTAAGCTGGCTTTATCATGAGTTCCTTTATCCCGCTTTGCAACTGATTCCTCTTTTGATGCAATTTTGCATGGGATAATTACAGTAAATGTAGAGCCGTCGTCAATTTTACTTTGCACATCAACACTGCCATCCATCAGCTCAACAAGCCTTTTCACGATACCCATTCCAATGCCGCTTCCTTCTACACGGCTTATCGTTGAATTGCGCTCTCGCTCAAATGGTTCATAAATATGCTTTAAAAACTGATCTGACATACCAATTCCATTATCTTTTACAGTAATAATAACATCGCACCAGCCATTCTTTTTGCCAGGCGCCTGCGAAATATCACAGTTTATCACACCTCCATTATTAGTGTACTTAATTGCATTGCTTATGATATTAATAAAAATCTCCGATACATGAGAAACATCCATGTAAACATACGGATAAAGCAAATGCTTTGTCTCAGTAATTGTCTGTTTCTTTTCTTCCGCCTGATTCAAAAACATCATAACCCATGTTTCAAAATCTGCGCCGATATCTGAAATTACATATTCCATTTCTGTCTTATTATTTTCAATTCTGGCAAGATCCAGCACATCATTAAGAAGAGACAGCAAATTCTGGCCGCATGACTGAATATTTTTCATATATTTTTTAAGTCTTTCTGCATCATCTATATGCCTAGATGCCAGATCTGCATATCCGATAATTGCATTCATTGGCGTCCTTATATCATGCGACATATTAAAAAGAAACGTCGATTTTGCATTATTTGCACTTTCAGCCTTTTCTACTGCCACCTGCAGCTTTTCATTAAGCTCCTGTGTATTTATTGCTGCCCTCGTTGCAATAGCCTCGGCCTTTCTTGCCTTTCTTAAAAGCACAAGAATCACAGTCATAACACTTAAAACAGTAACGACACTTACAATAGATACTTTTAACAGATTGTGTTTTATATAATCTTCCAATGTTATTTTTCTTGAATTGTTCTCGTACCTGGCAAGTGAACTCGTAAGCATATTATTTGGCATAGCCTTAAGCGTTTTATTTAGTATTGCCAGAAGATTTCTATTTCCGCTTTTAACTGCAAAGGCTGCTTTCTCAGAGTATAACAACGGCACACTGTAAAAACTTGGATCCCTGCTGTATTTTGATGCAAGAGTTACACTAGATATAAAGAAATCGGCCTCTCCAGACTTCACTGCTTCTGCCATCTCTTTGTCTGTATTATATTCTAAAATTTTCCAATGAGGATAATAATATTCAATATGTTCCATGAACGACAGACTGTCTTTTTGTATTGCAACACGTTTTTCATCATTTTCATTAAAATGAGGCTTATTCGTGACTGCTATCAAATTATATGTCCATGTTGTATTTGTACATGCGAAATGATATTTCTCCATCACATTTGGATGCTGATAGAAATGAAAAATCATGTCAATCTCTCCAGCTTTTAGCGCTTCTATCTCTTCTTCATAGCTGTTATATCCCATAAGCGTAAATGTCAGTTCTTGTTTTCCAAGACATTCTACTGCATACTGAACATAATCAGTAATTGCACCAGTAAGTGTCCCACTTGACGGATCCATAACGCTCGCGCCAACATCATTGGCCAAAAATCCCATTCGAATTGCACCATGTTCTTCCAACCATGATTTTTCCTCAGATGAAAGAACAGGTGTATAATCCGATGAAAAATATTGCCTGTACAAATCTGACATATAAAATGGCCGTTCCTCCTCCAACTGGTGCATGACAAGATCAAGCTCTTTTTTTATCTCTGGATGATCCTTATTAATTGCAAAATAAATATTTGATTTGCCAATTCGTGTAATAATCGAGACATCTTTATCAGCCCAAGATGGTTCTTCCAACGAAATAAAACAGTCAATCTCTCCATTTTCCAGTTTTGCCAGTGCCTCTTCTTTACTTTTTATATTTATGTGTATTGTTTTCAGTCCATTTTTTAACTCCCATTCATTCAACATCGCTTCTGGCTTTGCGCCTATAAGGACACCAATACGCTTTCCATTCAATGTCTTAAAATCAGCAGAAGAAATATCGTCGCTTAAAAAATCTGCATACAAATAATATTTCTCTATACCCATAGGTCCGTCTGAAAACAGCATCCTATCTGTGCGTTCCTCTGTATAGGCAATATCTCCTAAAATGTCTATTTCACCATTTTGGAGTTTTTCAATGCTATCATTCCAATTACAGGCTACATACTCAAATTTCCACCCGGTATAGCCTGCCAGCGTCTCTAGCAGCTCATAACTATACCCCTTTCGCATCCCATTTTCAGTTACATAATTAAATGTATCCCCAAGTGTGCCCACGCGAATTATTTTTTCTGGTGCCTCTTTTTCAGCTGCATTTACCGTTGTAAAAAAAGCTAGCAGCAAGGCTGCACATACAATCATATATTTGACTTCTTGGCATACAGTAACTACATATTTTTTCATAGTCATCTTTTTCATCAGTCTTTCCTCATGATCTAATACTTTTTTCGTTCTAAGTATACTCGGTCACATGGTGTTTTGTCAATTTCCTTCACATTAAAAAAGGGCACGACCCTAATTGAGTCATGCCCTGCTTTAAATATTATTCAGAACTTATTCGCAAAGTTTTGAAAATGCATCAGCAACAAACTGAACTTTTGTTCCGACAATTACCTGTACGGAAGTCTTTCCAGGCTTGATTACTCCTGCAACACCTGCAGCCTTGATTGCCTTATCATTTACTGCAGTCATATCTCTTACTTCAAGTCTAAGTCTTGTTACACAGTTATCGATGCTTACGATATTTCCCTTACCACCGCAGCCTGCAAGAATCTTCTTTGCGATTTCTGTGTAATCATCACTTGCTAACTGAACATTCTTTTCTTCCTCAAGATCATCATCTTCTCTTCCAGGAGTCTTTAAATCAAACTTCTTGATTGCGAAGAGGAATACAAAATAGAATACAACGAATGCTGCGATTCCAAGCGGAATGATCAGCACTGTCTTCTGCGCTGCCGGAAGTGTAGATGAGAACAGAAGGTCTGTAGCACCTGCTGAGAAACTGAATCCTGCACGGAAGCCAAGCGCAACAGTAACAATTGTGAAGATACCATAAAGTAATGCATAAATTACATACAGACCAGGTGCAAGGAACATAAATCCAAATTCAAACGGCTCAGTAACGCCGCAGACAAATGAACAAACTGCTGCAGAAGCAACAAGTCCGATTGCAATCTTCTTCTTTGCCGGCTTCGCACACTGAATCATTGCAAGTGCTGCACCAGGAATACCGAACATCATACATGGGAAGAAACCTGACATATACATTCCAAGGCTCCATGTTACATCTGCAGATGTCTCACCTGCCCAGAAGTGCTGCAAATCACCAAGACCAATAGTATCAAACAAGAATACGTTGTTTAATGCGTGATGTAATCCAGTTGGAATTAACAGACGGTTTAAGAATGCGTAGATACCAGCACCTACAACGCCCATACCTGCAACTGCATCGCCAAGTGCAACAAGTGCACTAAACAGCAATGGCCATACAAATAATAAAACAGCAGATACAACGATAGAAACTAAACCAGCAATAATAGCAACACAGCGCTTGCCGCTGAAGAATGCCAGCCAGTTCGGAAGCTTAGTGTTCTTGAACTTATTGTAGCAAGAAGATCCGATAACACCAGAAAGGATTCCGATAAATGGGTTTGCAATCTTATTGAATGCAAGTGTCTTAGTTGCATTGTCTGCAATTGACGGAATCAATGTGGTAACAACACCAGTAGAAAGAAGTGTTGTGATCATAAGCCAAGATGCCAGAGCGGCGATTCCGCCGGTTCCGTCGTTCTTTTCTGACATACCGACACCAACACCGATTGCGAAAAGAATTGCCATGTTTTCAATAAGAGCTGATCCTGCCTTTACCAAGAAGAATCCGATCAAGTTTTTTATACCCTCGACTTCTCCTCCCTGCATTGTCGCCGGACATAAATAATAACCGATGCCCATGAGAATACCACAGATTGGCAGCACTGCTACTGGAAGCATTAATGCTTTACCTAGTTTTTGAAGAAATTTCATATATTTCTCCTTCTTTAAATTATACTTAATTGAATCACTCCAATCAGTTTCATGAGATTTTTAAAACTGCCTCGTCTAGTAAGACATCGCCTTCCTTTTGAAGACTGATCTTTTCATAATCATCCGTATTGCAGATTAAAACTGGTGTAATTGTATTTAATCCAGCCTCTTTAATCTTATCCAGATCTACGTCCATCAAAAGATCACCCTTCTTCACCTTGTCACCAGCTGCAACATGCGCGGTAAACGGTGCGCCCTTAAGTGTAACAGTATCCAATCCGATATGAATTAAGATTTCAGCTCCCTGGCTGCTAGTCAGCGTAATTGCATGAAGTGTATCAAATACCATGGTCACTTCAGCATCTGCCGGTGCATACACTTTTCCCTCGGTTGGGATCACTGCAAAACCGTCTCCCAATAACTTTTCAGAAAAAGTTGGATCTGGAACCTCTGTCAAAGGAACTACTTTTCCTTTGCAAGGTGCATAAAGCACATTTCCCTTTTCTTTTCCCTTAAAAAATTTGAACATAACGTCTCCTTTTCTTTTCGCCAAAAAATGTTTACGTTTGTATTCCGCAGTTACCATTTATTGAATGGTATTTTGCATAATTTTCGCACGTTCTTTCCTTAGCATTTATATATATTTAGCCACTAGTTCCTGCTTTGTCAACAGTTTTATCGTTATTTTTCCCATTTTTATTTATTTTATGTACTATTTTGACTTGTTTTTGTCTTTCATCTCCTTTAATCCATCTATATGAAGTGCCTCTAACTTCTCATAAGCTGCAGTCTTGTCAATAATTGTCTGAATCAACTGCTCTAGCTGCTGACCTTTCCTATAATCTGCCGGGGCAAAATAACGTATTCTGTTATCACGCATCATACGATAGACTTTTTCTTTATTGCCAGTGACAGGATTGTACACGCCAATTGCATGACCGCCATATGTGTTTACAAGCTTCATACTCGGAATATCTGTATCACTGTCGCCAATATAGACAATATTTCTAAATGGTACTCGCATCTTGTCTGCCGGAAAATAGTCATTTACTGCAGTATCATTTACATCAAGTATTCCCTTTTCTATGCGAAATAAAAACTGTGTTTTACTTGTATAATTTACTGCCTGTGCCGGCCAAATTGCCACACCATTTTCATCATAATAAAAAGCACTCGCATAAATCTCTTCAAAGGAGCCGCGCTTAGCAATCTTAGTTCCTTCTATCATCTCCTTTAAACCTGATGAAATAATATAATGCTCTATAATCACTCCATTTTCATCACCATACTGGCGCACGCGCTCAAACCACTCATCTACACCAGGAAACAATTCTACCTTTGAACCATACTCCTCAAGTGCATTGCGGCTCAAATCAAAATGACCTTTCGCCTCACGAACCATCTTATACATATAGGCAAGATTTGAATCCATACCGTTTGCTCTTGCCATTTCGTTTGACTCTGCCCAGAAACGGTCCACATGATAATTTACAGACTGAATATAACCCTGTGCCTGCATATCATCCGGCGATAATGTCTTATCAAAATCATAGCAAATTGCTAGTACAGGCCGCTCCTCCTTCGACTTTCTCTTAAAGCCATATGGATTATCTCTTTCTTCTGTTTTATAAGATTCATTTATTTCGTATTCTTCAAATTCCTTTTTCTGTCTGCTCACAAAATACTCCTTTCCAAACACCATTAATGCAAAATGGCGACACGAAATCCACTTTTTCGTGCCGCCATTTTTCTTATGTATTATAATTTAATTCTTTAATCACTTCTTGTTTACTCAACTGTAACACTCTTTGCTAAGTTTCTCGGCTTATCTACATCAAGTCCCTTTGCTACACTGACATAGTAGCCCATAAGCTGCAGCGGAATAACTGCAAGACTAGTCGCAAAGTGTTCGTCCGTCTTTGGAATATATACAGTAAAGGATACAGTATCTTCAATGTTATAATTTCCATATGTTGTCAGTCCCATCAAATAGGCACCGCGGCTCTTGCACTCTACCATATTGGAAACTGTCTTCTCATAAAGCTCTGACTGAGTTAAAACACCAATTACAAGAGTTCCATCCTCAATAAGACTTATAGTTCCGTGCTTTAATTCACCTGCCGCATAGGCCTCAGAGTGGATGTAGCTTATCTCCTTCATCTTAAGACTACCCTCAAGACTGATAGCATAATCAATTCCTCTGCCAATAAAGAAAATATCACCTGCATTTGCCTGTTTTGCCGCAAACCACTGAATGCGCTCCTTGTCATCAATGATTCTCTGGATTTTCTCCGGAAGAGTCTGAAGTTCTTTGATGTAGCCTGTGTACTGCTCCTCTGTGATCTGCTCTCTTACCAGGGCGAACTGGATTGCCAGTACATAAGATGCCATCATCTGTGTACTGTAAGCTTTGGTTGTTGCAACAGAAATTTCCGGTCCTGCAAGGGTATAGAACACATTGTCTGCTTCCCTTGCAATCGAAGAACCAACGACATTGACAATTCCAAGAGTACGGATTCCTTTTTCTTTTGCTTCACGAAG
>OJNH01003534.1_pt1 | contig 9987 bp, 8 predicted proteins | sample 1597361 | NCBI WGS metagenome assembly OJNH01 (sample SAMEA2452136, study PRJEB22498) | human gut metagenome | biome: human feces; feature: human gut; material: feces | place: Australia | collected 2012
AGTATTGCTTGAAACATAAATATACTTGCAAGTATAGGCAAATATACTTGTAAAAATAAAACTGCTTTTCCACTTGCCTCTAGCATTTTTATTATCTTAAAACTCATAAATGTTATCATTAATACTGTTATTACTAATAGCCATGAAAACGCTGATTTTTTATTTATTTTTTTATTATTATTAAATATATATAAATTTTGAAAATAGTCTTTAATAAAAATTTTTGATAATTCTATTATTTTTTTATTCATTTTTTGTTATCTCCATAAATAATTCTTCTAGTGATTTATTTTCTTTTAATTCATTTCTCATTTCCTCTATTGTTCCAACAAATAATAATTTTCCTTTTTCTATTATTCCTATTCTATCACATAATTTTTCTGCAACATCTAATATATGTGTGGAAAAAAATACTGTCTTATTTTGTGCTGTAATTTTCCTCATTATTTGTTTTAATTCATATGTTGATTTTGGATCTAAACCCGTCATTGGCTCATCTATTATCCAATTTTGGGGGGCATGTAATAGTGAACCTATTATCACTATTTTTTGTCTCATTCCATGTGAATAGCTTTGTATTTTATCATTTAATACATCATTTATTTCAAATAATTTTGTTAATTCCTCTATTTTATTTTTTCTTTTTTCTACATTTATTTCATAAATATCTGCCATAAAATTTAGATATTCTATTCCTTTTAATTTTAAAAACATATCTGGATTGTCTGGTACATATCCAAAACTTTTTTTGGCTTCTATTGGATTTGTTTTTATTGAATAATTATTTACTAATATATCACCTTCATCTATATCTAATATTCCTGTTATCATTTTTATTGTTGTAGATTTTCCTGCTCCATTTGGTCCCAAAAAGCCAAATATTTCTCCATCTTTTATTTCTAAATTTAACTTTTCTATTATCCTATTCTTTTTATCATATGATTTTGATACATTTTTTATTGATATCATAGCTTTCCTCCTTTAGTTTTAGTATATCATAAAAGGAGATAAATTTGAATAATCTATCTCCCTCTTTTATTATTTTTTATTAATCATCTAAAACTACTTTGTCTAAGCTACCTTTTTTGGCTTCAAATATTTTCAAATCTTTAATTGCTTGTTCTGTAGCTCTATCAACATTTTGTACATTTTGTGCTTTAGCTTTATTACTAATTTTAAACTTAAGTTCATCTGTTTCTTTTGAGTCCATATCTGATATTTTCTTACCAAATTTCTTATATGTCTTCGCTGTAGTCATTGATTTTTGAAGTGACCATCCTTCATTTTCATGTAAATTTACTACTGTTGCTATATCTTTAACATCTGTAATTCCTGCATCAATAGTTTTACTATATTCCTCTAATTTCTTTTTAGCTTCTTTTTCTGATTTATAATTCATCAATTCTTGGAATTCTCTAACTTTCTTGTCATCATTTAAGAATTTTTCTCTCTTTTCTTTTAGTTTTTCTTTCTTATATTGGTTCATATCTCCATAGTAACCTCTTTGATATGCAGCATGTACTTCTTCTTGATCTACTTTAGTGTTACTTCTTCTTGAACCTAATGCATATCCTCCAGCAGCAGCTCCTGCTCCATATTGTCCTACTTTTGATAAATCTCCTGATGCTATTCCTAATGATGCTCCTAATAATCCTGCTCCTGCCCCTACAAAAGCACCTGTTGCCATTTTTCCAATTTTTTCAATTCCTTTTCCAGATTGTACATTTCTAGCAACTCTATTTAATCTTTGTCCTATATAATTTTGACCGGCACTCTTTAGTCCTCTAAGCCTTGAAACTTTTGGTCTTGTTATATTTCTTGTAGGTACTGGTGTTTGTCTTGGTTCTAAATTTGTGTCTCTGGCATTACCATTAGCAATTCCATCTTGATATGTTCTAATTCTATTTCTTGCTATATTAGGGTTGGTATTAGGATTTATATTAGTATTCGTATTAGGATAAAATCCAAAACCACTTGTTCTATTGAAAAATGGGTCATTTACTCCTCCACTTGAATCTGGTAATGAACTGTTTGAGTCATTATCTCCTGTTGATGTTGGAGCACCATTTGATATTACTGATTGCATAAAACTATCATTTCCATTATCATAATCTTGTTGATCATTACCAAAACCTGTTGTATTTATATTATCTTGTCCTGAAGTTAATCTAGATGTTGCAATATCATCATTATTTTGTGACATAAATTGTTGATCTTGATTCTCATTACTGAAAAGATATGAGTCATTAATATTACTTGTATCTATACCTGCACTTTCTTCTGATTTATCTTTTTCTCCACCTAAATAATCTTTTCCATCTTTTGCTGGTGGTCTTCTTTTAAATATATGATTTAATCCATTCATCATTAATGCTGCACCTGCCGCACCTCCAAGAACTCCTGGTGTTTGTGCTTTCTCAAATCCAAAGAATTTACGTAATAATTTCTCTGCTGGCATCAAAAATCCTAATGCAACTAATGTATAAATAACATTTGTTGTAGCTAATTCATATGCCATTGAAATTAATAATGTATATAGTAATAAATGGAATGGCTGGATTAGTAAATTAAATATATATTCTTTTAACCACATATCAAATGCTTGTGCTTTTCCATCATTTATTTTATCTATTGGATACGTCATTGCAACTAATGGCGCAATAACTGTTAAAAATGCTAAATATATAATTCTTTTTATATATGTAAATACAAAAAATACAGTATACCATACAAGGATTACAAATGCTAATCCATACCCTATATATAAATATGAACCTCCCTTTTCAACAGATGCCTGTGTTCTTATTAATCCCATTAAGTTCTTAGTTGGCCATAAAATATTATTATTTTTATCACTCATATCAGCATTCCATAAATCTGCATCTTCTAATGCTTTCTGAATCTTTCCATTCTCATCATTAACTACTACAAATTCTTGAGGATCTCCTGTTGCTGAATTAACTAATTTTGTAATATTATCTACAATATTCATGGAAAAAGACATAATATATTGCATTACAAACATTAAGCAAAAAGCTATAACCCAATCTTGTAACATACTTTTATATTTTGATTTTTCAGAAGCTATACTTGTTAAAAGCATTCTTATGCCAATATATACCAATATTGGCATCATTGCTACTATTGATATATTTCTTATTGTATAATACCATTTAGCAATCATAGGTTTTAATGATTGTACTATTGACTCTGGAGCTTTAGCTGATGACATTGCAGAATATATTTGTATTCTTACTACATATATATTGCCACTATTAGCACCATAAGCTGAACTTGGATTTGCATTTGCAACAATTACTTTTACTTTATATTTGTTATTATTTTTTCCTACAAATTCAATCAAATCTGTTCCTTTCGCCTTACCTGTCTTATAATCCTCATAACTATCTGTCTTTTTATAAGTATTAGGTATTTTAGGTTTTCCTTTTTGGTAACCATATTTATTCTTTAATTTTTTCTCTATGTTCTTTGTTACAGTATCACATTGTCCACTATCATTTATATTTAAAGTACTTGTTATTGCAATTGAATCTGTAAGTGTTGATTCATATACAGTAGGTGTTGATGTTGCAGTTGCAGGTTTACTATTTTTTTGCGTTGAAAAGAAATTAGCATTCAAAATATCTAATTCACCAGAAAATATTTCTTCTGGTGTTATTTGGTAAATAGTTAATACTGCTTCACTCCCAAACCAATTACTATGTGCATATATTCCAGCAACAACTCCAGCAATAGCTCCTGTTTTTATAGATGTAACAGCTATTGCTCCTACGGCGGCTGCAGATAATGTAACTCCTACATTTGTACCAACAACTGCTGCAATTCCATTAATTATTGCAGGAATAGCAGCACCAGCTGTATAAAAAGCAAGAATACCAACTAATGCCGCTACAGCCACAGCAACAACAACTGTTATTAAAATATCAAGTAAGTTATTATCCAGATCAATTCTTATTACTGAATCACCACTTCCTATTAACATGGAGTGCATAAAATCCATTATTACATCTCCTAATCCAACAATAAAATCCATTATTGGCTTTAATAATTTTCCACCCAAAGATGTATCATCACTTGACGCATACGAAATAGTTTTGGGTAACATTGTACTACACAGCAATATTATAATTAATGCAAAAATTAGCTTCTTAATAAACTCCTTTTTCTTAAAAATCTTCATTTTAATCTCCTTAATAATTCATATTTCTCTTTCTATTTTCCACTAATTTATTTAAGTTTGTTTCAACAAATTCAAATTCTTTCTGTGTAGGTGTAATTTGTATAATAGCTGATTCAGCTCCAACTTTTAGTAGTCCCTCACCTTTTCCACAAGTAACTAAGAATCCTGATTCTCCTTCACTTAATTTAAAAACTTCTTTTAAATATTGTATTTCTGATTTATCTTGTGCTAAAAACAATTTTGTATCAGATGATGTAAGTACTGCTTGTGCCTCTGGTTTTTCATAAAAGTCCTGAAATCTTTGAGAAACTACTGCAAGTGATACATTTCTTTTTCTTGCACGTCTAGCCATTGTATTTAAGAAATCTACTGCTTCTGGGTAAGGAAGCAACATCCATGCTTCATCTACAATTACTCTTTTCTTTGTTGCTTTTTTTCTATCTTCGCTATTTTTCTTAACAAATTTTTCCCATATCCATGTTAAAAGAATTTGTTGTGCAAGTGGTCTTGCAAATTTTTCCTCTAATTGAGATATGTCTAAGTTTATAAATGGCGCTCCCTCAAGTAATTCAAATGTGGATTGTCCATCAAAATAAGCCATTTGTCCGTTGTATTCTCTTACATATTGTTTCATTACTTTTAATAAGTAACTATAATGAAACCTGTAATCATCATTTGTATTATCTTGTGCTTTTGCTTGTATTCTTTTATACCAAGAACCTATTGTAGGCATTTTCTTTTTTGCTCTGTATAATCTATCTCCTCTATCAAAATTGGTTGTTCCCTCATATAAACTATTTGGGTCACCTGTTATTCCTATAGCAGCATATTCTTCTGAAACAGATTCTGCAATAATTTGTTTTGTTAATTCATTAACCTCTGTACTTCTTGTACTTCCTCTTGCCATAGTTATTAATGATTGTGTAACATCTTCTACCTTATTTTCAATATTAAGTACTTGTCTTTCTCTTCCTGTTATTTCGTCTTTTGCTGTTTCTGTTTCAATGTCAAATAAGTTTATAACTGTTTTAGATGTTGGACTAAGTACTACATTTATCCCCCCTAATGATTCTGCCACAATTTCATATTCACCTTCTGCATCCAAAGCTAAACTTTCAATTCCCATTAATAGTGATGATCTACTTATTAATGTTTTCATTGTTACAGATTTTCCGGCACCTGATTTAGCAAATATAACCATATTATAATTTGTAAGTGAACTATGAAAATTATCAAATAATATTGGTGTTCCTGTTTGTTTGTTAAATCCTAATGGTATTCCTGTTGAATGTCCAACTTCTGATGTTACAAATGGAAATACTGTTGACATTGAACGTCTATCAAATGTATGTGTCTTTTTTATTTTATTTTCCATCAATGGTAAATTAGATTTAAACGCCTCTTCTTGCATTGCCCATGCTGTTTTTAATCCAACCAAAGATTTTGACATTTCTGCAGCTAATAATTTTGTAATTCTATCTAAATCACTTAAATTATATGTAAATATTGTGGAAATAACTGATGCTTCATATAATTTATTGAATCCTGCTGCTATTTCATCTCTTAATTGTTCTGCTTCAAATCTTTTTTGTGTCAAATTACTTTCTCTATTGATATTTCCTTTATCTGATGCAACTATTCTTTCTGTTTCCAACTCATTTATAACTCTATTTAATTCATTTTGTGACCTTGCTTCTTGTACTGGATTTATATATATTGATGTATTTATGTCCCCAAAGAAATACATATCTCTAAATAATTCTGGAAAAGTACACATTCTTGGTAATGTAGATACAAAAAAGCTTCTTGCATATTTTTTTACACTAGAAATTATCTCTAAATGATCTATATTGCTTGCATCTATTCCAGATGGTGCAATTAATTCTTTTATTGATTGTTTTTTTAATAATTGTGTTTCATTATTTTGAAGTTGCTTTTTTTCTACCTCTTGTTTCTTTTTTTTCGCCATTTACTTTACCTCCCTCTTTTGTATTTTCTTCGTCTATTTTTTCAATCGCTTTATCTGTTAATTCTGATCCTAAGTATTTTTCATTTTCTTCTATTATTATTTTTGCCATTTCTGCAATTAAATCGTCTACATTTTCTTCTTTTTCTTCTATTTGTCTTTCTAATTCTGTTTTTGCTTCGTCTAGTTTATCATTTGCTTTTTGTATTGCTTTTTCTTCTATCATTTTATCTATTTCTTCCATTTTCTTTTTTAATACATCTGGTGCTGTTGAGTAAATTTCATCATAACCAGCTCTTATTGCTCTTTCTAATCCAAATGTTTCTGCTTCTTCTCTATTATAAGACATATACAATAATTCAATTAACTCATTTGTTCTAAGTACTTTTCCTCTAACACCACATACAGATATTGCTCTTATTATTGATTGTGCTTTTGTGTATAATTCTGAAAATGCTATTCCTTCTATTTCTGCTTTATCTAGATTTTCATTTCCAGCTTCTGTTGATTGGTATGGTATTACGATATAGTATTTTTTGTTTAATATGTTTTTGTTTAAACTCATTTTTTCTGTATCTTGTAATACAGATTTACCATATTCGTATAAATTAGATTGCTTTGTAACTTCATAAAATGCTTTTTTTAGTTGTTCTTTAGAATATTCTCCTGATTCTGCCATCTGTTTATATTGCATTTGCATATTTCTTAATTTTACTTCAACTTCTTTTACCTTTGCTCTGTATACTGTTAAACTTGATTCAAGGTTTATTGCTCTTGTTTGTATATATATTTGTATTGGATGTCTTAATGTATTTAAGAATTGTACAAACCCTTCTTCTACACTAGTTTTTTCTAGACCAGACATTAAGTCATAGTTTATTCCCTGGCATTCTATAACCATTAAAAATCTACTCCCATTTTTTTGTATAATCATATTGTCTTTTACTTTATCAAATTCCATAAATTTAAATATTGATTGTCTATTTTGAATATTTGGATTTGTTTTGTTCTGCTTAGGTTCACTTTCTTCATTAACTTTTTTTTCTTTTTTTTCTTTTAAAAATATGTATATTAAAAATCCTATTAAACCAAATACAGCAATAAGTATTGGTATCAAAATATATGAAAATATTTGTATTAATTGTGTTGCTGATTGACTATCCATTTAAATCTTCCTCCTTTGTATGTACATATAATCTTTTTTTATTTTTTTTAAATTTTATATACCTTATTATAATATCATCAATGTTTTCTCCACCAGCTTTTTTTGTAATTTCTAATCCACCTGTTTCAGGTATTTTAAACATTCCTATTGCATATCCAATAAAAGCAAAAATTAATGTTATTACAATTCCTACCATATTTAATCCTAACAAATTAAATATAAAATAAAATATTAATCCAACTCCTCCTCCAATACATGTTGTTATTAATGCTTTTGTTGAAAATACAAATAATATTCTTCCTTCTCCTTTAACATTTCTTGGTAAATTATATGTTCCCATATTTTCCTCCTTTGTTTATATATATATCCTTATTTTATTATATCAAAAAAAATCGATAAATAAAAGTATTTATCGATTTTTTTTGATTTATTTTTTTGTTATTATTCATTTTATGACTCAAATGCATTATGTTGTTAATAAATTATATATTCCATTAGCTATTGTTGGAGCTAAGAATAGACATGCAGCACCTATTAAATATGGCATCATTGATTTTTTGTAATCTGCTTTTTCTTCTGCACTACCTACCATATATTTTATACCTAACACAGCTACTATAACTACTGATAAAACTATTCCAACTACATTTATAGCTCCTACAATCCTTTTTCCAATAGTTGTTATATCATTTGTAGTACCTATATCCTGCCCTTTTATATCACCAGGTGTTAAACCATATACTATAGAAGACCCCATAGCAATTACTAATAGAATCGTTACTAATAATGTTAATATTTTCATTGTTTTTGTATTCATAATTATTCCTCCTTTTTATTTTACTTAATTTATTATAATCTGGTTTTCCAGAATGTTATAAACTTATTATAATCCTCCAAATACAATTATGCATATCTTCCATATTGCAAATGCTCCAAATATTACAACACATCCTACTGCATATGGCATTAATGCTTCTTTAGCTTTTGTTTGTTGTTCTATTCCTCCCCACATAATTTTAATTCCTAATACTACTCCTATTACTACTGATAAAACTACTCCTAATGCGAATAAAAAGTTATATATATTACTACTCATCGTTTTAAATTCGTTTTCTTGTATTGGTGAGTCTGCATTTGCTCCATTTTTTCCCAACGTATAAAATGCTTCAGCTGAATCTATTACATTATCCCAAAGAGATGCTGCTTTTACAACTGGCACATTTATCATCATTAATATTAATAATATTATTAATATTTTTAAAAAGATATTTATATTTCTGCTCTTCATTTTTATCACCACCTTATTTTTCGATAAATAGAACAGCCTTATATATTAAATTTGGAACTGTTGTAACACCAAATATCAAAAATGCACCTATCAAATACATCATTATTGTATTTTTATATTCTGCTTTTTCTTCTACACTTCCTAGCATATATTTTATACCAATTACTGCTAATGTTATTACTGATATAACAACTCCTATTACATTTATATATCCTAAAATAATTCCTGCTTTTTGTTTTAGCTTTACCTCATCTGTTCGAGTTGTACTTGGGTTAAAATCGTCAGGATTTCCCACTGGGTCAAATGAAGCATAAACTTTTATATTAAAGCTTATTAATGTTACAAAAATTATTAATAATATTATAGTTAATTTTATTATTTTATTATTTCTCATAACATCACCAACCCTTTAATTTCTACATATTTTCAGTATTCCCTTTATTCTATTATAAAACATCTAATACTTTTTTGCAAGTTTTTTCGAAAATTTTCGTCAAATTTTTCCTATTTTAAGGCTTTTTTATACATATTTGTCTTATTCAACCCCTAAATATTCATTATATGTAACTTCTCTATCAATAACTTTATCTAATTTAATATCAATAATTCTATTTGCTACAGTTTGTGTAAGCTGATGATCATGTGATGTAAATAATATATTTCCTTTAAATTTACTCATTCCCTCATTTACAGATGTAATGCTTTCCATATCTAAATGATTAGTAGGTTCATCAAAAATCAAGAAATTTGCCCCTGAAAGCATCATTTTTGCTAAAACACATCTTACCTTTTCTCCTCCAGAAATTACATTGGCTGATTTTAATGATTCATCTCCAGAGAATAACATTCTTCCTAAAAATCCTCTAACATATGTTTCATCTGGATCTTTTGAATATTTTCTAAGCCATTCTGTTAAACTTTCGTCAGTATCAAACAAATAATTGTTATCTTTTGGAAAATATGATTTTGTAATTGTTGTTCCCCAAACAAGTTCTCCCTCATCTGGTTCCATTTCTCCTGCTATTATTTGAAATAGAACTGTTTTTGCATTTTCATTATCTGCTAAAAAAGCAATTTTGTCTCCTGCTTTTACTGTGAATGATATATTATTTAATATTTTTTCTCCATTTATTGTTTTTGAAATGTTTTTTACTTGTAATATTTCTTTTCCTGGCTCTCTATCTGGTTTAAAATCTACATATGGATATTTTCTGTTTGATGGTTTTATTTCATCAAGTTCTATTTTTTCAAGTGTCTTTTTTCTTGATGTTGCTTGTTTTGATTTTGAAGCATTTGCACTAAACCTTGCAATAAAGTCTTGTAATTCTTTTATTTTTTCTTCTTTTTTCTTATTTTGTTCTTTCATT
>OJNH01003536.1_pt1 | contig 9985 bp, 6 predicted proteins | sample 1597361 | NCBI WGS metagenome assembly OJNH01 (sample SAMEA2452136, study PRJEB22498) | human gut metagenome | biome: human feces; feature: human gut; material: feces | place: Australia | collected 2012
GTCACTCAGCATCCGCAGCGGAAGGGTCTATACGAAGGCGACAGTCGCAATTGAGCTCTGACAGGGCGGCGGAAGAGTTTTATAAAATCAATGTGAGCGTTGGCGGAACGCGGCCACGGAGCGTTTTGTAACTCATTGAGAATCACCACCTCCAAAAAAAATAAAGCGTAGCTGCGTCCCGCCGGGGATTTCACAGGGATGATATTTATTCGTATCTTGCCGAATGAAATTCGCACAATCGGAAACAATAAACAAAATGAATAAAGCGAAACTCGACCAGGTTTTCAGCCTGAACAGTAGTGACGAGGTCTTTTCTTTCATGAAGGACTATGCATATAAGAATCAAGATTTAAGTGCGGCCTTAATTCGGCACTTTCTTCCTGACGACATTGACTTGGACTCACTTAGGGCAGAGGTCAGGAATATCATCTTTGCCGTTGATGAGAGCGGACACAGATGGGGGCCATCGCTAAACTGGTACCAGATAGCCGAACAATTGGGGCGAATGATGGAAAAGGCCAGGTATTATGATCAGGAAAGAGAATTCGACGCAGCGGCGTCAATTGCGTCCGAGGTAATCCTCTTTGTTGGAAAGCATTATTCTGATGATCGAGTATACGAATGTGAAGGTTTCGATGGATATGATTTCGAGACCAGGAGTGCAGCAGATATGCTCATATCGTTAATCGAATCTAAAGTGCTGGATGTTAATACCATCAGGAGGATATCTAATGACATTGACAAGGTATTAGGAACAACTGCATTTCAGGACGGAGGATATTGCCTTGCAGATTTGAGTGAGCTGCAGAGTGTTCTTGAGGGCGTTTTCGATAATTTTGACGAACATTTGGCTTCACTTGATAAGATTATAGACAATGCAGGGCGAGCTGTCTATTATAGAAATCGCTGGTTGTTCAGAAAAGTGGCATACCTGAACTATAAAGAAAAGTATGATGCTGCCCGGAAGACAATAGATGACAACTTTTTCGTGCCAGAACTATCCAAGATGCGGATTGACTCCCAAATATTCCACGGAAAAATTGAAGAGGCTATTGAATCGTTGGACAGGGCTATAGCATGTACGGAAGACTCTTCGTATGTGCACAGCTGTCATGAAAGAAAGATGGAACTGCTTGAAACAACAGGAGAGACATCAAGGCTGGCAGAAGAACTTGAGTATCTGATTTTGAATAGCTATTCTTCAGAATATGATTATTATCTTCAGTTAAAACATGTTCTGGAACAGTTACCTGCCAATTCTTCAAACCGATTACACAGCATCATTGAAAAGTTGATCAACAAGAGCCGTTTTCATAGTCAGAAGGATATCGCCAGAATATGTGCGGAAGAGAACATGATTCCACAGCTGGCCGAGTGTTTGTCTTGGAATAATGACTACGACGGTGAATGCTATATGGTTTTGGCTGAATATGGCAATCTGTTGGATTCTTCCACGAGGCGTAAGATCGTTGAAGGGCATATTGACCACATCCGAACGAGAGCCATCCCGGCAGATAGCCGTAAATATTGTTATATCGTCAGCAATATGAAAGCCCTACGGGATTCGTGCAGTGAAGGGCAAGCTGCTGTAAATGAACTAATTGAAGAATTCAGGACACAATATAGTCGCAGGCCATCAATGATGAGAGAGCTGAATAAACTTCGTTGAAGGAATATTTTATTTGCCCGCATTCATGTTCATCCGATTTATATCCTCACCCTTGTCCGCGAATATGAAAAGTCTTCCAACTGCATCATCGAACGTATCGAATCCTGTATCAAAGATCCGCGCCTGAAACCTATGGTGGTACACAGCCAGACGGAGATGCTTCGCCAGAGGATATATCAGGTGTCAAGTGGAAAACCCTGTAGAAGAGGAAGCGCGAGGGGAAGCGCAGCTGTCCGCATGTTTATCTTACTGCAACCAAGACTTGGTACCGCCTAAAACGTTTTCCTGGAACCAAGTGCCATAATATTCACGTTTGGTACCATCTAAAACGTTTTCTCGGAACAGGTTGCGAAGAAAACAGATGTGGATTACATATTCCGGAGCATACCCACTCACTCAAATCACACACAGGGTTTTCCCCATGCCCCCTTTAACGCCCTAATATGTTTGTCGATAGTTTTTCCAGTAGACGCAGGATGGTTCCGGTAGTAAGTGACAGTAAATCTTCCACCCCATCGTCATCCATACCTCCAAACGGAACCATTTTCAGGTATTTCCCGACAGCCCCTAGAATAGAACTATTTGTATATCTTTATGTTGAGTTCGAATTTTACATAATACTCTTGGTTTACAGGAACATTGTCATATAGACAGGAACATATTCTATCCCGTTCTCCCTTTTATAGTCTTTCGTATAGATCAGATATCTATTCATAATCCTGTCAGAGTATTTTGCACAAAACTGATCAAGAGATTTGTGCGCCTTGTAGCCTGAGGACTTGACTTCTATCGGTGAAATCTTGTGCCTATCCGGAATGACAAAGTCTATCTCATAGTATTTCTTCCCTTCAGCGTATGGGATGGTGTGATAAAACAGGTTCTTTCCTGTCGCTCTCAATACTTGTGCTATCACATTTTCATAGACATATCCCAAATTGGTGCTAAGCTTATCGTTCAACAACTTGTCGTAGATAATGTTTTCAGTAATTTTGTTATCCTTGAATGCAAGTGTGACAAACAAGCCTGTGTCAGAGGTGTACATCTTAAAATAATCTTCATTTTTTGTCAATGCCAACCCGGTATTTGGGTCATCAGAATGATACACCACATTAACTGTCATAGAGTCTTCCATCTCTTTCACGACATTCACTATCCTGCTTACTCTTTCTTCCTCAATTGCCTTACCGACTTGATAACGCATCGCGTTTCTGCTTAATTGTGCAGGGATGGCATCGTATAATGCCTTGGCTCTTCCCGAATCGTCAATTTTACCAAAGTCCTCTTCATATAGGGCTATAATATCTCGCTTTGCCTGATCAACAGCCATGAAATTGTTGGTAGTTATATATGCATATACAGCCTGCGGCATTCCTCCGACAAGCATATACAGACGGAAGTCCCTCATAAGTTTGCGGTGAACTACATCTCCCAAAGGCATTTTCTTTTCGAATGCCGTACGCAGTAGTGGAATTGTCGTCGTATCTCCAAGCGCCCATTTGAATTCTTCATAGTCCATCGGGTACATATCCACCTTGGTTTCCTCGCTCGGCACGAGGATATCCCGGCTTCTGGAACGGACCGATATAAGAGAGCCCGTCTCGATATAATCATAACGATGGTCTTTCACCAGATGCCTGATAGCCTGTCGCGCATAAGGTTGCAACTGGACTTCATCAAAAATAATCACTGATTCTCTCTCATATAGTTGTACCTGATAAATGAACTGCAACCTTAAAAACAGGTAATTCAAGTCTGAAATGTCATTGAACAAATCACTAACTTCTTTCGAGACCTTAGAAAAGTCAATCAATATGTATGATTTATACTCCTTCCGTGCGAATTCTTGCGCAATCGTAGATTTCCCGATACGCCTTGCGCCTTGTATCAGCAATGCCGTATCACCGCTGCGTTCAGACTTCCATTTGAGCATGGTATTGTAAATCTTTCGATCGAAGTAAATCTCATTTTGTTCCATTTCTCATCAAGTTTATGTCCAAATATAGATACTATCAATTATACCACCAAATTTTTTATGGCAAAATGTCATTTTCCACCAAATCTTTTCAGCAGCATTTGTCGTTATCCACCAAATCTCCCTCGTACCGTGCTTTTTTGCAACTTGCGACAGGCACCTAATGCTGTCCGGAACTATTACCGGATCTATTGTTGTTCAGCAATAAAATCATATCTTTGCTTATTGGAAAGCATCCATAACCAAAACAACAGAAAAAGATCATGGCAAAGAGCAAAATAGACTTTATACTACTTCTCCTTGCGACTCTCTGCTGTTCAATGGCTCACGCACAAAAGCAAGTTTCTGCAGAACTGAGAGATTCCACTGAGAGCGGAAGCGACATCATAAAGATAGTTGGAAATCACTCCAGCAAAGGAGTGGTCAATAACGCCCTTGACATATTGAGCGGTCAGGCAGCTGGTGTCAACGTGACATCCAATGGCCTGGACCGGATGGCTATGCTCAATAGCGTGCGGGTGCGTGGTACGACATCCATTATCGGTGGCAATGATCCTTTGGTGCTGATTGACGGGGTCACTTCTGACGTGCTCACCCTTTCAACCATCTACCCTGCAGACATCGAGAGTTTCCGGATATTGAAGAATGCCACGGAGACAGCAATGTACGGTTCACGTGGAGCATCAGGTGTGATTGAAGTCAAAACGAAAAAAGGAACAGGACGTGGTTTTCAGATATCCTATGAAGGAAATGTAGGTTTCGAGCGGATGTACAAACATCTGGAAATGCTCAATTCCACAGAATATGTTGCCACCGCAAAGGCTTTGGGCGTCTATTGCAATAACGGAGGGTTCAACACGGACACTTATAAGGTCATTACCCGCACAGGACTTGTGAATAATCACTATCTCGCATTCAGCGGGGGCACGTCTCAGTCAAACTATCGTGCCTCATTCGGCTTGATGGACCACAACACAATCATCAAGAAGATGGACTATGGCGTTTTTGTCGCAAAAGTTGACGTGACCCAGAAAGCCTTCAACAATAGACTTTCTGGAGAGTTCGGAGTATTCGGATCGTCGTTCAAGAACCATGATATCTTTGACACGCAGATGCTGTTCTATTCCGCAGCATGCCAGAATCCAACTTTCCCTGCCGGAACTGACGAACATGGGAACTGGCTAAAAAACGAATCTGCAACGCACATCAACCCGCCAGGAATAGTGCTTGAAGAGAAAAACGACTCCAAGGATTTGAACTTTGATGCCCACATTAAGATGAGCTACGATATCAATACTGACTGGCGGGTCTCCGCCTTCGGTTCCTACCTCTACGGTTCTACCGAGAACGGGCAATTCTGCCCGACATGGGTATGGGCGCAAGGCAACGTGTACCGTGGCGAGTTCAAGAAAGAGGAGTGGCTCGGCAATGTATCTCTGGATTTCAATAAGCAGTTCGGCTCACATAAGGTCTCTGCCGGAGTAAGCGGCGAATACCGCAAGCTGCGAAAGACGGCTTTCTGGGTATATGCCAAGGGCATACCCACAAATAACTTTCATTACGACAATCTGGGCGCGGCTGCTGTCAGACCATATGGTGGAACGGAAAGCACATATGAAGACCAATCTCTGGCTTCGTTAATGGGGAGCATCACATATAGTCTGCTTGACAGATACACGTTGGCGTTGAATGCGCGTGGTGACGGATCGTCTATGGTAGGCGCCAGCAACACATGGGGATTCTTCCCTTCCATATCATTTACATGGGATTTGAAAAAGGAAAACTTTCTCATCAATGTAAAGCCGCTGTCCATGCTCAAACTCCGTGCTGGCGCAGGACAGGCAGGCAACCTTGGAGGCATCTCTGCATATACCACCATGAACACCGTAAGGCAGACCGGCATTGTCCCTATCAATAGTTCGCCGACAGTAACACTTGGCATGGTGAGAAACAACAATCCCGATTTAAAGTGGGAAACGAAGACTACATTCAACATCGGTGCGGACATGGGACTCTTTGCCAACGGTCTTATACTTACGGCGGAGTATTACTTTTCCAAGACTACCGACATGCTCTATGCCTACGAAGTCCCGGTTCCGCCATTTGCATACAACACATTGCTCGCAAACATCGGTTCCATGTCAAACAGCGGATTGGAATTCGGCCTGTCCGGGCAGCCGATAAGAAAGAAAAACATAGAACTTAACGTTAATATGAACCTGTCGTTTCAAAGCAACAGACTAATCTCGCTGAGTGGAAAGTACAAAGGAATGAGCATGTCCGCGGCGAATGTCACCGCCATCGGGGCCTTGGACGGAGCGGGACAGAACGGCGGCGACAACAATGTGGTTTATCAGATAGTCGGACAGCCACTTGGCGTTTTCTATCTGCCACATTGCAAAGGACTGGTAAAAAATGAGAACGGCAGTTATTTCTACGACATAGAGGATCTGGATCATAACGGCAAGGTAGACATAAGCGACGGCGGCGACCGGTACATCGCAGGACAAGCCACACCAAAGGTAATCCTCGGTTCAAACATCAGTTTCAGATACAAGAATTTCTATGTCTCCATACAGATGAATGGAGCATTCGGGCACAAGATCTTCAATGGAACGGGATTATCATTTACAAGTATGGCTTGCTTCCCGGACTACAATGTGCTTAAGGATGCCCCTCAGAAGAACATCGTAGATCAGAGAGTCTCCGACTATTGGCTTGAAAAAGGTGACTATCTGAACTTTGAGCATTTGACATTAGGATATAACGTGCCCTTGAAAAGCAAGACGTTACGTTCATTGCGCATATCTGGCAACGTAAGCAACCTTGGAACAATTACGGGCTACAGAGGTTTGACGCCAATGATAAACAGCTACGTGGTGAACAGTACTATGGGTATTGATGACAAACGTAACTATCCTCTGTTCCGCACATATTCGTTGGGGTTGAGCATACAGTTTTAATACGGAAAAGGCATGAAGAAGATTATTGAATACATATTGGCAGTACCGTTGATGCTTTGCTTCTGCTGCTGTCTGGATGAACATCCAAAAGACCAGATAGACCAAGAGGAAATATACAACAACGCAGATAATATATACAAAAATGCAGTAGCTTCCCTGTACAACTACATTGGGAGCAATCAGGAGTCCGAAGGACTTCAGGGAACCTGTAGGGGCATCTACGACTACAATACGTTGACAACAGATGAGGCAATGATTCCGATCCGTGGAGGAGACTGGTACGATGGCGGCCTGTGGGAAAACATGTATCAGCACAACTGGAACGCCAATGATATCAGTTTATATAATGTATGGAAATACCTCTTCAAGGTAATAGTTATATCTAACCAGTCACTTTCCGTCATTGATGACCACAAGAGTCTGCTTTCGGCTGAACAGGTCCGTGATTTCACGGCAGAGGTAAGAGCTGTGCGGGCATTGTTCTACTACTATGCGATGGATATGTTCGGACGTGTTCCTATCGTGACATCATACGACATGAAATTGGAGCAGGTAACGCAAAGCGAGAGACGCGAGGTCTTCGATTTTATTTTCAATGAACTGCTGGATGTCGCGCCGTTGCTTGCTGACGAACATTCCAACAAGGAGGGAGACTACTACGGACGAGTGACACGGCCTGTAGTCAACTTTTTGCTTGCAAAACTGGCGCTTAATGCTGAAATATACACCGATGACAACTGGACAGACGGAAAGCGCTTTGATGGCAATGACATCTTCTTTAATGTGAATGGAGAGAAGATGAACGCTTGGAGTACCTGCATTTGGTATTGCGGGCAACTTGACAAAGAAGGGTATCAGCTGGAAAGCGATTACGCCTCGAACTTCGCTGTTCACAACGAATACTCCATGGAGAACATTTTCACCATACCATTGGACAAGAACTTATATTTGAACGAATACCACTATCTTTTCCGCTCACGCCACTACAAACATGGCGGGGCCTATGGCGGTTCATCCGAAAATGGAACATGTGCGACTATCTCAACCGTCAAGGCTTTCGGTTACGGAACAGACCATGTCGACAATAGATTCAAGACAAACTTCTATGCAGACACCGTTTTTGTTGACGGCAAGAAGATATATCTGGACAACGGAAAGCCATTGGTGTATATGCCAATGGAATTGAAACTGAATCTTAGTGACAGTCCATATAAGCAGACAGCAGGTGCCCGTGCCGGCAAATATGAAGTTGACAGGACCGCATATTCGGACGGCAGACAAGTTGACAACGACATAGTTCTATTCAGATACGCCGATGCCATATTGATGAAGGCCGAGGCTAAAGTCCGTAATGGAGAAGATGGTTCAAAAGAATTGAATGCAATTAGGGACAGAGCAGGCATGCCGCATGTAAAGGCCAATTTGAGCAACATACTTAAAGAGCGGCTGTTGGAATTAGTATGGGAAGGTTGGAGACGTCAAGATCTCATCCGCTTTGGCGAATACACCAAAGCATACGACCAGAGGACTCCTCTTGAAAACGAGTTCACCGGGTTCACAACTGTTTTCCCGATACCACAAAGATGCCTGGATTTAAACAAAGGGTTAAAACAAAATCCAGGTTATCAATAGAGAGCCATAAGCATCACTTTGGCGGCGGCGGCAGTTTCGGCTTAAGTTTCTCCGTTGACTCCGAATAAAATATATCTATATTCGCAGACTCTAATCAATTCTACTTTCGAAATCCACTGTAAATTCACAATAAATTTCTAAAATACCAAAGACCAACTTGGCCCTTGACGAAAAGGGCATCGTGGCCGAATTATTACCTGACACAAAGATATAGTTGGAACTTTAAGGTTTTATTTTTATTTTGTTAGGTAATTAATAATGACCGTGAATAGGTCACCAAGTTTCATTCACGAGATTACCGTCATTGAGATAATGAAAAGAATTGAATGGGAGAAGGCCACAGTCCGACATATGATAGAACTGTGGTGCATGAAAAAACACAAAAAACAGGAACTTTGTGAAGAGTGCCGGGAGTTGCTGACATACGCAACAGCGAGGCTCAACAGGTGCAAATTCGGAGAGAGGAATACCAAATGCCATAAATGCCCCGTCCATTGTTACCGTCCGGATATGCGAGAGAAGATACGCGAAGTAATGCGATTCAGCGGCCCGAGAATGATATTATATCACCCATTGAAGGCGTTGCGCTATATTATATCGAGATAGGAAAATGAAGAGCAGCGGCAAAGTTCCCGCTGCTCTTCGTTTTTTATCAATTGACATCAGTAATCGGTTCTCCGGTCTCTATGTCCATACGAACCAGCTCAAGAGTGGATTATTTCAAACAAATCCTTCATATATACATATCTATCATTAAAGTGATATTTATCTCGTCTAAATCAGTTTTACTCTCACTATATTGATACTTATACCGCAAATCTACTGATTATTTTTCAATTAAGCAATACGACACTAGCGCAATTGCCCATATCAAGTGGAACTAATCGGAGAGGAAAAATAGTAAACTCTGGGCCAGCTTATAATCTTTAAACCTATAGCGCAACAGATATGTGATGACCTCAAATTTTACTTGTCTATATTTTTTGTAGTATTTTTCACACGCCATATAGAAAGTAGGGCCATTTATACTTGTCTCAACTGAAACTATTCTTCCAAACAGACGAAACATCTTACGGTTACAATAAAAAGGAAGATCCATTGGACAGAAATGAAGCCTACTATTGTCGCTATATGACCATACTTCGTACATAGTTTTCATTTTCACTATGTTTGCCCTATTCTTTTCGACGGATTCATTATCAACCACATCACGTAGAATACTACTAAATAGTGCATCATATAAACTGATAAAATCCTCGACGGCAACATCATCCCTCAATGAAAAGTGATACCACTTATCGTCAGTGGAAAATGAATAAATGTCCATTGGAAAATTCTTTTTCAACTCAGTGATTATTTCTGATTCACTTTTGTCCGTTATTGAACTCCACGGAAGTGTAATCGCCAGACGATTTTTCGGGATAGAGTAAATAAATGCGCAACCAATACTAATGTAACGTCCCATAACTGTAAAATACTAATGTTTTTTGCGTTTCACCGGCCTCTGCAGCTTTGCATTCCCGCTGCATATTTGCCCATGTCACCTCCCGGCCGTCAGAGGGAAAAGCGAATCGATCTCGTACTGAGACAGCCCCAGCATCCTGCGGATTTGGCCATTCGAGGAACGGAACTCGTAGCGGAGTTTCCGGGCGAGATCAAATCTTTGAGGTTTGGTCAAGTCTTTAATAGAGGAGACATCGTAATCTGACCGAACTAGAACGCTCAGGCGGGCGAATAGTTCGGTATCCG
>OJNH01003537.1_pt1 | contig 9984 bp, 9 predicted proteins | sample 1597361 | NCBI WGS metagenome assembly OJNH01 (sample SAMEA2452136, study PRJEB22498) | human gut metagenome | biome: human feces; feature: human gut; material: feces | place: Australia | collected 2012
CATTATTTATCAGCCAATTATAAAATACAGATTTTTTGAGTGACGAAGTCAGGAGGTCGTAAATGATATCTTTTTCTTGTTACTTCTTGTTGCTTTTTGTTTTTTGTTTTTTTAAGGCACCTGATGCTTGTTTTTAGCTCAAAATAGGGCCGCTATTATTCGCTAAAACGACAAGCAACATCTGCTCTCCTAAAAAAACAAAACCCAATAAGTCCTAACGACCGAATTGGGTTAAAAAAAGATAATTCTTCTTTTATTTAATTTCTATACTACCGTAAAGTTTGCATATTGTTGTTGTTTTCTGTAATTTAGCCATGTATTTATATAAGATGATGGTATGCCTTTATGTAAGAGAAAACTTTTATTTATCTGCTTGCTGCTACTTTGCTTCAGTAGCATAGTCCATACGCAAGCCAATCAACCTCGCAAGAAGGTTGGCCTCGTGTTGGGTGGTGGGGGTGCCAAAGGTGCGGCGGAGGTTGGTGTCCTAAAGGTGTTGGAAGAGGCAGGCATACCAATTGATTATATAGCAGGAACAAGTATCGGTGCCATTGTCGGTGGGTTGTATGCCGTAGGTTATAATGCCGCAGATATTGATAGTCTCTATCGCAGTCAGGATTGGCTTTTTCTTTTTAGTGATCGAGTGAAGCGTGAATTTGAGACTTTTCTTTCTAAAGAAGAAAGGGAGAAATATGTTATCCGTATTCCTTTTTCTAAAGAAAGGAAGGTCTCGTTACCTACAGGCTATTTTAAAGGACAAAATGTGGTGAATCTTCTCACAAAATTGACTGTGGGGTATCATAATGTTAGTGATTTTTCCACCTTGCCAATACCTTTCCGTTGTGTTGCGGTCGATTTGGTTGATGGCAAGGAAGTGGTGCTCTCATCTGGCTCATTGCCTATGGCGATGCGTTCCAGTATGTCAATACCAGGCGTGTTTGCTCCAGTGGAATTAAATGACATGATGCTGGTAGATGGCGGTGCCATAAACAACTTGCCAGTTGATGTTGTAAAGGAAATGGGGGCGGATATTGTTATCTGTGTTGATTTAAGTAATGGATTAAAGACAAAAGAAGAATTAAATTCGGCTTCTTCCGTAGTTGAACAACTGATTAGCATAATGGGGCAGGCGAAATACCAGGAGAACAAGAGTATGGCCGACATTTATATTAATCCCTCATTGAAAGAATATCATTCTGCAAGTTTTCAGGCGGAATCCATTGATACAATGTTGTTACGTGGCGAACAGGCCGCTCGTCAAAAATGGGATGAGTTGATTTTTTTGCGACAACAAATTTATGCTGACGGGTGTGATTCTGTTGATGTGTATGCTAAACCAAGGAAGTTAGCCTGTACCGATGGCTATTACATAGAACACATTAAAATAGAAGGTATTGATGGAGAAGAAAAAAAATGGATAAGGAAGAAAATCGCATTGCAGGAACATTCGTGTGTCAGTCCTAGGGAAATTGACCGCACGCTTGCGATGTTGCAAGGGTTAAACATCTTTTCCCGTGTGGAATATAGGTTGACCAACAAAGAACCATTTGATTTGGTGTTTGTGTTGGAACCCAAGGAATACCGTCATATAAACATAGGGGCACGTTTCGATACAGAGGATTTGGCGAGCCTTATTGCCAGCGTTTCAAACAATCAGCAGTTCTCTACTCGCCACCACTATGCTTTGACTGGACGAATATCACGCAATCCCTATTTTGAAACTAAATATACCTTCGGACATCTTTTTGGAGCGAAAATTGGATTCTCATATCGATTTGCTCATCATGATTTTAATCTTTATGCAGATAAGCGCAAATTAGATGCGGTGGAGTTTTTGTCCCATTCGCTGACAAGTTTTTACACACATGACATTGGCAATATACGGCTAAAAACTGGTGCGTGCTTTGAATATTATCATTATCATTCAGATATGTTTAAGCGAGATGGCGGACGCTTGTCACACTCTTCCGATCACTTCCTGAATTATTTTGCATCAATTAAGGTGGATTCATACGATAGGCGTTGTTTTCCTTCCCGTGGAGGTTGCGTATATGTACTGGGGGCGATACATACTGATGACGGTATAAAATATGACGAGAGAAATCCCTTTGGTGAAGTGGTATTTCGTACCGAATGTGCATTGCGACTCACCCCCATTTTTTATTTGATTCCAAAATTTAAAGGACGCTTTCTGTTTGGCGAAAAAACTCCTGCTTTATATCAAAACTATGTGGGAGGAATTTTCGATGCTAACTATTTGCCATGGCAGATGGGGTGGGAAACATCACAACATACGCATTTGCTTGAACGCAATATTATCATGGGGCAACTTGCATTCCGTTATCGTCTGAAAAGCAAGTTCTATCTTACTGCGTTGAGTGAATATGGTAAGGAGGCACACAATACTACCGAAATTTTCAGTGGAAAGAATTTCTGGGGTTTTGCTTTGCGTGCCTCATACGACTTTGTTTTTGGACCGATAAGCATACAGACTAATTATTCTAATCTGTGGAAAAATGTCGGCGTCTATGTCAATGCTGGGTTCGTGTTTTAAAACAAAACTTGCATTTATTCTATTATTCTGTTCAATCAATGTAGGTAGTCTGTTGTTCGGTACACAATAATTTCTGGCAGTTCTTCATTATTAAATAATCTCTGACCTATACGCCTAATATCTAAGTTTTTTGCAACCTGTCCAATGTGGCAAGAAGACTGCATGAGCACATTTTTTATGAAGATATGATATTATACCACTTGGGCGATGTAGTTTAATACACGAAATGTGACGTTAGAGATTTCTAACGAAGATGATATTTCTGTAAATGATGATGTTGTAGTTCTACTGGAAGCATGAGAAATCGCTCTGTTTGCAAATGAATTTTCTTTTGTGAAAAAAAATGTCTATTGTTGTTAAATAACAAAAAGGTTTTAGTATCTTTGCGTTGTAAAAAATACATACTTATTCTTGTTGATATTTTGATTATAAATCATAATAATTACCTCACAGCTATGACTAAAAAGTATAATTTTAATGCGGGTCCATCTATTTTGCCTCGCGAAGTGATTGAGAAAACAGCAGCAGCATGCTTGGATTTTAACGGAATTGGCCTTTCTTTGATGGAAATTAGCCATCGTAGCAAAGATTTTCAGCCTGTAATTGATGAAGCTGAGGCTATAATGAAGGAACTTCTTGATATCCCAGAAGGATACAAAGTTCTTTTCTTGGGGGGCGGTGCTAGTCTGGAATTTTGCATGGTTCCTTATAATTTTCTCGAGAAAAAAGCCGCATACCTCAACACTGGTGTATGGAGCAAGAAGGCAATAAAAGAGGCAAAGCTTTTTGGCGAAGTTGTAGAGGTAGCATCGTCTGCAGACAAGAATTTTACCTATATCCCTACAGGGTGGACAATACCTACTGATGCAGATTACTTCCATGTCACCACCAATAATACCATCTATGGCACGGAGATACGTGAGGATTTTGATTCGCCCATCCCTATGATTGCCGATATGAGTTCCGACATCTTAAGTCGTCCGTTGGATGTCAGTAAATATGCTATGATTTATGGCGGAGCGCAAAAGAACATTTCTATGGCAGGTGTCACTTTCGTAATTGTCAAGGAGGACGCTCTTGGAAAAGTGAGCCGTCAAATTCCTACTATGCTTGATTATCGTACTCATGTTGAAAAGGGTTCTATGTTCAATACACCTCCTGTGTTGCCTATTTATAGTGCTCTTCAGACTATGAAGTGGGTCAAGGCACAAGGTGGTGTAAAAGAGATGGAACGCAGAGCCTATGAAAGAGCAAAAATTGTTTATGACGAAATTGATCGTAACAAACTGTTTGTCGGAACAGTGGAACCAGAGTCTCGCTCTGTTATGAATTTATGCTTCGTGATGAACGACAATTACAAAGACCTTGAAGCGGAATTCCTGACGTTTGCAACAGAAAAAGGCATGGTTGGTATCAAGGGCCATCGTTCTGTAGGTGGTTTCCGTGCCAGCTGTTACAATGCCATGTCTGTTGAGGGTTGCAAGGCTTTGGTAGAGTGTATGAAGGAATTTGAAGCTAAACACTAATTTGGTTTATTTGAAATGAAAAAGGTATTAGTAGCGACAGAAAAGCCTTTCGCTTCAGTTGCTGTTGATGGCATTGGAAAAGTGCTGGCAGAAGCTGGTTACGAACTTGCTTTACTTGAGAAATATACTTCTAAGGCAGAGTTATTAGAGGCTGTTTCGGATGTTGACGCATTGATTGTTCGTAGTGATAAAGTTGATGCTGAGGTTCTGAATGCGGCCCAAAAACTTAAGATTGTTGTACGTGCTGGTGCTGGTTATGACAACATTGATTTGGATTCGGCAACATCTCATGGGGTTGTTGCAATGAATACCCCTGGTCAGAACTCCAATGCTGTGGCAGAGCTTGTATTGGGTTTGTTGGTGTATGCTGTACGTAATTTCTATAATGGAAAGGCCGGAACAGAACTAAAAGGAAAGAAACTTGGTATTTTGGCTTTTGGCAATGTTGGGCGCAATGTTGCTCGGATAGCAAAAGGCTTTGAAATGGAGGTCTTGGCCTACGATGCTTTCTGCCCGTCAGATGTAATAGAAGCAGCTGGGGTCAAAGCTGTTGGTAGTACTGCCGAATTATTTGAACAAAGTGATATTGTTAGTTTGCATATACCTGCCACACCGGAAACGCTTAAAAGTATCAATGCGGAGCTAGTAGGAAAACTGCCAAAAGGCGGAATCCTTATTAATACTGCTCGCAAGGAAGTCGTAGATGAAACGTCGCTTATCTCACTTATGACCAACCGCACAGACATTAAGTACATAACAGACATCAAGCCCGATGCTGATCTTGAGTTTAATGAAAAATTTGCTGACCGCTATTTTGCTACCCCAAAGAAAATGGGTGCACAAACAGCAGAAGCAAACATAAATGCTGGATTGGCCGCTGCAAATCAGATTGTTGCATTCTTTAAAGATGGTGTTACAAGGTTTCAAGTGAACAAATAACCCGTGAGCTATGGCAAAAGTAAAACCATTTAAGGGTATCAGACCACCCAAAAAGTTTGTAGAAGAGGTTGAAAGCCGGCCTTATGATGTTCTTGACAGCGAAGAAGCACGGGCTGAGGCTGGCGACAACGAAAAATCATTGTACCATATCATCAAACCAGAAATTAATTTTTCTGAAGGCATTTCAGAATACGACCCGAAAGTTTATGAAAGTGCAGCTGTGCAATTCAGAAAATTTCAGGAAAAAGGATGGCTGAAACAGGATGCAGAGGAGAACTACTATCTTTATTCTCAGACAATGAACGGAAAAACCCAATATGGTCTTGTGGTTTGTGCTCATGTGTCTGATTATCTGAATGGCGTTATCAAAAAACACGAACTGACTCGCAAAGACAAGGAAGAAGATCGCATGAAGCATGTACGTGTCAATAATGCGAATTTGGAACCTGTTTTTTTTGCTTATCCTGATAATGATATTCTTTTAGAAATCATTGGAAAGTATTCCAAATTGACTCCAGAGTATGACTTTATTGCTCCTGGTGATGGCTTTGAACATAAATTTTGGGTCATATCAGATAAGGCTGATATTAATGCCATAACAAAAGAATTTGAAAAGATGCCCAGCTTGTATATTGCAGATGGACACCATAGGTCAGCAGCCGCAGCTTTGGTAGGTGCAGAGAAGGCTAGAATGAATCCTGCAACAACTGGAAATGAAGAATACAACTACTTCATGGCCGTATGCTTTCCTGCAAGCCAGCTTACTATCCTTGATTACAATAGAGTTGTAAAGGATCTCAACGGAATGACTCCAAAGCAATTTATTGCTGCGCTGAAAGACGATTTTATAGTCGAGGATAAGGGTACGGAAATATACAAACCTGCACAAATTCATGAATTTTCACTCTATTTGGAGTCACATTGGTACAGCTTAAAAGCAAAGTCTGGAACTTATGATGACAACGACCCTATAGGTGTTCTTGATGTAGACATATCTTCGCGCCTGATTTTGGATAAGTTGCTTGGAATAAAGGATCTCAGAACAGACAAGAGAATAGACTTTGTTGGAGGACTGCGAGGGCTGTCAGAGCTAAAACGCAGAGTAGATAGCGGTGAAATGAAGATGGCTCTTGCTTTATATCCCGTTACAATGAAACAGATAATGGATATTGCAGACAGCGGAAACATTATGCCACCCAAAGCGACATGGTTTGAGCCAAAACTTCGTAGCGGATTGATTATACATAGTCTTGATTAGGATTATCTAGAGTCAAAGGTCTTCAGAATCATGATTGTTGAATTTTGAAGACCTTTGATTTTTAGATTCAACATTTATTGTGTTATGCAGGAAATACATAAAGTTAATTGGGGATTTATTGGATGCGGAGAAGTGACGGAAAGAAAGAGTGGACCAGCTTTCCGCCTAGTGGAGAATTCAGATGTTGTTGCGGTGATGAGCCGTAACAGAGACAAGGCGGAATCATACGCCCAACGACATAATGTTGGCAAGTTCTATACTGATGCAACGGAATTAATAAACGCTACTGATGTGAATGCAGTCTATATTGCTACACCGCCCTCCACACACGCCACTTTCGCAATCATGGCACTGAAAGCAGGAAAGCCTGCTTATGTGGAGAAACCGCTGTCATCAAATTACCAAGATTGTCTTCGCATCAATCGCATATCACAACAGACTGGTGTACCATGTTTTGCCGCATATTATCGCAGGGAGTTACCTTATTTTAAAAAAGTTAAGCAATTAATAGAAGATGGCGCAGTGGGGGAGATTATCAATGTTCAGATACGTTTCTCCGTACCTCCACGCGATTTGGATTACAACAGCCATAATCTTCCTTGGCGTGTATTGCCTGATATTGCTGGCGGTGGATATTTCTATGATCTCGCTCCACATCAGATTGATTTACTACAGTGCTTGTTCGGTCACATTGTAGAAGCAACAGGATATTGCACAAACCGAGGGGGACTATATAAATCAGAGGATACTGTTAGCGCTTGTTTCCGTTTTTTCAACGGTTTGCCTGGTTCTGGATCTTGGTGCTTTGTGGGGCACGAGTCTGCAAAAGAAGATCGGATAGAGATTATTGGTAACAAAGGCAGTCTACGTTTTTCTGTCTTTACCTATGAACCGATTACTTTGCATGACGAACAGGGACGACAGACATTTGTTGTTGATAACCCTCGCTATGTTCAGTTGCCATTGATAAAACTTGTGGTAGAGCATTTGCAGCACAAATCCATCTGTAGTTGTGATTCAATAAGCGCAACATCTGTTAACTGGGTAATGGACAGAATTTTGGGGAAAATATAAGAGGTTTTTGTATCTATGAGTAGGTTTTTTGCTGTTGCCTTCTTGGTTTTGGTTTGTTTTGCTTGGGCTAAAGCTAACGATAATTTTACCGCCCTTGCTGACAGCCTGTGCGATGGCGACAGTACAGTCTCTTTTGATTATAAAAAGGAAAGGAAGGCTCTTGGCTTCTTCAAGGTAGTGAAAAAGATTTTGGAGGTTGACACCAACTATATTGAAACGGATAAATATAATATTACCTTTAAGACTCAAGCTGATTGGCGACACAAATTAATATGGTTAAAAGGATCTAGTGAGGAAGGAAGCAGACAATCATTGTATTTCAGTCCTCACTCCCAGGTCACTATTGGGCCGTACGTGAGTTGCAGCCTGTTCTCACTTGGCTGGACCATTGATATCGGTTCAAAACTTACCACTCATAACTCAAATATATATCTGTCTCTTTATGCTCCGATGTTTGGCATAGATTATTACTATGAAAATGATGTTAATGGATATCGCATACAAAAACTTCGCGGATTTAACGAAAGTATTACAGAACAATGCAAAGACGTGACTTTTCCCGGTTTGTCATCAGATATGGTTTACATTCATGCTTATTACATTTTCAATCATCGCCATTTTTCCTATCCTGCAGCTTACAGTCATTCTTCTGTCCAACGACGAACGAGTGGCGGACTTATTTTAGGATATTCATACTCACGGCAACTTATAGACTTTGATTATGAACAACTTCCGGCCCCCTTTCATGATGAAAAAGGAGATGTCATTATAAACGATGCACTGAAAGTAAAAGAAATACGCTATATAAACCATTCTTTATCTGTCGGCTATAGTTTTAATTGGGTGTTTGCACGAAATTTCTTGTTTAATGTGACGGCATCTCCATCGATTGGTTACAATTTTACAAGAGGTGATAAACCTACTAGTGACATGCTTTACAAACTAAGTAACTTAAATTTTGATTTTGTTGGAAAACTTGCTTTTGTATGGAATACAAATCACATGTTTGCAGGTGGGTCTTTTACTGCCCACACTTACGCTTATAAAAAGTCAACATTTTCGTGTCAGAACGCACTTTTTTCCGCACAGCTCTATTTTGGCATAAATATCTGGCGGAAGAAAGCCAAAACAAATAAAAGCAATTAATTTTGTATTACAAAACATTAATTAATAATATATGAACGAATTACAATTAAAGTACGGTTGCAATCCTAATCAAAAACCGGCTCGTATTTTCATGGAAGAGGGTGATTTACCTGTTAAAGTACTGAATGGTCGTCCTGGTTATATTAATTTTTTAGATGCTTTGAACAGTTGGCAGCTTGTTAAAGAATTGAAACATGCAACAGGGGTGCCTTCTGCCGCAAGCTTCAAGCATGTTAGTCCAGCTGGTGCAGCTATAGGGCTGCCGTTGAGTGAGGTTGAGAGAAGGATCTATTTTGTTGATGACCTGAATGTAGACTTTTCACCTGTAGCCAATGCTTATATTCGTGCACGCGGTGCAGACAGAATGTCAAGCTATGGAGACTTTGTCGCACTGAGTGATGTTTGTGACGAAGCAACGGCTCTTGTCATTAAGCGTGAGGTGTCTGACGGAATAATAGCTCCCGGCTATACAGATAGAGCACTTGAAATCCTTCGGGACAAGAGAAAAGGCTCATATAATATTATACAAATAGACCCTTCTTACTCTCCCAGACAAATTGAACGCAAACAAGTCTTCGGAGTATCTTTTGAACAAGGACGCAACGAAATAGACTTGTCGGGTGACAACTTTTTTGAAAATATACCGACACAGAGCAAATTCTTCACCGAGGAAGCCAAACGTGATCTGAAGATAGCTCTTATTACACTAAAATATACCCAAAGCAATTCTGTTTGCTACGTCAAGGGTGGTCAGGCTATAGGAATTGGTGCGGGTCAGCAAAGCCGTATTCATTGCACTCGTCTTGCAGGCAACAAAGCCGATACATGGTGGCTGCGTCAACACGACAAGGTTCTTAACTTGCCATGGAAGGACAACATTCGTCGTGCAGATCGTGACAATACCATTGATGTTTATATTTCCGACGATTTCGATGATATACTTCGTGAAGGCACATGGCAACTGTTTTTCAAACATAAGCCAGCTCCTCTTACACGTGAAGAAAAAAAGGTCTGGATAGCGGAAAATTCCAGTGTTTGTCTAGGTTCGGACGCATTTTTCCCATTTGGTGATAACATTGAACGTGCGCACAAAAGTGGCGTGAAATACATTGCACAAGCTGGTGGAAGCGTTAGGGACGACAATGTTATAGAAACTTGTGACAAGTATGGTATTACAATGGCCTTTACTGGCATCAGATTGTTCCACCATTAATTAGATGTCTCTAAGATGACTGAAGACGAGTTGCAGAAAGCTATTCTAAACGGCATATCATTTAAGAAAGCACCAAAGAAATCTCAGGACAATACCAAGGCCGTTAAGACGAAAGCCAAAAAAAAGGCCTATATTACGGGTTCGCACGGTTCTGGTGCGGCAAAGATGAAGGCCAAAATCCGTGAAAAGCGTATGGAAAGACACAAAAAATGATTTTCTATGTAGTTTCCTGATTTTGGTTGACTACTTGCTTGTCTTAAGTCTTGATAAAGTT
>OJNH01003539.1_pt1 | contig 9979 bp, 14 predicted proteins | sample 1597361 | NCBI WGS metagenome assembly OJNH01 (sample SAMEA2452136, study PRJEB22498) | human gut metagenome | biome: human feces; feature: human gut; material: feces | place: Australia | collected 2012
AGGCAGATTACTTCTATACGCAAAAATGATGATACCTATCGCCAAAAGGTTCAATATAGATATAATAAAAAAGTTCAACAGGGTATGGACAAAAATGATAAAGTATTAAAATATAAAAATAATAATTATAAAAAATATAATAATATAAGAAACTACGAAGGTAGAAATTATCCACCAGAATATTTGGAAACTTTATATGCAAATAAATTTTAAAAGAGGGAATACAAATTTGTTTCCCTTTTATATTTTTTTAGGAAATATTATAATTTTAATTGACAAAAGAACGAATGTTTGATAATATATAGAAAATTTGAAAGAAGGTAGATATAATATGGATAACAAATTAATTGGAAATGAAAAAGATATTATATTTTATACTGATGAAGAAGGAAATACTAATATAGAAGTTATTTTACAAAATGAGGATATTTGGCTTAATGCACAAGCAATTGCTGAACTATTCGAGATCACAGATAAAGTTGTATATAAACATATCAAGAACATATATGCTCAAAATGAACTTGAAGAAGATAGCACAGTCGCAAAAATTGCGACTATGGGTAAAAACGGTCAAACATATCAAGTAAAGTATTATAATCTAGATATGATTATATCCATTGGATATAGAGTAAATTCAAAGAAAGCAGTAAAATTTAGGCAATGGGCAAGCAAAATAATTAAAGAATATATAATAAAAGGTTTTGTTTTAGATGATGACAGATTTTTAAAAGGTGGAAAAGTAAACATGCAATATTTTGATGAGTTGTTAGAAAGAATAAAAGTAATTCGCACAAGCGAAAGAATGGCTTATCAAAAAATAACAGATATATTTATAGCAACATCTATTGATTATGATAAAAAGTCAGAAGAAGCTTATACATTTTTTAAAACAGTTCAAAATAAATTACATTATGCAATAACAAGTCATACCGCAGCTGAATTAATCTATGAAAGAGCAAATGCAGAAAAAGAAAATATGGGATTAACTACTTGGAAAGAAGCACCAAATGGAATGATATATAAATATGATGTTGGAATAGCAAAAAATTATTTAGATGAGGCAGAATTAAAAAAATTAAATAATCTTACTAATTTATTTTTAGATTATGCAGAAGCAATGGCAGAAGATAATCAAGTAATGACAATGAAAGATTGGATAAATGAGACTGATAGCCTATTGAAGTTTAGAAAGAAGGAAGTATTACAAGATTCAGGAAAAATTTCTCATAAACAAGCTATTGAAAAAGCCGAAAATGAATATGAAAAATACAAAATTATTCAAGATAGAAAATTTTTATCAGATTTTGATATGTTAATGCTAGAAGCGGGAGATATAAATAAATCGAATGAAACTAAACAATAATTTAATATTGATGGAGATAAAATAATGATAGATATAAAAGATTTACCAAATTCGTATCAAGAAGATATAAAAAAAGCAGTAAAGACACTAAAAGAAAATGGTGCAACAGAAATATTTATATTTGGTTCTATTGTAAATGGTAATTTGAATAGAAATTCAGATATAGATATTGCAATTAGAGGAATAAGACAAGAAGATTTTTATAAAGTAGCAAGCATATTAATGTTTGAACTTGAAAAAGAAATAGACTTAGTTGATTTAGATGATGAAACAGATAGATTTTCTCAAATTATATTAAAAAATGGTAACATAATAAGAGTAGATAATTTGATATAAGTGGCTTAAATAAAAGCATTGCAGAAATAAAATACACCGAAGTGTACGCACTCTGCAAATTCTCTGCATAAATGATAACTGAAAAGAGGATTAGAAAGCTTGACTTTCTAAATGTTTACAGGAAAGCCTCTGCTTTCCTTATCCTGCCATTATAATATTCTATATAATATTAAAATGAATATAAAAAAATTATAAAACAATTATGATTTTTGCTAAAAAGTAAATTGTATGTTACAATAATTCTTGAAGAATAATAGTAATTAATAGGAGAAATAGAAATATGAAAGTAATAACAATTAAACAACCTTTTGCTTCTCTAATAGCAGAAGGATTAAAAGAATATGAATTTAGAACATGGAAAACTAAATATAGAGGAGAGATTTTAATACATGCAGGGAAAGGCATAGATAAAAAAGCAATGAAAAAGTTTGAAAAATATAATTTAGATTATCCAAGTGGATGTATAATTGCAAAAGTTGATTTGACTGATTGTATAAAAATTGATGATGAAGCAAGGAAAATGTTGGAAGAAAGAAATCCATTAGTTTATTCAAGTATAATAAAACACACAGAATGGAATGGTTATGGTTTCAAATTGGAAAATGTAAAAAAAATAGAACCTATTTCGGTAAATGGAAAATTAAGTCTTTGGGATTATGAATATAAATAATAAAAAATTACAGGTATATAGCAGATAGTAAATTGATAATTAATAATAAATAAAAGAAGGTATGTAAAAATGAAAATTATAACAGTATGTGGAAGTTTAAAATTCCAAAAAGAAATGATGGAAATAGCAGAAGAAATTGGTAAACAAGGTAATTGTATGCTTACTCCTGTATATCCAACTAATATTGATAAAAAAGATTATACTGATGAAGAAATAAAAATAGTAGGTCAAATGCATCTGGAAAGAATAAAATTGGCTGATGCAATATTAGTTGTTAATGTAAATAATTATATTGGCAACAGTACAAAAAAAGAAATAGAATTTGCTAAATCTTTAGGAAAAGAAATTATTTATTATACCGATTTGATAGAAACGTATTAATAACATAAATTGCAAGTGAAAGGATGGGAGGATTTATGAATTATAGTTATTTAATGGGAGTTAAAGATATAACTGAATTGAGAAATAATGGGTTTATTATAGAGGAAGCAGAAGGAGACTACTGTATAAAGTTTGAAAAGGATAAAGAAAAATTTTATCAGAATTTTATAATAAAAAATTTAGAAGCTGGGTTTTGGAATGAATATTTAGGCGATGAATGGGTATTTATATTTAAATTTAATGATGGTTCGGTAAAAATATATATTTATGATGAAAATAATGAAGATGAAATATTAAATTTTTGTTGTGAATTTGCTGAATGTAATTTTCCATCATTAAAACAAATGTTAGAGGATAATTCATTTTATGCTAAAAATTATTTTAATAAATAATAAGATATTAAAAATTTAGAAAGGAAAGAGCTATGAATAAAGTTATTGATATTTTTGGAAAAGAAATTGAATTTGAATGTATGGGATGTGATATAGCAAATCATAAATTAATTCCTCCGGGTGGATATGTTTATGAAGATGAATTTATTAATATATCTGCAGATCCAGAGATTCCAATAAAAGGTTTTATGGTATTAGGCATTAATAAACATATAAAAAGTTTAAATGAAATGACTGCTACGGAGAGGGTTAATGTTGTAGAAACATTAAACAAAACAATAGAAGTTATAAAGAAAAGTAATATTGCAAAGGAAGTATTATTAATTCAAGAAGAAAAGGCAAATCATTTTCATATTTGGATTGTTCCTATACATGATTGGATGGATAAATTTGGAAGAAACGTTAGAAATATAAAAGAAATAATAAATTATGCTAAACAGAATTTTAATGAAGATAAAAAAGAAGAATTATTACAAGCAATAGAAGATATTAAAAATGGATTTGAAAAAATAAATTTTAAATAGAGTAGAATTTTATTATATATCTTTTGAAAGAAATAGACATAATATTTTGCAAAAACCTTGCAAAATACTGCAGTATACATAGCAATTTTTATATGATATATTATTACCATCAAATATTATTTCTAGCAGAAGCAAGTCAAACTGGCTTCTGCTTTTTCACGCGTGTAAATATAATATTTGCTTAGGTTTTATGCATAAACCTATCTCAAAAAAATACTTATTTAAAGAGGTGTATGTATTTGAAAAAAGTAAATTATAATATTAAAATTGAATATGGTGAGCAAGATTTAAAAAATATCATACTACAAATATTTGAGGAATACTGTGCAAATAAAATCCTTAGAAAAGTTTAATACAACCATTTACATTTTACATTACTTTAGCTATAGTAATAAAAGGTGTATAACTTAAATGGTTGTCTAAACTTTAAGAGAAGGAGGTAAAATTGCAAAAGTTAGACAACATATACGAAAAGCAATTCTATGTTGGATTATATAAAAGATTATCAAGAGATGACAATGATGGAAAAAAAGAAAGTGAAAGTATATCTAATCAGGATAAAATCTTAAGACAGTATGTTGCGGAACTTTCAAAAAAAGAGCCACAAAATAGATTTATAATTGTAAAAGATTATACAGATGATGGATATACAGGAACAAACTTCAATAGACCAGGTTTTATAGAGATGATTAATGACATTGAAAATGAAATGATAAATATGGTAGTTGTAAAAGATTTAACAAGACTTGGGCGTAAAACAAATGAGGTACTGAGATATTATCAAGAATATTTTCCATCAAAAAAAGTTAGATTTATTACTGCAACAGAAGATACAATAGATACATATTACAAAGAAGATGATGACTTTATTCCTTTTAAAGCTGTAATGAGTGAGCAATATCCAAAAGAAACATCAAGAAAAATAAAAGCAGTAAAAATTGCAAAAGCAAAACAAGGCTTATTTCAAGGCAATACTGCTCCTTATGGATATAAAAAAAGTCCAAATAATAAAAATCAATTAATAGTGGACAAAGAAGTTTCGTGGATAGTAAAAGAAATTTTTGAAAAATATTTAAAAGGCTATACTCGTACAGAAATAGTAAAAAGCTTAAATGAACAAAATATTAAGCCACCTAGAGAATATTTAAATATAAAAGGAATAAAAGCAAATTTAGAAGGTTGGAAAGAAATTACAATAACAAGAATAGTTAGTAATCCAGTATATATTGGAACAATGGTAGGAGCCAAAACTGTAAAGCCTAGTTTTAGACGAAAAGAGAGAATTATAAATACGAAAGAAAATCAAATAATTGTAGAAAATATGCACGAACCGATTATAGATGTAGAAACATTTAATAAATGTCAAATTTTAAAAGAGAAATTTAAGCATAATCGCGAACGAAAATATGATGACATTTTCAAAGGATTAATTTATTGCAAAGAGTGTGGAAGTATTTCTACATTAAAACATAAAGAAAAGCCTACCAAAAGTGGTAGAAAATGTGAAATAAATTCTTACATATGTTCTGAAGCTAACAAAGGTATAAACAAAAAGTGTAGTAATACTAAGTCTATAAGTAGTCGAAAGTTGTATAATATGATAATACCAATAATAGAAAAAGAATGTAAAAATGTTTCTTTTAATGATAATGATATAAAAATAGTTATGGATAATTTAGAAAAAAGTATTAATTATGAATGCCATAGATTAGAAGATGAAAAACAAAGATTATTTGTGAAAATAGAAAAACTCAATGAACAAATAAAAACAACTTACAATGATAAACTTGAAAACATAATCAATAATGAAACTTTTTTATCAATAAAAGAACAAAAAGAAAATGAGATTGAGAATTGTAAAAGACAAATTAATGACTTAGATAAAAAAATAGATATAGAAAAGTCAAAACATACTATAAGCTATAACCAAATAAAAAAGCTATCTGAGGAATTTTTAAGTGCAAACAATATAACTAAACCAATATTAAATAAATTAATTGACAAAATCGAATTTGATAGCAATCGCAATATAAATTTAAAGTTAGTATTTTCAAATATAAAAAGTGATTAAAATTGATATCCTTAAAAATACTGCAAATGCTGTTGTAGTTTTTATAAGGATACCTAAAAAAGTACCCTTACCGTTATCGCATCATATGATGCTGTAAATGGTACTCCTCCAGCTGATTGTGGATATACATCAACACCATGTGGTGTGGGAGTGTAAACTATCCAAATATAAAATAATTTAATTTATAACTACTCTTTTTGTACCAAGAGTTTATAAATAATTGATTTTAAATTACAGAGATATGCAGTACCTCTTTAAAAGTGCTAGGTGTAGCAATCCGACACTATAAAATATGCTCGTATAAGTATAAACGGTCTATAATAAAAGAGTTCTTGGGTGGCAAAGCTTGGAGATGGATTTATAATTGTAAAAAGTACGGAGCGACAACCGACGGTTTCTTATTTTTAGGTGTAATAATCTTAATTTAACTATTGGGATTATTGCACCTATTTGCCAAAAGCTCATACCTCTGGTTTCTTATAAAAAATGAAAGGATTTGATTATTTATGAAAATAGATTATATAAAAATCGTTCCGAAGAAATTGTATTTAATGAATTAATTTATGTATGATAAATTGCAATTATTATTGCAATAAAATATTTAATAATAGATTCTATAGTTGGTATGTTGCAATATTATATATACTTGGAATATTACCTGCCAAAGTAATAGTGCAAGAAGTTACTGTTCAAGATTATAAAGCAAGAAATAAAACTAAAATGTTATTTGAAGAATTGAACTTTATTAATAGAAGTAAATCAAAATTTATTGAAGATATTAAAAACCATAAAAAAGAAATAGAAGAAAAATTGCCTATACTAAAAGGAGAACGAGAAAATTTATGGGTTAAACATAAAAAAGCAAATTCACTAGAGGATAAAGCTTTTATTTTAGAAAGAATTAATTTAATTTCTGATGAAATTAGCACTTTATATGGGCAAAGAAATGCCTGTATAAGGATTATTAATACTTTTAATAAACTTCGTGATAAATTACAAAAAGAAATGGAATTCAAAGAAAATTTAACTAAATCAATGATAAAATCTAAAAAAGAACATAATGTAAAATAAAGTCGGAGTTTTTAGTTATCCGACTTTATTTTATAATTCCACCTGAAAAATAACATTCATATACTTTTTCATTCTGAAAATACATATATTCTTTTCCTTTAAAATATTCAAAATTTCCACTAACTTCACAAATGTAAGTATAATCTCCATCTTGATATTTTTCTGTACCACGATATGGCATTTTTTCATTTACAGTTAATAAGGCATGTTTTAAAAACGCACTTGAAAATTTTTCATTTATTTCAATTCCATTATAATTCATTGCCCAAGTAGGTTTATTATCAATAAATACAGCTTCTTCCTAAAGTTATATTAAATATGTCACTTAAACTAATTAAATTATCTATATCAGGATATGTTTCACCATTTTCCCATTTTGCAACAGCTTGTCTTGATACATCTAATTTTTCTGCCAGTTTCTCTTGCGATAAATTTTTATTTTTCCTTAATTCTTGTAATTTGTCTTTTAATTCCATTTAAAATTCCCTCCTTTATTAATTATATACAACAAATTGTATATAATTTTAGAAAATCTTTCAACCAATTAAAACTAGCAATTTCGTCAACTAATAGTTGCCTTTATTGTTTTAAATCTCCTCTAAGTACTTAACTGCTTTTCCATTTTTCAAAGCATACTCTATTTCTGACTTTGTACTTTCTCCAATGTATCCATCAACATTTATTACTAAAATTTCATCTGACATATCTATTTTTTGTCTATGTATTTTATCTAACATTTTTTTAGTATTAGAAGTTATTTCTTCTTTTTTTATTGTAGTGAAAAAGTTAGGGGCAAACACAATATTACCTTCCAAAGTTAGTTTTTCCTGTTCTTTTAAAAATGTCTCTTTAAATTTTATTGAACCGCATAAAGTAATAACTTTACTTTTATTTAAGGTATATTCTTTCTCTCTTAATTTATATTTTTCAATATTTTCTTTTGTTGCAAATCCATCATCATTTACAACTTTTTCTATAAAATTTATTCCATCTAGGTGGTCACATTCGTGTTGGACTAATCTTGCAAAAAATCCATGTAATTCTTTTATAGTTTTTTCACCGTTTTCATTAAAGTAAGTAAGTTCAATATCTTTGTATCTTCTAACTTTACCACGAATAGTTGGAATACTCATACAACCTTCAAATTGAATATCAGTATCATCTGATAGCTTTTTCCAAGTAGGATTAATCATTGGTGTTATTGGTATTTCTTCAGCATCATTATATTTAATATTTTCTTTTTTTGCTCCAACAACAATTATTCTTTTATTAATACCAATTTGTGGTGCAGAAATTCCAAGTCCTGTCCCATATTCTAATGTTGATTTTAAATCTTCAATTATTTCTAATATTTCTTTATTAATGTTTTCAATATCTATTTCTTCAGATTTATTTTTTAAAACAGGATCACCTATTTCTCTAATTTTTAATACTTTTCCCATAATCTAATCATCCTTTTTCCAAAATTCATTTTCCTTACTTTTAAAGAAATCATAAAAGTATCTTACATTTTCAAGTTCACTCCATTTTTGAATTTTATAATCATCAGTATCTAAATTATAAATTTTAGCATTTAAAATTCCTAGCATAAATGGAGAATGTGTTGCAATTATAAATTGAACACCAAGTAATCTTGCCATTTCATTTATTTTTTTAGCAAGTTCAACTTGATTTTGAGGAGAGAGAGAAACCTCTGGCTCATCTAATAAATATAAAGTATCTGGCTGAATTGTATCTTCTAAAATCTGCATTGTTGTTTCTCCATTTGAATATTTGTCTTGTGCAAATTCAAATCTTCCAATTTGTTTTTGTCCCTCTTTAGTATTTAAGAAATCTTTTGCATTTTTTAATCCTCGTTCTCTTGCTAAATTACTTTCCACGCTTTCTTGTAAAACTGCATCTTGCTGTAATTTTCTTATTTCGTATAATATTTCTTCGCTTTTTATGTATCTACTTCCACTAGGCAACATTTTATATGTCATACCCAATTCATTCATTCCTAAAGTATATGTACAATTTTCTGCAAATTCTTCAAAATATGGTACAACACCTACTACTGGCACATTTACTCTTTCTTTTCCTTTTAAGTTTAATTTATGAGCAATCAAATTTAAAATTGTAGATTTGCCTGCACCATTATTTCCATATAATACTGTTATGTTATCAAATATAAATATATCTGGTTCCTTATTTTTTAGAATACTATATGGATATATATTATCATCTGATATTTTATGATTGCTTAATTTAAAAGTTTTTAAATATATCATTTTATTATTATCTCCTATTAATTGAATATATATATCTTATATAACAAATTTCAATATATATCAATAAAATCTCTATAATTAAGAAAAAAGGGAGTTGCCAATCAAATTAGCCCTCCCTTTAAGTAAAAACCTCTTATATAAATCTTCTGATAATGTCTTGCCAGTTCATATATCTCTGCTTTTCACATACTTTTTGGCAAATTGGATTCGAAATTAAAACCTTATACATCTTATCCTCGTCATAATTATATTATCATAAAAATTTCTTTAGTATTCAATAACTTTTATTTTAAATACTCACTAACAACAATACTCTGATTATTTGCATTTATTATTACTTCTGCACCAATAGGAATAATACTATTAGCATGCATATGTCCAAAGTCATTTGTTTTTACTACAGGAACACTTGAATTTATTTTTCTTAATTCATCTACAATCATCTTCTCATTTTCTTCTATTTGTTGAAGTTGATATATATAACCGAAAACTATTGCCCTATTAAAAGCATTCATTTGATTATATTGTTCTAACATTGCATTCCATTGTATAATATTTGAATGAAACCCTTCTAAAAATAGCACTGCATCTTTTAAATCTGGCATAAATGGTGTTCCTAACAATTTTAATAAACATCTAGCATTAGTTCCATATATTTTACCTTTAACTTCTTCTTTATTAAATTCATAAAATTTTCTTTCTCCATATGGATTAATTTTTTTATTCCCATTAAATAATTTTTCGATAATCTCATTTTTATCATAATCTGTACCGCCTTTCTGCGCATGATTATATCATGAATGCTCTGCCCCTTCAATATAAAGACATGGACTAAATTACATTCATACATCCAAAAAGAAAAGCGGGAAGCGACATCCAGCGTCTCCCGCATTTTCTAAAC
>OJNH01003542.1_pt1 | contig 9973 bp, 9 predicted proteins | sample 1597361 | NCBI WGS metagenome assembly OJNH01 (sample SAMEA2452136, study PRJEB22498) | human gut metagenome | biome: human feces; feature: human gut; material: feces | place: Australia | collected 2012
GGTTTTCTCTGTCCAAAGCCTCCAAGGCAATCCGGAACACACTGCCAGTTGTATCCGCCTCTCATAGACGGGAAAACAACAAACAGAATGTCCTCTGCCTTTTTGTTTTCAGAGGCAAACAGAAATTCCTGCCAAGGTACAAACTGGTCTAATACCAGTATATTCGCCTCAGCATTCTCTATTGCCTCTTCAACAATTCCCTGAGCTTTGGCTTTCGAAACAGCATTTTTTAATACATTATCAAATACCGTTTCTGCAAAAGCCACCGCTCTCAGAAAAGCAGAGTCAGAATCTTCTGAATCATCCCAATTAGGATTAAATCCAGATATCATCTGAGAAAAACTCAGTGACTGTGCAGGATACTCTGCCTTCGGCATCTGCCCATTGTCACAGGCATCTACCCCCTGGACTAGGTCTCTGTCGACCAATTTCCAGATCAGGTCAGGGTTACATGTTCCCTCTACTACTTTGCGACCATATTTTTTCCAAATAAGGCCACACGCTGCATACGGAACACCGTTTTCACGTTCACCATTTCCCCCTTTCTGATGGTGGTCTAACTCACCAAACCCGATGTCATAGACAACGGTTTCAGTGTTTATGTCTTCTGGTACCTTAAAGGTACGCATTACAGTCACATTGTCCATAACTTTGGACAAAATAACAGTTGCCAGTACCTCATCGGCATGGAAAACACCACCATGAGTGATTGCGTTTGCGAGTTCCATTTTCTTCGTTGTCATAATAGTTGTCATATCAAATCCTCCTGCCATTCGGCTAATGCTGTTTAAAATTAGTTTTTCGAATTCTTTTGGTATATATCTTTTCAACCATCCAAAAACGCACTAATCTTAAACAATTAAATTAAATTGTTATACATTCAATATCTTATTGAACTATATATATTATACCATATTTTACATAAGCAATCAACCATCTGTGTAATTTATATTTCTAATATAAAATATTACTGTTTCTTATATCTAGAATATAATTATTCTATAATAGAAAATAGACACACTCTATAAAAGCATGTCTATTTATACTATATACTATCTTGGTTGTTCTTTAGAATTTATTGATTTATTCAACTGTTCTTTTACTTCTTCTTTAGCAAGTGGAGCTTTATCTAAATCTCCTAATCTTTTATTTCTACTATGAGTAATTGAACATGTATATCCTATACCTGGTTGAAATAATGATACACTACTATTTGTATGAGCATAAGCCTCTGCTATTGAAACAGTTAAATAATTTGGACCTCTACCAGAAAGATAAACAGCTTTTCCATTAGGAATTTCTGGTACAACAACCTTTGATAAATTATTTTCATCATATGTTGTAATTCCATCAGGTAAATCCATATCATATTCAACTAAAACACTATCACCTTTTTCTGTAACTTTAAAAGCAACTTCTCCCTCTGGATTTGTTTCCCCATGAGCTAATTGAGGAATATCAACATATTTATCTATTTGTGGCATATACACACCAACAGGACAAGGGTGAACAGTATGTGTCAATGCAGATACCAACCATGCTGGAGCACGACCTGTTATTTTAACTGGTTTCCCCTCAGAAGACAAAGATTTTACAGCATTTACAGCTTTCAATAAATTTTCTTTATCCCATACTAAAGATTTTACAACTCTTCCATTAGGAAGTGTTTGCTCTTTTTCTTCCATTCCAATTTCAGCACCTAACTTATCTATATCAATTATATTTACTTGATTTTCTTCTTTCTTATTTTCTTTTTCGAAAATACTGTTATCCATAACTTTTCCCTTTCCATATACAAAATATCCTAATTGGCTAGGAATTTCAATAGGTTCTTCAATATCTTCAAAATTTAAAGTTCCTGTATCAACAGGTTTTCCTTTAACCCCATCAACTTCTCCTAATGAAACTGTTATATGAGGGGCATTTTGATTTTGATAATAAGCTTTTAATTCTTCTGGTAATTCAGCTTTAAATCCACTATTTTTTCCATCAGAAGCATATCCCACTATTTTTACTGGAAATTCTTTTCCAACTAATTCATCTGGATATTTATCAGTTGGTCCAAACTTAAAAGTTATATGCATGTCCTTTACAATATCACTAAGTCCCTCTTTTTGTAATTCAACTAATTTTTCTTGTGTTTCCTTATCTAAAAATAATCCTTGGTATCCTTTTAAAGTTTTTTTAGCCATTTTTAATATCTCCTTTCTTATTTTTTATAAATTTTTTTATTTATAACATAATCAACAAATATAGATAACCTATTTTTTATATCATCAGAATATGATAAGTAATTATAATTTAAAGAGTCACATAGATAAGCTAAATTAATTAGATTTTCATCAAAATTTAAATCAACTATAATTATTTCATCTTCATTATTAAACATTCTAATATCAATTAATTCTTCAACATTGAAATTTAAAAAATCTTTATCTTCAATATTTTTCTTAAAAATATTGCTATCTTTCTTTACTATGATATCAGCAATATTATTATCCATATCAACAACTTTGTATTTAAAATAGTCTCTATCTAATTCCTTTTTTAAATAAGCAATTAATTTATCTATAAGAAATTCTTTTTCTTGATACAAAACATTTCTTACTTTTTGTAATGCTTTTTTATCTTGTTCTAATTTTAGTTCAGCAATAGATTCCATTTCTAATACTTTTTTATATGATTCTATCATTTCTTTCAACTCCTTATTTAGGTATCTGAATACATTATACAACATTCTGTAAGCCTTGTAAAATTAATAATTATTATTTAAAATATTAATTTTACTTATAATATTCTTTTATTTCTTTAACTAATTCAACTGTAGCTTTATTACACATATTTTTCTTTAATGTTGCAATCCCCTCTTTTGCATCAGTTAATTCAATTTTCTTTATAATCTTTATCTCATCTTTAATATCCTTAATATTTTCTGTATTTGTAAAACCAATTCCTATATTATTTAAAACTAATTTTTTCATTATTGATACACTAGATATTTCATAATTTGGTATTAGCTCTAATTCCTCTTTATTACAATAATCATTTAATATCTTACTCTTTGCTGATGGTGATTTAGGTAATATTAACATATGGTTTTCTATTTCTTTAAATTCTTTAATTGGATGTTCTTCTATATACTGTTTACTTGCAAAAAAACAAAAACTAGACTTTCTTAATGGTATTATTTCAACATCTGAATATTTTTTGCTTTTATATGGTAAATTTAATACTACTATATCTAATTCACCATTTGCTAATTTTTGCATTAGGTTGTCCGTTATTCCACTACTAATAGAAACATCTATATTGGGATATTTATTAATAAATGTTAAAAATGGCTCAAAAATTAAAGAAGATAATAAAGAATTTCCTCCGCCTATTCTTATTTTACCCTTTTCTAAATTAATATATTTTGAAAAAATATTTTCTGCATTACTCATTGTTTCTATACTATCTTTAATATACTCATATAAATTTTTGCCCTCTTCTGTTAATTCAACACCATTTTTATTTCTATAAAAAACTTTTCCTCCTAATAAACTCTCAAGCTTTTGTATTGACTGCGTTATTGCTGATTGTGAAATATACATACTTTGGGCAGTTTTTGAAAAATTTTTATATTTTACTACTTCACAAAACACTCTATATAATTCTAAATCTGTATTCATACATTATCCTCCTATTTCATCTGTAGTCACTTCTTTTGGAGATTTATTAGATGGTTGTACTAATTCTGAAACCTCTGATTGTTTAACACTTTCTGCCTGTAATTTTTCTCTTATATTATCTTTTTTTATTGAATAGTCTTCTACTGGCTCAACTGTACTAGATTCTACTGTTTTATCTATGTATTTTGATTTTTGTCTAACATTAGAAATCATTTTTTGTATTCTTGATATTATTCCTTGTTTTTCTATAACAGCTGGTAATTGTGTTTTATCTCTATTTTTCTCATCTTCAAAATACTGATTAACATCTATTCCATCTATACCGTCAACAATTTTTCCTAATTCTTTTTCATCTTTTGAAGATATACATGTAAATCCTTTTCCTGGTTGAAAAGTAAATACTCTACTTGAATTATAACTACTACTTATAGAAGATAATAGCCAATGTGGCATTCTTCCTGATAGATATAGATTTTTTGTTTCTTTTAATTGTGGTAAAACACATTTTTCATAATCCTCAGCAGAATATTGTTCTTTGGTTATATCAACATCCATAAAAATGTTTTCTTTATTCTCTAAAATATTATATGATAATCCCTCTGTCTGTTTAATTCCTTTTTTCTTTGGTAAATTTTTTATTGGAATATACTGCTTAGTTCTCATATCATAAATATTTATATCTTTAGCACCTTTTTCTCTTAATGCTTTACACATAGAACATAAAACAAAATTAGCACGAACTCCATTTATTCTTACAGGTTTATTCGGTTTTACTTTCTCTTGTACAGCTTTATAAATTTCAGGAATAGCTTTTTCAGACCATTTTACATTTTTTATTGGTGTTCCATCTTCTGTAAGTATTTCTTTTCCATACCCTAATTCAAAACCTAATTCTGTATCATCAATCATTGTTCCATCAAAATCTTCACTTTTATCTTCTGTTTTTTCTATATATTTACTTTTTTTAACAATATCTGATACCATAGCTTTTATTACAGAAGAATCATTTAAAATCTTTCCTCTTTCTAATCCAACTATACTTCCTTGAAGATATGGTGTTCTTGTATATATTTCTTCTTTTCCCTCAAGTTTTGAGTCTAATGCACCTACACACTCTAATCCTAATTTTTCTCCAAATTCTATCCATTCTTTTTTTATTTCTTCATCACAGCTTAATACTACAAAACTATCACAATGTTGAAATACTTGCTCATTTTCTTTTGACATTACTCCACCAACATCAACTAATACAATCTTATTAGTTTGGTTATCTATTGCTTTACATGCATTATCTATAAAACTTTTTGTAAATTTTCCTTTTTTTCTAACAATATTAGTTTCTTTTTGGTTTTTATTATTACTCCAAGTTCCTTCTCCATCAGGACATGCTCTTATAATTGTATATGCATCAGTAGGTAATTTATCAATTAAATTTGCAACAAATACACTTTTTCCTGAATGCTTTGGTCCACAAAATATTATTTTCATTTGCATTTCCTCCTACATATCTTTCTAATAATCCTTTATTCTTTCTTTCAATTCTTTAAAATCAATTAATTTCCAAGACCAATTTTTATCACTTTCAGTACCCGGAACATTTGTTCTTGAATTTTCATCCAACCCTAGAATATCCTGAACCATAATAATTGTCATTTGTGCTTTACACTTTGACAAGTATTGCATAATTCCAATATTAACATTTAAATCATAACATTCATTTTTTCTTAAAAACTCTTTTAATTTTATTTTATAATCATCATTAAGTGTTTTATACCAGCCATATATTGTATTACAATCATGATTACCTGGAAAAACCAATACATTTTCTTCTTCATTATCTCTATCATATAAATTATCTAAATCAAGTGAAAATTGAAGTATCTTTTGTCTAGTAAATCCATAATGTTCTCTTAATTTAACAGTTTCTTCTCTAATTTCTCCTAAATCTTCAATTATCAAATTTTCTACATTTACATCTTTGTCTTTAAATAATTCATCAAAAAATCCATAACTTACACCATCAGTATAAAAACCATCTTTTCCTGTTTTTCCAATAGGAATTTTAAAAAACGAATCATAGCCTCTAAAATAATCTATTCTGACTTTATCAAATAACTTTAAATAATATTTAAATCTATTTATTAAATATCTATAATTGTCTTTTTTGATATTTTCAACATTATATACCGGACTATTCCACTTTTGACCATTTTCATTAAAATAGTCTGGCGGTGTTCCTGATTCAAATGTAAATTTACCATTTTCCATTTCAAAATATTTAGAGTAATATTTTGTTTCTACTGATTTAAACACAGGATATACTGGCATGTCTCCAATTATTTTTATATTTTTTGAATTTGCATATTCTTTTAATTCCATCCATTGCTTGTATAAAATATATTGAATGAATAAATAATATTCTTTTGTATTTCCTTTTATCTCACTTTCAAATTCAGCATATTGATTAATTTCTTTTATTTTTATAAATTCTTCATATTCTTTGTTTTCTTTAAAATTATTATATGCTTCTTTATAATATTTTTCTTTAAAATTATCATATATTACTCTATCTTTGTTTTCTCTTATTTCTGCACTTTTTATTAATCCTTGTTCTTTTAATTTATCTAATGAAATGTAGTTTTCTTCTAGTGCATAATAACTTATTGGAGAATATGGGTGTTCGTCACATTTGTTTATAGGCAATATTTCCCAATATTTAATATTATTTTCACTTAATATATCTACAAATTCATATGCTTCATATCCAAAATCTCCAATTCCATATTTGCTTGGTAATGAAAATATTGGAAGTAAAATTCCTTTTTCTTTCATCTCTTCTTTTGTTCCTCTCTTTTTTATAAATATTTCATTTTATAATGAATTTTATTTATCTCTGTTAATTACATTTATATTCTAAATTCATAAAATTGTCAATAATAAGTAAAAATAACTTTCCTAGTATATAAAAAATTTCACATATTCCAGATACCTTAACAGTTCTTTCTTTATTATTACTATCTGTAAAAGTAAAGGAATTTTTAAAATATTATTTATAAAAACCTCTATTCTTTTGCACTTATTATTTTATCCCTATGATAATTATTTAGCAACCTTTTTGTTCATCTTGTAAATCCATTACTTTCATTTACCACTTTAAGATAACAAAAAGGACAGCAAACCTATTAAAAGCCTGCTGCCCCGGCACTAAACCATCAATGTTTATTATTTAATTATCAAATTTTACCTTTTTTCATCTTTTATACATCCATCAACCATATGTATTTTTACATCTGACAGAAGTTCAATGTCTTCTTTGTTATGACTCGCTATTATAATTAATACTCCTTTTTCTTTTAACTCCAATAACAGTTTTCTTACATCCCCTATACTTTCTTCATCCAGTGCATTTGTCGGCTCATCAAGAAGTAAAAGTTTTGGATGCTCAAATATTGCCTGTGCTATGGCAAGTTTTTGTTTCATTCCTAATGAATATGTTTTCACTTTCTTCTTTCTGACATCATGAAGTCCTACTTTTTCAAGTGCCTCGTTTATATCTTCGTCCGTTGCCGTCTTTCTTACCTTTGATAAGATTTTCAGATTATCAAAAGCATCATATTGTGGCATAAGCTCCATGTTTTCTATTATTACCCCCATATCATTTGGAAAACTTATTTCTTTATGTAATACCTTACCATCTATCACCACACTGCCCTCTGTAGGAAATATAAGTCCTGCTATGGCACGCATGAGCATTGTCTTTCCTGAACCATTCCTGCCATAAAGACCATATATATTACCACCTTCAAACTTATATGAAACACCATCAAGAACATTTCTGCCCTTTAATTTTTTTGTATAATTTCTTACATCGACTACCATCTGCTTTCCCTCTCTTTCATCTGCTTAACTGTTTTCCTGTATGATATCTTTTTTACCGTAAACTGCCACTATCAGAACTGCCTTTATCAAAGCATACAATACAAGCACTGTTATGACCATGAACTTAGGAAGATTTATCATTTCATTCCTTATCGTCATTGCTATATTGGTATAACACAAAAGATAAAGATACCTGCTTTTTTCATATGCATATATCATTTCTCCGGCAAATATATGTAACATCAAAATCACCATTTCGATTACAATTGCAATTCTTGCATCAAATATGATTTCAAATATTGCTTCCCACAGCGACAGGTTTAAACATACCAGATAAAAAATCACAACATAATATATAAATTGTGTTATATCCGTCTTTACAGCTTTCATCCCAAAAATTCCGGCACACATGAAATATATCAACAATACAAAAAATATCATCTGCGATATTCCTTTTATCTGATTTAATATGATATTTACCGCAACACGGCTTCTTTTTCTGTGTCTTGTCACATACAATACACCATACCCGTTTATGTATTTTTCCGTGTCCATAAACAAATAAAAAAGCACAAGACCGAATAACAGCAAAATTCCTGCATAAAATATGACATCCCCATTAAATTTCACTCCGGCAAATACATTCTCATAACAATATTCTTCATTTATTCTGAATACATACGATACATAAAAAAATATCCCTATAACACACCAGAATTTCTTCTCGCATAAAAGCTTCATCCTTACCACCGTTCCCATCTGTTTTTTATACTTTAGTTTTTTCTTTTCTCATATCCGCATACTTTCAGACAATATCCCTCTTTTCATAAACGACATCTGCAAGCATATATATACCTGTTGTTATCGCAATATCTCTCACCCTTTTTAAGAACCATATCACAGCTTGTACGCTTCCTCCAAGTGACATTGTATCTATCACCGTTAATCCAAAATACAGATTGTCAATCTTAAGATAATAAACCATATACAGATTGACAGCCACCGCCATTAACAATGATACTATCTTTAACCTTGTGATAACATAAAACAACAGATAACAGACTCCCCCAAAGCTAAAAATAATAAATACCGCGATATAATAAAATATCATGTTCTGATAAAAATGCTTACTTATAAGAATATCCATATCTACAAAAACACTTACTCCGACAAGCTGTACCAAAACATATATAAATGTAAAACCTGCACTTAATGCAAGCATATTTAAAAAACATCTTTTCATAGCGGCTCGCCGACCTATCCGTGATACCGATGATGTCAAAAAAGGATCAACCTCTTTAAAAACAAACATCAGAAATAATGCCATGTATATAAATGCAATATACACATAATGTCCATAACCGCCCTGAGTTCCGACTATCATCTTAAATAATTCTTCTTTTTTCTCTGTATGTATCAGATAGTTTTCCTGTTCATACCAAAATCCCGCAAATACCATCAATACACCCAGATATCCATACGCAACACTTTTATAATTCATCCTGTCTCACCTTAAATATAAATGTAATTAAACTTATTCCCAAACCTACACCGACATAAAGCATTACTGATTTTATAAAATCCTCAAAACCATACTCTATAAACGGCTGTGTGGCATATGTAAGATTATACGGTGTTGTCTGAAGCCACATCCATATAAAAAATCCCAAAACATATGTGATAGTGTATCTTTTGCTTATAAATGCCAATGACTGTGTTATCATTCCACAGATTCCCGCAAGGCATGATGTCACAAAAATGTACAAAAGATATATAAGATTTGGATATTTTCCTTCTAAATAAAACCATTTTCCATACTTAATATTAAAAAGCACCTCAATTCCCATAAAATTATCCCCTGTTCTAAAGATAACCTGAGCTATTATAAAGTTTAAAAGCAGGCTCAATGCAAACACAATAAAAGGTATTAAAAATGATGCCATATATTTACTTAATATGTATTTCTTCTTTGTGCCTCTTGAAAGCATTATATTACTATAGCCCTTATTTTTCTCCCATATATATCTGTCACTTATTAGATTAAGTACCATAAAAGGTAATAACCATAAAAGCATTATCTGAGTAGAATGACCATGTGTACTCCTTGATAGAAACGAGGCATATGCCGGATGTGTTATCCAACTGCTATGAAATCTATAACCTTGTTTCTTTGCCTCTATCCTTTCTTCCCTTTCATTTTTTAGTATTTCTTCTTTGTGTTCTCTTTTATAGCTAACTCGCATTTCTTTAGATGCCATATTTATATCAATAATCGGGATTAAAAAAATAATCAATACAATTATTAATACTCTTTTACTTTTTAATATGCTCAAAATCTCTTTCTTTAACATTTTTTCCTCTTTTCCGGATTATTTTTTTTATAAATCATTACCTTTTTTCATCTTTTATACATCCATCAACCA
>OJNH01003543.1_pt1 | contig 9972 bp, 7 predicted proteins | sample 1597361 | NCBI WGS metagenome assembly OJNH01 (sample SAMEA2452136, study PRJEB22498) | human gut metagenome | biome: human feces; feature: human gut; material: feces | place: Australia | collected 2012
TATCGACTGGCAATCCACCAATCCGGACGGTTGGGAGAGTGACACCCGACCTCCTTTGAAGTCTCCCGCCGATATGATTATTTATGAGATGCACCACCGTGACTTTTCGGTCGATTCTACTTCAGGAGTGAAGAATAAAGGAAAATATCTGGCACTGACCGAACATGGAACGATGAACTCCGACAAGTTACTGACAGGTATCGACCATCTGATCGAACTGGGCGTGACACACGTGCATCTGCTTCCTTCTTTTGATTACGCTTCGGTAGATGAAACCAGACTGAATGAAAATTCGTACAACTGGGGATATGATCCGCAAAACTATAATGTACCCGATGGTTCCTATGCTACTGATCCCTATCAGCCCGCCACTCGTGTGAAAGAATTCAAGCAGATGGTACAGGCACTGCACAAAGCTGGTATCCGTGTGATAATGGATGTGGTGTACAATCATACATTCAATACCGATGAGAGTAATTTCGAGCGCACCGTTCCCGGTTATTTCTATCGCCAGAAAGAAGATAAAACCTTGGCAAATGGCTCAGGCTGTGGTAACGAGACTGCCAGCGAACGCCTTATGATGCGTAAGTTTATGATAGAATCCGTCCTTTATTGGATAAAAGAATATCATGTTGACGGCTTCCGGTTCGACTTGATGGGAATTCATGACATAGAAACGATGAACGAGATACGGAAGGCTGTGAATGCGGTCGATCCTACCATTTGTATTTACGGAGAGGGGTGGGCTGCTGAGGCGCCTCAGTATCCGGCTGACTCCTTGGCAATGAAGGGAAATATAGCACAGATACCCGGAGTTGCTGTCTTTTCTGACGAGCTGCGTGATGGGCTTTGCGGACCTGTAGGCGATAAGCGCAAAGGAGCTTTTCTTGCCGGAATTCCGGGAGGGGAGATGAGCATAAAGTTCGGCATAGCAGGCGCTATCGAGCATCCGCAAGTACAGTGCGATTCGGTTAATTATACTCAAAAGCCGTGGGCGAAACAGCCTGTGCAAATGATCAGTTATGTTTCCTGTCACGACGGGCTGTGTTTGGTAGACCGACTGAAGGCAAGCATGCCGGACATCACTCCCGAACAACTTATACGTCTCGATAAACTGGCACAGACTGTGGTCTTTACTTCACAAGGTATTCCGTTTATTTACGCCGGAGAAGAAATCATGCGTGATAAGCAAGGCGTGGACAATAGTTATAAGAGCCCGGATGCAGTGAATGCCATCGACTGGCGGCGCAAAACCACCAACGGAGATGTCTTCATGTATTATAAACGATTGATCGATCTGCGTAAATCTCATCCGGCCTTCCGCATGGGAGATGCAGGACAGGTTCGAAAACATCTGGAATTTCTTCCTGTGGAAGGAAGTAACCTGATTGCTTTCCGTCTGAAAGACCATGCAAATGGAGATCATTGGGAAGATATCATCGTCGCATTTAATTCTCGTCCTACTCCTGCCAGGCTTACTATTCCGGTTGGTAAATATACAGTGGTATGTAAAGACGGAGTGATAGATGTACGTGGATTAGGCATACAAAACGGACCGGAAGTTATTATTCCCGGTCAGTCAGCTTTGATTTTATATAAGTAAATTCAGTCTTTTGATAATCGAACAGAATAGAAGAATATGATTCAGAATACATTCAACATGGCGGGGGGCGTGGCACGCAACCCGCTTGTGCGTTTAGCTGCACCCATCACGGCAACGATTTCAGCCGGAGAACACATTGCAATTGTAGGGCCCAACGGGGGAGGAAAAAGTCTTTTTGTCGATACGCTGATCGGTAAATACCCATTGCGTGAAGGGACGCTGCAATATGATTTTTCTCCTTCTGCCACCCAGACCGTCTATGATAATGTGAAGTATATCGCTTTCCGTGACACTTATGGGGCTGCGGATGCTAATTATTACTATCAGCAACGCTGGAACGCCCACGATCAGGACGAAGCGCCCGATGTTCGTGAAATGCTGGGAGAAATTAAGGATGAACAACTGAAACAAGAACTATTTGAACTTTTTCGCATAGAACCGATGCTCGATAAGAAAATAATTCTTCTCTCCAGCGGCGAACTGCGTAAGTTCCAGCTGGCCAAAACTCTGTTGACAGCTCCCCGCGTATTGATTATGGATAATCCGTTTATCGGGCTGGATGCACCTACCCGCGAGTTGTTGTTCTCTTTACTCGATCGCTTGACAAAGATGTCGTCCGTACAGATTATTCTGGTATTGTCAATGCTGGATGATATTCCTTCATTTATTACCCACGTAATTCCTGTGGATAAAATGACGGTGTACTCCAAAATGGAACGTGAGGCCTATCTGGAAGCTTTTCGTTCTAGGGATGTAGCTGTTTCTTTTGATGAGTTACAGCAACGTATCGTTGATTTGCCCTATGGTGGCAATAATTACGATTCTGATGAAGTGGTCAAATTGAATAAAGTCAGCATCCGGTATGATGACCGCACTATTCTGAAAGAGCTCGACTGGACGGTGCGACGTGGTGAGAAATGGGCATTGAGCGGTGAAAACGGAGCCGGAAAATCTACTTTGTTAAGCCTTGTCTGTGCGGATAATCCACAATCATATGCTTGTGACATCAGCCTTTTCGGGCGGAGGCGGGGTACAGGGGAGAGTATTTGGGAAATTAAAAAGCATATTGGCTATGTAAGTCCGGAGATGCATCGTGCTTATCTCAAAAATCTGCCGGCTATTGAAATCGTGGCCAGTGGGCTTCATGACAGCATCGGGCTGTACAAACGTCCCCAGCCGGAACAAATGGCCATCTGCGAATGGTGGATGGATATATTTGGTATTGCGGAATTGAAAGACAAACCTTTTTTGCAACTTTCCAGTGGAGAACAACGGCTGGCATTGCTGGCACGTGCTTTTGTGAAGGACCCGGAGCTGCTGATTCTGGATGAACCGCTTCACGGTCTGGATACTTACAACCGTCGTCGGGTAAAGAAGATTATTGAAGCTTTCTGCCATCGCAAAGACAAGACGATGATTATGGTGACTCACTACGAATCAGAGTTGCCGGGCACTATTACAGACCGTATTTTTCTGAAGAGAAACCGATGAAATGGACTGTTGTCTGAAAAATAATGTTTGGCTCTGCCATTCTGAACTAAGTGAGGGATGACAGAGCAATTTAAAAGAGATTTTTCTTTAATTAATTGGATGGGTGAACCAAAAGCAGGACCCTTTTCCTGGTTCTGATTCCACACCGATTTTCCCTCCCAGTTGCGTGACGATACTTTGGCAGATAGACAGTCCGAGTCCCGTACCGGGAATAAAACTGTTGAGTTTTACAAATCGGGTGAAGATAGCTTCCTGTTTTTCCGGCTCTATCCCCATTCCCGTGTCCTGAACGGAGAATTTCACTTCGTTTCCGTCTATTTGGTAGTCGATGGTGATATTTCCTTCGGAAGTGAATTTTAATGCGTTAGTCACAAAGTTCAGTAATACCTGATAAAGTCTGTTCTTGTCACTGGTGAACGTCAGTTCGGGTAAATTATCTTTCAGGCGGAGTTCTACTTGCGGACTAGTTTTCATTTGCATAGCCTGAAACAGATCGTTACAAAGCTGTTTCGCATTCACCCTTTCAGGAATAATGTCGAAAGTTTCCGCTTCGATTTTCGATAAGTCGAGGATATCGGAAATAAGCTGAAGCAACAACTTGTTATTATCTTCTATGATCGTGATATACTGATGCTTTTCTTCCTGATCCTCCGCCTCTTCCAGCATACTTGAGAAACCGACGATCGCATTGAGCGGAGTACGTATCTCGTGACTCATGTTGGCAAGGAAGGCAGATTTTAAACGATCCGCTTCTTCGGCTTTCTCTTTGGCTTTGATAAGCATTTGTTCGGTTTCTTTTAGTTGGGTAATATCAAAGTTGATACACAGCATTTCGATGACATTATCCTGCGGTCGGTAGTTGCGGACCAACACATTCACCCGTGTCCACGTATAACTTCCGTCGGCTCTGCGGATACGTACATCCCTGCATAATTTCGTACTTTCGCCTTTGACCACTTTCGCCAGAAAGTCGAGCATAACAGCTCGGTCCTCCGGATGAAAGTGAGAATGGATACCGATAATTTCCGGTAGGGGCGTGCCTTCCTCTTCTCCTACATTTTTATACCAGCTGCTTAAGGCATAACCATTGCGGCTTAACGCATCAAAATGAGCGTATCCAACCTTGGCATAATCTCCTACCAGTTCAAAGAAATTTTTAAATTCCTGAATTTTGTTGTAGGCGATGGTGTTTTCCGTCTTATCTACGTTTATCAACAGATAATTGATGGGCTGCCGGTCATGATCATAGAGTGTTGTTATTCTTGTTGTCAGATTAATGAAACCGGATGTTTTTTCCGATTCATAATATCCTTTGATTTTTGAAAAATCATATTGGAAGGTGAATTCAACCTCTTCATTATCTCTGATCTTTAGCTTTATTTCTTCGGGTAGTGCCGGATTCTCAAAGATATTGATACCAATAACTTTTTCTTTATAAGTGATATGGAACATTTCCAGTTCCTTTTTATTCAAGTCAAGCAGATAACCGTCTTTATTATACAGTTCAATGCCGACGGGAAGGTTTTTATAGATATTGTGCAGGATACGTTCACTGTTTTGCAGTGCCTGATAGGCGGAAGCCATGTGGGGACCATCTTGAGTTTCTGCTATTCCGTATATTTTGGTGTTTCCTTCCCCATCAGTTTCCTGAAAGCATATTTTACTGCGAATCCATACTTCCCCGTGGGGAGTATCGAGCAGGTACACCTCCTCAATGCTCTGTTGCAATTTATCGAAAGAGTAGCTGGTAGTATGGTGCTGATCCTCCCTTAGGATACGTTTATTGAAATCTTCAAAACTGATCACTCCGTCTTCGCCTATCCCAAGTAGTCGGGAAATAAACTCGGAACATATGTAACTTTCTGTTTTTAAGTCCGCTTCCCACCATCCCATATTTGCTTTATTCAGCAGTTTTTGCAGGAATGTGTATTCTTTCTGTTTGCTCGTTTCCAATGTCTGACTTGTTTTAACTGGCGGTTGAATATTCATTTAGTCCGTAAAAATAATCATTTTTATTGAATTCTTTTCAATAAACCATCACTTTTAGGTATTGATACCTGCTGATTCTTTCGTGAACTTTGTAGAGTAACAAAATGTTGTATATATAAAAAGATGAAAGGAGATCATTAAGAATGAAAAAGATAGTATTACTTCGTCATGGAGAAAGTGCTTGGAACAAAGAAAACCGTTTCACAGGTTGGACGGATGTAGACCTGACGGAAAAGGGAGTTGCCGAAGCGGAAAAGGCGGGCGTTACGTTGAGGGAATATGGCTTCAACTTCGATAAAGCCTATACTTCTTATCTGAAGAGGGCAGTCAAAACCTTGAACTGCGTGCTTGATAAAATGAATCTGGACTGGATTCCTGTCGAGAAGAGCTGGCGTCTGAATGAGAAGCATTATGGCGACCTGCAAGGACTCAATAAGGCGGAAACAGCTGAGAAATACGGAGAAAAGCAAGTGCTGATATGGCGCCGCAGTTATGATATTGCTCCCAATCCGCTTTCCGAAAGCGATTTGAGAAATCCGCGTTTCGATTTCCGCTATCACGAAGTACCCGATGCGGAGCTGCCGCGTACCGAATCATTAAAAGATACCATCGACCGTATTATGCCGTACTGGGAGTCGGATATATTTCCGGCTTTAAGAGATGCGCATACCTTGCTGGTTGTCGCGCACGGCAATAGTCTGCGAGGTATCATCAAGCATTTGAAACATATTTCTGATGAAGATATCATCAAACTGAATCTTCCTACTGCCGTTCCTTATGTATTCGAGTTCGACGAGAACCTGAATGTTGCCAACGATTACTTCCTGGGCAATCCGGAAGAAATTCGTAAGCTGATGGAAGCGGTAGCCAATCAGGGGAAGAAAAAATAGCAGGCTTCATCGCCTGTATATAAATTGTTATACATTAAAAAAATAAAGTTATGAGTAAAGTAGTTGATTTATTAGGAGATAAGACCAGTTATTATCTGGACCATACCTGTAAGACCATTGATAAGTCGTTGATTTATATACCCTCACCGGATACCATTGATAAAGTCTGGATTGATTCGGACCGAAACATAAAAGTATTGAATAGCCTGCAAACCCTTTTGGGGCATGGACGCTTGGCAAATACGGGTTATGTGTCCATTCTTCCTGTCGATCAGGATATTGAGCATACAGCCGGCGCATCCTTTGCACCGAATCCCATTTATTTCGATCCGGAGAATATTGTGAAGCTGGCTATCGAAGGAGGCTGTAATGCAGTAGCTTCCACATTCGGTATTCTAGGATCAGTCGCACGTAAATATGCGCACAAAATACCTTTCGTGGTAAAGTTGAATCACAATGAGCTGCTGACTTATCCGAATACATACGATCAGGTATTATTTGGTACGGTGAAAGAGGCTTGGAATATGGGAGCCGTAGCAGTAGGCGCAACCATTTATTTCGGTTCGGAACAGAGTCGCCGCCAGTTGGTAGAGATTGCTGAGGCTTTTGAATATGCCCATGAACTCGGTATGGCTACCATTCTGTGGTGTTATTTGCGCAATAGCGATTTCAAGAAAGGAGCTATCGATTATCATGCTGCCGCCGACCTTACCGGACAGGCTGACCGTTTGGGAGTTACCATCAAAGCGGACATTGTGAAGCAGAAACTTCCTACCAATAATGGTGGTTTCAAAGCGATTGGTTTCGGCAAGGTAGACGAACGAATGTACACGGAACTCGCTTCGGAACATCCGATTGATCTCTGTCGCTATCAGGTGGCAAATGGTTATATGGGACGTGTCGGATTAATCAATTCCGGTGGAGAGTCTCATGGAGCTTCCGATTTGCGTGATGCGGTCATTACAGCAGTTGTCAATAAGCGTGCCGGTGGCATGGGATTGATCAGCGGACGTAAAGCCTTCCAGAAACCGATGAATAAGGGTGTCGAATTATTAAACGCTATTCAGGATGTCTACCTCGATCCGGCAATAACCATTGCCTGATCTAGGAAAGATGAGAAATAATTCTTATCTTTGACTACCAGATAGTTAACCATTAAAAAATAGAATTATGAAGTTTTTTATTGACACAGCCAATTTGGAGCAGATTCAGGAGGCGTATGACCTCGGAGTACTTGACGGAGTGACTACCAATCCTTCGCTGATGGCGAAAGAAGGCATTAAAGGTACGGAGAATCAGCGTGAACATTACATTAAAATATGTAAGATTGTCAATGCTGATGTAAGTGCGGAAGTAATAGCAACGGATTATGAAGGGATGATCCGCGAAGGGGAAGAGCTTGCCGCACTCAATCCGCATATCGTTGTCAAGGTGCCTTGCATTGCCGATGGTATCAAAGCTATCAAGTACTTTACAGAAAAAGGAATCCGGACCAATTGTACATTGGTATTTTCCGTCGGACAGGCATTGCTGGCTGCAAAAGCCGGAGCGACTTACGTTTCGCCTTTTGTGGGACGTCTGGATGATATTTGCGAAGACGGGGTAGGGCTTGTCGGTGATATTGTACGTATGTACCGCACCTATGATTACAAGACTCAGGTATTGGCGGCTTCTATCCGCAATACGAAGCACATCATCGAGTGTGTGGAGGTGGGAGCAGATGTGGCTACCTGTCCGTTGAGTGCTATCAAAGGGCTGTTGAATCATCCGCTGACTGATTCGGGATTGAAGAAGTTTTTGGAAGATTATAAAAAGGTGAATGGATAATTGGGTTTGAGAAACTAAGTTTTCTTCAAAGTTATATTGATAGAGGTTTCTGACATAAATGTATGTTAGAAGCCTTTTTTAGTTATTTTAATAATGTCAAACAACATAAAACTAAGACTTCTCGTTTATTCATCTTAATTTGTATCGTGTAATCTAACTAGTGATGTAAATAATGAATAAAAATGGATTTAGTCGATGTGCCGATATCTATATCGGCCGTTTGCGAGAGGAGGGCCGCTATTCTACAGCGCACGTCTATCAGAATGCCCTTCTTTCTTTTAGCAAGTTTTGTGGTGTCCATAGTGTGTCTTTCCGTCAAGTCACCCGTGATCGTCTTCGCCGTTACGAACAGCACCTTTACGAATGTGGTCTGAAGCCCAATACGATTTCCACGTATATGCGTATGCTTCGGAGTATCTATAATCGGGGTGTGGAAGCCGGCAGTGCTCCTTATGTCCACCGCCTGTTTCATGAGGTCTATACGGGGGTAGACGTGCGTCAGAAAAGGGCGCTTCCTGTCGTCGCTCTTCGCAGGCTTCTTTATGAAGATCCCCAGTCTGATCGTCTCCGCCGTACCCAGGCTATTGCCGCTCTGATGTTCCAGTTTTGCGGGATGTCTTTCGCCGATCTGACGCATCTGGAGAAATCGGCTCTTGACAGCAATGTGCTGCGCTACAATCGTGTGAAGACGAAGACTCCCATGAGCGTTGAGGTTCTGGACAGCGCACAGGAAATGCTCGACCAACTCCGGAACCGGCAGTCTCCCCGTCCCGGCTGTCCCGACTACCTTTTCGGCATTCTTCATGGTGATAAGAAGAGGAAGGATGAGAGAGCCTACCGTGAATACCAGTCCGCTCTCCGGAGATTCAACTACTGCCTGAAATCCCTGGCAAAGCGGCTGCGTCTCAACTTCCCCGTCACTTCCTACACGCTGCGCCATTCTTGGGCTACCACTGCCAAGTACCGTGGTGTCCCTATCGAGATGATCAGCGAGTCGCTTGGGCATAAGTCGATCAAGACCACGCAGATTTATCTGAAAGGCTTTGAGCTGAAAGAGCGTACGGAGGTAAACCGGATGAATTTGTCTTACGTTAAGAGGTGCGGTTCTGGCCTGTATGTGTGATTTAGAATCCTGATATACAGTGTTTATCGGTGTGTGTTACTTCTTAGGTAACGGAATGATTCATGGCGCAAAGATGGACATATTTATGAAAATACGCAAACAAAAATGAAATTAATTTCTTAAAATGAATCAAAAGTCGGCATAACAGACGGAAAATGACAATATCCGTGTTATGTCTTTTTTTTATTCCAATTTATGAAAGACACCTTCACTTCTGCCTTATTTCCTGAATACCAGTCCTCTTCCGATGTTTTCGTTGAAAAAAGTTCCCTGTTTCGCTTGTCCTTTGTTTGTGAGTTACCTAAGAAGTAACGGATAAACATGGGGTAAAAAAACATGATTTTAAGAAAAGAGAAATCACTCAATGCTGGGCCTATTTATGGGACAGGGGAAGGCGTAGCACACTCAAAACGCTGGTATGTTGCTTTGGTTCGGATGCATCATGAAAAGAAGGTTTCCGAGCATCTGGACAAGATGGGTATCGAGAATTTCGATTCCACGAACATCTGGGATTTATCCTTCTCAGAAAGTGGAATCTTATCCTCAATCTCGATGCCTTCGATTCCCGCATCCATCATCATGCTGCTGATCAGATCTTCTGCCTCGGTCGTTGTTGTCAACGTATATTTATTCCATTTCATAAATAAAATCCTCTCTTAAACCACAAAACATCATTTTATTATAAACGCTAAAACTTTTTAATGCAACCTTTCATAAATATCCATTTTAGCCTTTTCACTTTTTATTTTTCCATAAACTGTATGTTACAAAGTGGAACATACAGCACTGGGCACGCCAATATAAAAGAAACCTTATAAAAAGGAATTCTTCCTAATTATAAGGTTTCTCTTGTTTATTTATTATTGCAATTCAAACAGTTTATATATGTAGCTTTAATTATTTAACCTTAACTACTTTCTTTGCACTCCATTCTTTGCTCTGCTTTCCATTCTTGTTTACAACAGCAACTCTAACGTAGTATTTCTTTCCACTTGTAAGATTCTTTAATGTTGCATTTGTCTTAGCCGTAACAACTTTCTTTGCACCAG
>OJNH01003551.1_pt1 | contig 9958 bp, 7 predicted proteins | sample 1597361 | NCBI WGS metagenome assembly OJNH01 (sample SAMEA2452136, study PRJEB22498) | human gut metagenome | biome: human feces; feature: human gut; material: feces | place: Australia | collected 2012
CTGTACACCAAGCCAGCGGATGATCTCTGCCATCAGGCTTGAAGTTGTTCTTTCTGTCACAAATGTAGGAACATTATATTTAATTGCCATGTCGATCATATCCTGAGACGGCTTGGTCATGGTACTGAAAATAACACACGGAATCTTACTGGAAATGAATCGCTCGTATGTCATCATGCGTTTCTCATCACTGAGCTGCATCAGATATGTGTACTCTACATAACCGATGATCTGAACACGTTCATTGGCAAAATGCTCCAGATAACCAGTAAGCTGCAGTGCAGGACGGTTAATCTCTGCGGTTATGATCTTCTTGTCTGACAGGTCAATCTCAGGAGTCAGATTTGTAAGATTCAGCTCCTGCACCATCTTTGTCATCAATACACCCTTCATATTATGTGCTCTCCTTTAATGTTTATATATTTCAAGTGCCTTTTTATTTCTCATTTGCCGGATCATCTGGCCGATGAAAAAAATCATACACCTGTTTTGCACTTCCTGCATTCATGGACTCTGTCTGCGCCAGTTCTTCCTCAGAAGCATCCCGGATCGCCTCGATCGAGCGGAAACGGCGCATCAGAGCCTTTCTTCTGCGCTCTCCGATTCCCGGAATATCGTCCAGGATCGAGTGGACCTGTTCTTTACTTCTCAGAGAACGATGATACTCGATTGCGAAGCGGTGTGCCTCGTCCTGGATCCTGGTGATCAGGCGGAATCCCTCACTATTCGTATCAATTGGGATCTCTACATTATTATAATAAAGTCCTCTGGTACGGTGATAGTCATCCTTGACCATTCCGCAGACCGGAACGTCAATGCCCAGTTTCTCAAGAACACCAAGCGCGATATTGACCTGTCCACGGCCTCCATCCATCAGAAGCAGATCCGGCATTCTCACAAAGCTGTCGAACTCTCCATTGCTCTCGTGTGTAAAGCGCCTCGTCAGCACTTCTTCCATACTGGCATAATCGTTCGGACCCTGAACAGACTTGATCCGGAATTTACGGTAATCACTCCGCTTCGGCTTGCCTTTCTCATAAACCACCATGGAACCAACTGACTCAAAACCGCTGATATTTGAAATATCGAATGCCTCCATGCGGTTAAGACCTGTAAGCCCAAGCCATTCCTCAACTTCATGAACTGCTCCGATCGTTCTTCCTTCTTCCCTGCGGATGCGCTCACGGTCCTTCTCAAGGACCATACGGGCATTTTCCCAGGCAAGTTCTACCATTTTTTCCTTGGTACCTTTCTTAGGGATCACGATATGAACCTTCTGTTTCCGACGGGATGTGAGCCATTCCTCGATCACTTCTCCGTCTTCAATACGGATAAAAGACTCTTTAATGCTACATTTTCCCTGTCTTAAAGACTTAACCTCAGTACCGTGAAGTACAAGTCCAGCCTCATATTTCTCGTCTATAAAATAGTCATAATAAGCCTTTTTATTATTAGCAATCAGCTTATTTCCACTTGATTCTTTCATATTATCTCCTTATTCTGCCAGTTCAAAATCTATAGTTCTAAGAATCTTATCACAGTTGATAACCTTAACATTAAGTCTCTGACCCAGCTTGAATGTCCTTCCTGTTGTCTCATTTACCATCTCATAATGATTCTCGTCATAAATATAATATCCGTCACGAAGCGAGGCTACACTAATCATTCCTTCAATTGTATTCGGAAGTTCTACATATATTCCCCATGCGGTCATTCCGGATACAACACCCTCAAATGTCTCTCCGATATGTTTTTCCATATACTGTACCATTTTCAGCTTATCTGTATCTCTTTCTGCATCATCAGCCCTGCGTTCTGTAGCACTTGTCTGCTTTGCGACTTCAGGAAGTATAGCAGCAAAATGCTCACTTCTCTTATCACTCATACCACCATGCAGATTTTCTTTAATAATTCTGTGAATCTGTAAATCAGGATATCTTCTGATTGGCGATGTGAAATGACAGTAATACTTGGCAGCGAGTCCAAAATGTCCTACACATTCAGTAGTATACTTAGCTTTCTTCATAGAGCGGAGTGTCAGTCTGCTTATAAGATTCTCAGCATCAGAACCCTCTATCTCAGAAAGAAGCTTCTGAATCTCCTTAGGTCTTAAATCATCAGTAAGTCTTAATGTATAACCAAAGTTATTAATAAATGTGGCTAACTTACGCATTTTTTCAGGATCAGGATTCTCATGAGTTCTATATAGAAATGGCATATCCTGCCAGAAATAATCCTCTGCAACAGTTTCATTAGCGGCAAGCATAAAATCTTCAATAATCTTAGTTGCTACATTTCTGTCATACGGCTTAATATCAGTCGGGTGGCCATTCTCATCAAGTATAATCTTACTTTCAGGGAAATCAAAATCAACCGAACCTCTTGCAAATCTCTTCTTTCTAAGAAGCTCCGCAACCTCTTCCATCATATGAAACATTGGAACAAGCTCTTTATACTTCATAATTTCATTAGTATCATTATCTACAAGAATCTTTTTTACACTTGTATAGCTCATCCTTCTGTCTACATTAATAACAGTTTCACATATTCTATGTCCAACAACATTTCCCTTTTCATCAATATCCATAAGGCAGCTGAGTGCCAGTCTGTCTTCTCCCTGATTAAGTGAACATATCCCATTAGATAACTTATGCGGTATCATTGGAATAACACGGTCTACAAGGTAAACACTCGTACCTCGTTTAAGTGCCTCTTTATCCAGCGCGCTTCCCTCTGTAACATAATGGCTTACATCCGCAATGTGGACACCTAGATGATATACAGGTCCTTCTTTCGAGATAGATACTGCATCATCTAAATCCTTCGCATCCTCACCATCTATAGTAACCATCTGAATATTTCTTAAATCAACTCGTCCAGCCTTATCCTTTTCACTGACAACATCAGGAATATCATTAATTGCCTTCTTAACTGATTCAGGAAACTCCACTGGTAAATCATATGCCTTGATAATAGACATTATGTCCACACCCGGGTCATCTATATGTCCAAGTACTTCTGTGACCTCCCCCTGTGGATTCTTACTCTGGCTGCCGTAATCACTTATAGAAGCAACTACCTTAGAACCTTCAACCGCTCCATTCATGAATTCCTGTGGTATAAATATATCACAGTTAATCTTTGCATTATCAGGAATAACAAAACCATACGTTCTGTTCTTCTGGAATGTTCCGACAACTTCCTTAACCTCATGCTCAACAATAGCAACAATTTTACCTTCAGCCCTCTTACCGCCATTCTTCTCAGTTGTTATCACAACCTTGACTTTATCATGATAGAAAGCATTCATCGTGTCATTAGCCTTGACAAATATATCATCTTCCCTGTCAGGTATTACTACAAAGCCAAATCCCCTGCTTGTACTTTCAAATGTTCCAACAAGTGCTACATTTTCAGGCTTCATATACTTACCCTTCTTTGATACACCTATTGTTCCATCTGCAACAAGACTGTCAAGCACTTCCATAAGCTCAGAACGCTTAGCTTTAGGAATATCGAGAAGCATAGCGATTTCTTTAGCTTTCATTGGAACATACAGTTCATTATTAAGAATCATATCAGCAAGCATCTGTCTTCGCTGTTTAAATGTATCCTTCTCCATATCCCTTATATCCCTTTCTAACCATTAAATATACAGATTCTACCAGATTGCTCGTAAAAGCAAAAACACTCTTAAGAAATTATCCGTTTCTTAAGAGTGTTCGTAATTTAGAAATTAAAATTAAGTATAACTGCTATAACAACAAAAAGAATTACAAGAATCTTGGTTATCTTAACAAGCTTGCCTTCCATTGAACGGCCCTTGTTCTTACCCCAGTATGAATCAGCAGCACCACTAATTGTTCCTGACAATCCGTTCTGCTTACTTTCCTGCATAAGAATTATTATTGCTAAAGCTATACAAATTACTACAAATACTCCCATTAAACCAATTCTTAATACATCTCCGACAGACATATGAAACAATGGAATTATCTTATTCATACCATCCTCATTCCTGCGCATCATGCGCTTTTTATTACATAATTATGCCAATACGGCAACATAGGTCATTCTATCACAAATAAACATTTTGTGCAAGAAAAATCAACAAATTAATTTCAACCCTTTGATTAGTTCTTCTTCACAAGAAGAGACTCACCTGTCATCTCAACTGGTTTCTCAAGTCCCATAATTTCTATAAGTGTAGGAGCGATATCACATAATCTTCCACCCTCACGAAGTGTATAATTCTCATCATAATTAACAAGAATGAATGGAACAGGATTAGTTGTATGCGCTGTATGTGGAGCTCCTGTTTCGTAATCAATCATCTTCTCAGCATTTCCGTGGTCTGCGCAGATGAAGAGAACTCCGTCAACATCCTTTACTGCATCTACAGCCTTTCCAACAAGCTCATCAACCTTCTCTACAGCCTTGATTGCAGCTGGAATAACGCCTGTATGTCCAACCATATCAGGATTAGCGAAGTTGATAATAATAACATCATATTTGTCAGACTTTATAGCCTCAACTAAGTCCATACCTACTTCCGGAGCACTCATCTCTGGCTTTAAGTCATATGTTGCAACATCCTTAGGTGAGTTAACAAGTAATCTGAACTCATCAACATTAGGATCTTCAACACCGCCATTAAAGAAGAATGTAACATGTGCATATTTCTCTGTCTCAGCAAGTCTTAACTGCTTCTTTCCATGATTAGCAAGGAATTCACCAAATGTGTTCTTAATATTCTCTTTCTTGAATGCAACCTTCTTGTTAGGGATTGATTCATCATAATCCTTGAAGCATACAAATGTTAATGGAATAAATCCTGTCTTTCTTTCAAATCCTGTAAACTTATCATCGCAGAACGCTCTTGTCATCTCTCTTGCACGGTCTGGACGGAAGTTAAAGAATATAACAGAATCATTAGCCTTAACTAATGAAAGTGGCTGACCATCTTTACAGATAACTGTTGGCTCAACGAATTCATCTGTCTTACCATTATCATATGACTCCTGAAGTGCCTGTGTAGCTGACTCGGCCTTAATGCCATCACCTGTTACAAGTGAATCATAAGCCTTTTCTACTCTGTCCCAGTTATTATCTCTGTCCATTGCATAGTAACGGCCTGATAAAGATGCGACCTTACCAACTCCGATTTCTGCCATCTTATTCTCAAGTGTCTCAACAAATCCCTTAGCTGAAGCTGGAGGTGTATCTCTTCCGTCGAGGAACGCATGAACATATACCTTAGACACTCCCTGCTGCTTTGCCATCTCTAAAAGTCCATATACATGGCTTAAATGACTGTGAACACCACCATCTGATAAAAGTCCGAAAAGGTGAAGATCCGAATCATTCTTCTTGCAGTTCTCCATTGCCTCAAGTAATTCTTCGTTCTTAAAGAATGTACCATCTTCAATATCCTTAGTAATTCTTGTAAGATCCTGATAAATAATTCTACCAGCACCAATATTCATATGACCAACTTCTGAATTACCCATCTGTCCGTCTGGAAGACCTACAGCAAGTCCTGAAGCATATCCCTTCTGGAACGGGCATTCCTTCATAAGCTTATCCATAACAGGAGTGTTAGCCATAGCAATAGCATTACCCTCTGTTCTATCATTTAAACCATAACCATCAAGTACCATTAAAACTACTGGTTTTTTACTCATAATGTGATTCTCCTTTAAATGTATTCTAATTAATTGCCTATAGCATGATAGCACATTTGTAAAAAAAATCAAAGACCTTGTCTTGAATATTATCATCAAAACAAGGTCTTTTCATGCTTATTTACTTATTATAATTAACTATATCCGCAAAATCCGGCTTGAGACTTGCACCTCCTACCAGTCCACCATCAATATCAGGCTGGGCAAAAAGCTCTGCTGCATTAGAAGCATTAACACTTCCTCCATAAAGAATCCTTATCTGATCCGCTGTTTCTTTATCATATAACTCTTCGAATACAGTTCTTATAAATCCGCATACTTCCTGTGCCTGCGCTGTAGTTGCAACCTTTCCTGTTCCAATAGCCCAGATTGGCTCATAAGCAACTATTGTATGAAGCACCTGATCTTTAGTAACACCAACATATGCTTCTACTATCTGTTCTTTAACGAAATCAAGTGTAATCCCTTTTTCTCTCTGTTCAAGTGTCTCTCCGCAACAAAGAATTGGGATAATTCCATGTTCAAGTACCTTATGCATCTTGAGATTAAGCACTGTATTGCTTTCATTAAAGTACATTCTTCTTTCTGAATGTCCTATTATAACATGGCTTACCCCGGCATCAACAAGCATCTCAGGCGATAACTCACCGGTAAATGCTCCTTTCTCCTGATAATATACATTCTCTGCACCAATATGTATATTAGATCCCTTCACTGCCTCCACCACAGGTACAATGTCAATGGATGGTACACAGAACACAACATCAACATCCGGATTATTAACATTCGGTCTCAATTCAGTAACGAGCTTAACTGCCTGGCTTGGTGTCATATTCATCTTCCAATTGCCTGCTATTACTTTTCTTCTCATTCTACGCCTCCCCACAGGAAATTATCCATAATAACATATATATGGACAATCCTATTAAATTATTCCGATATAACTATCCTAGTAAAACAAATAATAGCATACTTTGGTACATATTTCAAGTATAGTTTGTGAAATAAATAACAAAAATCCGGACCTTACTTAACAAAAAATAAGATCCGGATTAAAATATTATTATATAACTATGTCAGTAAAATTAATTACTTATCGTTAGCTGCAACTACACCTGGAAGTTCTTTACCTTCAAGGAATTCAAGAGATGCTCCACCACCTGTTGAGATGTGTGTCATCTTATCTCCGAATCCTAAGTTGTTAACAGCAGCTGCTGAATCACCACCACCAATGATTGTTGTAGCATCTTTAAGCTGTGCAAGTTCTTCTGCAACAGCAATTGTTCCTGCTGCGAAATTAGGGAATTCAAACACTCCCATTGGTCCATTCCATACTACAGTCTTGGCATCCTTTAAAGCTTCCTTGTAAAGCTCACATGTCTTAGGTCCAATATCCATACCCATGTCATCATCTGCCTGATGTCCTGCTTCTACAACATGTGAAGGAGAATCATTGCTGAATTCCTTAGCTACAACTGTATCGATAGGAATAAGCATTTTAACGCCTTTTTCTTCAGCCTTCTTCATCATATCCTTAGCATAATCAAGATAATCATCCTCTACTAATGACTGACCTACATTACCACCATGTGCTTTCTGGAATGTATAAGACATACCACCACCGATAATAAGTGTGTCAACCTTATCAAGAAGATTATTGATAACTGAAATCTTAGAAGAAACCTTTGAACCACCAAGAATTGCAACGAAAGGTCTTACAGGATTATTAACTGCATTTCCAAGGAAATCAATTTCCTTCTGCATAAGGTATCCAACAACAGCTGTATCAACATACTGTGTAACACCTACGTTAGAACAATGTGCTCTGTGAGCTGTACCAAATGCATCATTAACAAATACATCTGCAATAGAAGCTAAATCCTTAGAAAATGCTTCACCATTCTTAGTCTCTTCTGGTCTGAATCTTGTATTTTCAAGAAGAATAACATCTCCATCATTCATTGCAGCAACAGCTGCTCTTGCATTATCGCCTACAACAGTATCATCTGCTGCAAACTTAACTTCCTGACCAAGAAGTTCTGAAAGTCTCTTTGCAACTGGAGCAAGAGAAAATGCAGCATCTGGTCCCTTTGGCTTTCCAAGATGTGAACAAAGAATAACCTTACCACCATCAGCGATAAGCTTCTTGATTGTAGGAAGTGCAGCAACAAGACGTGTCTCATCTGTTATTCTGTCTCCATCAAGTGGTACATTAAAATCACATCTGCATAATACTCTTTTGCCATTAACGTTGATATCATCAACAGACTTTTTATTAAGCATAGTTTATTTCCTCCAAATTCATTTCTGACATACGATGAATAAATCCATCACAAAATAATACTTGATATAAGATAAGGCCTAATATGGAACTTTGCCCTTTTTGAGATTTAGGATATTTCAAAATGATCACTTGCAGAGCTTCATCTTTTCCCCAATCAATTTGATTCTTACCGACAAGATCATCTGCCGAGAACGGTTTGCCGTTTCGGTTGAAACCTTTTTGCTGGATTAGTTCTATTAATTTTCGGTGAATATCGACCAGTTCGTTTCCTATTAATTCTCGTACCTGTTTAGGTTGGGTGGTTATCGGCTGTAATTCGCCATTTATTTTTTCGTATAACATATTAGCAAATTTAAAATTCGACTTCTTCAATAGAGCCACATTTTTCCCAGTAAGAAAGATTTTGATATATCTCCTTAGCCCCAATCGGAACGTAAAGATTGATATAATTCCAATCGCGAGTGCCAAATGTTGTAGAACTAATATGTGGTGGTAATGAAGCCTTTGTGTATACTTTTCTGAAGATGGGACTACTATTTTTCGAAAAGGCCAAATCTCCAATGGTTATAGTCCCACTGTTTGTTCCATTCCCTGCGACACCACTCCCAATTAAAAGGTAGCCGTTAAAATTATAACAGGATGTAAATGCTTCATTTCCTATATATTTGACATTGTCGGGTATTATTAGATTCCCACTAAACCCCGTAGCGAAGAAACAACAAGCGGGAATACGCGTTAATTCAGAACTCAAGGTTAGCAATCCGTCAAATCCGCTACACCTATAAAAGGCATATTCCCCCATGTTAACAACGCTATTCGGAATAATTAAGTTTCCAGTTAATTTTTCACAGAAGTAAAAGGCTTTACTACCTATACTTTGTAATCCATTAGGTAATATTAAGTCGCCAGCCAATGACGTGCAGCTTTCAAAGGCTGAAACGCCAATCGAAACAACGCTTGATGGTATATCGATAGATGTAATTTGGCTTTGATAAAACGCATTGTCCGGTATGGCTTCCAAATTCAGCGGTAGAATGACCGTCTTAATTTTGCTGTTCTTAAAGCAACTGGATGGAATGGTCGTATTGTCGATTTGTGCCAGATCGACGGATTCCAATGCGGGCATGGTGCGCATGAAATCGTAATCGAACGTATTGAGTTTGCCCGTCAGTTTCAATCCGATCAATTTCTCTTTTTCATCGGCGGAAATGTAGTTTTCCAATGTTCCTGCCGTTTCGACATGAACCGTTTTATATCCCGAAGCCTTTTGCGCGAACAGAATGCTTTGTGCTACCAATCCGCTATCGTCTTTCAGGTTGACGGTCGAATAACGATAGGTCGTGTTCGGATTGGCTTGGGCGGTAAAGGTGAGCGTTTCCGTATGTGTCGCTGCACGTGTCTCGGCAACAGACAGCCAAACACGATCGGCCTCCGGAATTTCCACCGTATAGGTTACATTGGTTTCCACTTCGACCTGCACGGTTTCACCTTCTGCGGCAATCTCCACGGTGTCTGTCGAAACGATAATGACGCTCTCGACAAAATTGATAATGCGCATGATGGTATTCGTTCCTTTGGAGACAAATACCAAGATGCGGCTTGCTTCGAGGTCGGCCGACGGTGTTGTAACGATGATTTTCCCGGATCGGTAATCTGTCGGTGAAACAGACGCCTTATAGAGGTCTTGCGCTACCACCTCGATTCGTGTCGTTTCATCCGCTCCGATAATCGTATATTCGATTTCATAGGTTTTTCCCGGCAGGACATTGATGGATTCCGTATTGCCGAATGTGATATCCAATTTTTCGGATGGCGTTGCTTTCGGAATCGTAATCGTGCTGTCGTCATTCAAGGTGAATATAACGCTGTCATCGGTTTCTTCGACATCCTTGAAGATGCCTCCGGCTTGTCCCGGCTCGCCCTGTTCTCCTTTGTCGCCCGTTGCCTTGCCGAGCTGTGTCCACGATGCACCGTCGTTATAGGAAATGTA
>OJNH01003554.1_pt1 | contig 9953 bp, 7 predicted proteins | sample 1597361 | NCBI WGS metagenome assembly OJNH01 (sample SAMEA2452136, study PRJEB22498) | human gut metagenome | biome: human feces; feature: human gut; material: feces | place: Australia | collected 2012
GCGCCTGATTGGCAGGAACTTTTTTATTGATGTGATACCTATAGGTAGTCGCATTATTCATCACACAAATGACATTGTATATCCAGAATTAGACGACTTGTCGTCCATCTGACAGTAGATATCCGGTGTTAAGAGACAGTTCACAGACATCAGACTGTCATATAATTATCATCATATAACCGCCTTCTGTGTCCATTTTCCACGTATGAATCTTATAAGGAATGCAAGTGAACGGAATCCCCAGTCGATGAACATACCAAACCATACACCGAGCACGCCAAGTCCTAATGTACCACCAAGAAGGTAACTGCTTCCCACACGGAATGCCCACATAGAGAAGATGCTTACCATCATTGTGTATTTGGCATCACCGGCAGCACGGAGAGCATTAGGCATAGTAAAGCTAAGTGGCCATATGAATATTGCTACAATTGAGAAGCAATGGATAAGGCTTAAACCGGTTTTGGTTGCTTCCGGTGACAGATGGAAAAGTCCTACCACAGGAACGGCAACTATTGTCATTACAATGTTGGTTGCAAGAATACCTGCATATGCAATAAACATAAGTTTTTTTCCATATCTTTTGGCTTCATCAGGCTTCTTTGCACCTATACACTGGCCAATAACAGTAATCATTGCCATGCCAATTGCGTTACCCGGAATATTGGCAAACATTGTAACAGAATTGGCAACAGAGTTGGCAGCGATGGCAGCAGTACCAAATGTTGAAACAAGGCTTGAAACAGAAAGCTTACCTATCTGGAACATGCCGTTTTCCAATCCGCTCGGAAGACCAATAGACAGAATCTTCTTAATGATAGAAGGTGATGGAAGAAAATCTTTGCAGGTCTTTATTCTTATTGCTGATTCTGTTCTGAACATAAGTCCAATAATAATTATGGCTGATATGATTCGCGAAATAAGAGTGGCTAAAGCTACACCGGCAACCCCCATATCAAATACAAATATAAATAAAGCATTCCCACAAATATTGATTATGTTCATGATAAGGCTTGTGTTCATACTTATCTTGCTGTTTCCAATACTTCTAAAAAGTGCTGCACCTGCATTATAAACACCGAGGAACGGGTATGAGATTGCTGTTATATAGAAATATATACTTGCACTTACAAATACATCTTTTTCAATCTTGCCAAATATGAAATTGATGATACCGTGATTGCCTATGAGAGAGATAACCATCAGTAATGATGATAGTGCACTCATAATAAATATAAGCTGTCCGGCAGATTTCTTGGACATATTAATATTCCTGCTGCCAAGATACTGGCTGCATACAACAGCACCTCCGGTTGCGAGAGCTGATAATATCTGAATAAGCAGGTTACTTATATTATCAACAAGTGCGACACCTGAAACTGCCGCCTCTCCTGCTATTGATACCATGAATGTATCAACAAAGCCTACGCTGACAGCCAGCAGCTGTTCAAATATCAGAGGAATAATAAGCTTCTTTAAATCTTTAGATGTAAACATAATAATCTCCTATATTAATACATAGCATATCTTAATAATATAAAACAATAATTTATGTGAAAACATAAGAAAAGTAGCTGTATTTAATGCAAAATACATAAAAATTGCGAAAAGACTTTTGAAAGAAGAATAATTATCTGAACAAATCTTTAGAATAAATGATTGAAAATAAGACTTGTACATGATATAATACGATATAATTTGAATATATGAAGGAGGTATTGTCGTGAAACATATTAAGACAATCAGCAACCGCGTATTAAAGGATACAATGAAGCACGGCGGATGTGGCGAGTGCCAGACATCATGCCAGTCAGCATGTAAGACATCTTGCACAGTTGGTAACCAGAGCTGTGAGAATAAGAATAACTAGTATTTTTAGTAAGAGAGTGTCGAGCTATTCTGCACTCTCTTATTTTTCGTAAATGTATAGAGAACATTTACGGTTTGGAGGCTTTTTAATGATACATCAGTATAAGAATAACGGTTATAACATCGTATTAGATGTCAACAGCGGTTCTGTGCATGTTGTTGATGACATGGTATACGATATTATAGGACTTTATGAGAATAATACTCTTGAGCAGATTACAGATGCACTTAGAGACAGATATTCTGTTCAGGATATTAAAGAGGCATATGAAGAGATTGGCGAACTTAAGGAAGCAGGCCAGCTCTTTACAGAAGATATATATGAACCATATATTGATAACTTTAAGGACAGACCTACAGTTGTTAAAGCGTTATGTCTTCACATAGCACATGATTGTAACCTTGCATGTAAATATTGTTTTGCTGAAGAAGGTGAATATCATGGAAGAAGAGCTCTTATGAGCTATGAGGTAGGAAAGAAGGCACTTGATTTCCTTGTTGCCAATTCAGGTTCAAGAAAGAATCTTGAGGTTGACTTCTTTGGCGGTGAGCCAACTATGAATTTTGAAGTTGTTAAGCAGCTTGTTGAATACGGAAGAAGCATAGAAGAGGCTAATAATAAGAAGTTCAGATTCACACTTACGACTAATGGTATTCTTCTTAATGACGAGATTCTTGATTTCGCCAATAAGGAGATGAGTAATATTGTACTTAGCATAGATGGACGTAAGGAGATTAATGACCTTATGCGTCCGACAAGGAATAACCACGGCAGCTCATATGACATTATAATGCCTAAGTTTAAGAAGGTGGCAGAGAGCAGAAATCAGATGAATTATTATGTCAGAGGTACATTTACACATAATAATCTTGATTTTTCAGAAGATGTTCTTCATCTTGCTGATGAGGGATTTGAGCAGATTTCTGTTGAGCCTGTTGTTGCACAGCCGACAGATTCATATGCTATAAGAGAAGAGGATATTCCGTTCCTTTGTGAACAGTATGATATCCTTGCGAAAGAAATCATTAAGCGAAAGAAAGCTGGTAAAGGCTTTAATTTCTTCCACTTTATGATAGATATTAATGGTGGTCCATGTGTTGCCAAGAGATTGTCAGGATGTGGTTCAGGCTGTGAGTATCTTGCAGTTACACCTTGGGGAGATTTCTACCCATGTCATCAGTTTGTTGGTAACGAAGATTTCCTTATGGGTAATGTTGATGATGGAATAGTAAGACCGGACATCAGAGACATGTTTAAGAATAGTAATGTCTATTCAAAGGAAAAATGTAAGAATTGTTTTGCAAAATTCTATTGCAGTGGTGGTTGTGCAGCTAACTCATATAACTTCCATGGTAATATCAATGATGCGTATGATGTTGGATGTGAACTTCAGAAAAAGCGTATAGAATGTGCAATAATGATTCGTGCGGCCATGGCTGAGGAAGAATAAGTATAAGGGAGAGTTTTTAACATGAAGTACAGTTTACCTAAGAAGATTATTTATTCAATAATCGTTGCTGTTTTACTGGTTGGACTTGTATTAACAGCATTTTTCGGACTTAATGGAAAGGGATACGGAAGCACTTATGATATAGATCTTGGTCTTGATCTTGCCGGTGGTGTAAGTATCACATACCAGATTAAGGAAGATAACTTTACGTCACAGGATGTAGAGGATACTATCTATAAGCTTCAGAAGCGAGTAGAAGGAAAGAGTACAGAGTCACAGGTTTATAAGGAAGGTGACAACAGAATCACAGTTGAGATTCCTGGAGTAACAGATGCTAATGAGATTCTTAAGGAACTTGGTACACCAGGTTCATTGGAATTCCTTGATTCCACAGGATATACAGCATTTTCACAGGGAAATGACTACACACCATTACTTACAGGTTCTGATGTAAAAGCTGCACAGGCTTACACAGATACTAATAGTCAGGAAGATACTCCTTATGGAGTGCAGCTTACATTTACAGATGAGGGATCAACTAAGTTCTATGATGCAACATCAGCTAATATCGGTAAAAGAATATATATTGTATATGATGGAGAAGTTGTAAGTGCACCTAACGTTAAGACAGCTATATCAGGTGGTACAGCAACTATCACAGGTATGGAATCATTCGATGAGGCAGATAACCTTGCAACATATATAAGAGTTGGTTCTATTCCTCTTACACTTGAGGAAGTAAGCTCTAACATTGTTGGTGCACAGCTTGGACATGCAGCAATCAAGACAAGTTTAATTGCAGCTGCTATAGGTCTTGCATTACTTTGCTTATTCATGATTGTTATGTTCAGAATTCCTGGACTTGTTGCAACATTATCACTGATTATCTATACAGCACTTGTTTTATTCCTTGTAAGTGTATATGATCTTACTCTTACACTTCCAGGTATTGCAGGTATTATTCTTGGTATTGGTATGGCGGTAGATGGTAATGTTATTATCTATACAAGAATAAGAGAAGAGATTGGTGCCGGAAAGTCTGTAGAAAGTGCTATTCTTTCAGGTTATAACAAGGCAACATCATCTATAGTAGATGGTAACGTAACAACACTTATCGCTGCTTTAGTATTGTACATATTCGGTACAGGTCCAGTTAAGGGCTTTGCTACAACTCTTGCAGTTGGTAATATCGTATCAATTTTTACTTCACTTGTTATTACTAAGGTTATTATGAAGCTCTTATATAACTTTGGTATAAGGGACGCTAAGTGGTATGGTAAGAATGTATACAGAAAGACGCTTGATGTTCTTAGCATTAAGAAATGGGCTGCGATTGGCTCAGCAGTAGTTATTGCTGCAGGTATCATAACTATGGCAGTTCAGGCTGGTCTTGGAAACAGAGCATTAAATTTCAGTCTTGAGTTTGTTGGTGGTTCAACAACAACATTTACATTTGATAAAGAATATACAGCAGAAGAGATTGAGGATAATATCATCCCTGTAATCAGAGATGCTGCAGGTATTACAGAGGTTCAGCAGCAGAAGGTTGCAGATTCAACACAGGTTTCTTTCAAGACATCTGATCTTTCACTTGACCAGAGAGAAGCTATTGAAAATGCGGTTACTGCTAAGTACCCAATCAAGGATGGAACAATCGTTGAGACAGATACAATCAGTTCATCAGTTTCTGCAACAGTTAAGAGAGATGCTATTCTTTCGGTTATACTTGCTACAATCTGTATGCTTATATACATCTTTGTAAGATTCCGTGATATCAGATTCGCATTAGCTGCTGTATTAGCACTTCTTCATGATGTACTTGTTGTTCTTGCATTCTATGCATTTGCAAGAATTCCGGTTGGAACAACATTTATTGCATGTATGCTTACAATAGTAGGTTACTCTATTAACGGTACAATTATTATCTTTGACAGAATAAGAGAGCAGTTAAAGACAGCTAATTCGAAGACTAACATTACAGAGCTTGTTAATTCATCAATTACAAGTACAATGTCAAGAACAGTATATACATCTATAACAACACTTATAATGCTTATTGTTCTTTTCATTATGGGCGTAACTTCTGTTAAGGAGTTCACACTTCCACTTATCGTAGGTATTGTTGTTGGTGCTTACTCATCAGTATGCTTAACAAGTGCTATGTGGTATGTAATGGGTGGTAAGAAGAGAGGCGTTGTAGAAGAGAATAATAAAAAAGCAGCTTCTAAGAAAGAGGTTTTTGAAGATGGTTCTCAGGTTTAATTAACAGATACAATAAGTTTATGACATGGCGGGGATTGTATATCAGTTCCCGCCATAATTGGTTTAATAGTGAAACAGGGAGAAAAGAGTGAAAAGCAACTGGAGAGTATACACTAAGAAAGCTGATTTCAAAGCAATTGGGGAAAGATTTGGCATTGACCAGGTTATGGCAAGAATTATCCGTAACAGAGGGTTAGAAACGGACGAGCAGATAAATATGTATCTTAATGGGACCGTGGATGATATGCATTCACCACATTTATTAAAGGATGCAGACAAATGTGTTGATATCCTCACAGACAAGATACAAGCAGGAAAGAAAATACATATTATAGGTGATTATGATATAGATGGAATATGCTCAACAACAATTCTTTATAAAGGGCTAAAGGCAGCGGGAGCAGATGTTACATTTGCGGTACCAGACAGAATTATTGACGGATATGGTATTAATGAGCACTTAATAGATGAAGCATATAATAATGGCACAGATACAATCATTACATGTGATAATGGAATTGCTGCGATTGAGCAGATTAAATATGCTAAAGAAAAGGGAATGACAGTGATTGTAACTGACCATCATGATATTCCGTTTGATTTCGTTGATGGAGAAAAGATACATAAAGTACCACAGGCAGATGCAATTGTTAATCCTAAGCAGGAAGACTGTCCGTATCCATTTGATAAGCTGTGTGGAGCGGGAGTAGCCTTCAAGGTTATTAAGATTATATATGAGAGACTTGGACTTAATCCAATCGAACTTGAAGAATATGCAGAGCTTATGGCAATTGCAACAATAGGGGATGTAGTTGATTTATCAGATGAGAACAGGGTAATTGTTAAATATGGTTTAAAGCATCTGGCAGTAACTACTAATATTGGTATAAGAGCACTTGTAGAGGCGTGTGAGCTTGAGATAGACAAGATAAGCTCATATCACATAGGATTTGTTATAGGTCCATGTCTTAATGCAACAGGAAGACTTGATTCAGCAAGAAGAGCCATTGAACTGCTTCTTACTACAGATATGGAAGATGCGAGAAATAAGGCTTTAGAGCTTCGCACACTTAATGTTGAAAGAAAAGATATAACAGAAGAATATGCCGCTATTGCAATTGAACAGGTTGAGAACACTGAACTAAAAGACGACAAGGTGTTAGTTGTGTATCTTCCTGACTGCCATGAAAGTGTTGCGGGAATAATTGCCGGAAGAGTAAGAGAAAAATTCTACAGGCCTTCAATAGTAATAACTAAAGCAGAAGATGGTGCAAAGGGTTCAGGGCGTTCAATAGAAGGCTATAACATGTTTGAGGAGATAAGCAAATGTGGTAAGCTCCTTAACAAATATGGTGGACATCCAATGGCTGCCGGAATATCGCTTGATATTGATAAAATTGATGAATTCAGGAAAGCACTGAATGAGAACCAGACAATGACAGAAAATGTTCTTACCCCTACAGTGTGGATTGATGTGCCTATGCCGGTTGATTATGTTGATATAAAGCTGATAAAGCAGTTTGAGAAGTTGCAGCCTTTCGGAAAAGGTAATGAAAAACCAGTGTTTGCAGACAGAAATCTTACTGTAAGACAGTCAGCTGTGATTGGAAAAAATAAAAATGTATTAAGATGTCAGTTAGAAAGTGAGCATGGCAAGCTGGTGACAGCAATCAGGTTCAAATTAGACGGACAGGAGATACCAGAGGTTGGAAGGAAGATATCTATGGTGTATTACCCGGATATTAATGAATATAATGGGATTGTTTCAATACAGTTTCGGATAGAAGACTGGAGATATGTGTAAATAGCAGCCTTCCAATAAAAGAACCGTCGGTTCTTTGACCTGTATAGGTCAATGGGACCGGCGGTTTATATATTCTGTCTTATACTTAGAATAGACGATTTTCTGGCTGTTATACAGGCTGTAATATCCGGATAACAGATAACTTAATGCAATACACAGAATTGTGAATTTCATTGTTGATGCACCAAACATCTCAATAGATAGAATGAATGATGTGAGTGGGCAGTTAGTTACTCCACAGAACACACTTACCATACCACATGCTGCACACAATCCGACAGGGAGTCCGAATATAGGTGCTAAGAAGCTTCCAAGCGTTGCACCCACGAAAAGAGTAGGAACAATCTCACCACCTTTGAATCCACCACCCAATGTTACGGCTGTAAACAGCATTTTTAAAAGGAATACATACCATGCACAGCTTGTTACAAAGCTTTTTGCAATAATATCTGAGCCTGCACCGAGATAATCAGTTGTGCCAAATATGTAACGCATGGCAATAACAAGGACTCCGGCAATAATTATTCTTATGTATGGGTTGTTTATGTAATTAATGTAGAGCTTTGAAGTACCGTGTAAAACAACACACAGCAGAATGCTTACAAGAGCAAAAAGTACGGACATGATGATGAATTTACTGCCATTAATAAAAGAAAAAGAAGCGATTTCATCAACTACAAAATGTGTAGATTCAAGTCCCAGTGCAGAGACTATGCCCTGTGCTATAAATGCAGCGAGTACGCATGGCACTAAAGCAGCATAATACATAACACCAACGCTTATTACTTCCATAGAGAAAACGGCTGCTGCAATAGGTGTTCCGAAAAGTGCTGAGAAACAGGCACTCATACCACACATAATCATAATTCGAGTATCCTTCTCGTCGAATTTAAACAGTTTTGCAAATGTATTGCCTAATGCACCTCCGACCTGAAGCGCAGCACCTTCTCGTCCGGCAGAACCACCACAAAGATGGGTAAGAAGAGTTGATACAATTATAAGAGGGGCAACTCTTCCAGGTACTTCATCATTCGACTGTATTGCAGTTATGACAAGGTTAGTTCCGCGGTTTCCTGCTTCGTGAACAATGTTGTACATGAATACAATGATGATACCTGCAACAGGCAGTCCGAATAGTAAAAATGGGTATTCAACCCGCAGGCTGCCTACATAACCAAGCATCAGGTGAAATACAGCACCGACAGAACCGATAAAACAGCCACATACAAACGAACAGAATAGCCATTTGAAAAGAGTTATTACTGCAAGTTTAAGCCGTTGAATATATTCAAACAAAGTTTCTTTATCCATATCCCAATACCTCATACTTTAAAAGTCCTTTTTACTCATGTTGCTGTTATGATAATCCGGATTATTGGTTACATCCTGTATAAACCATGAAGGTGGAGTGTATGAATTGGCTGCTTCAATAGTTGGAAATTCAACCTCAGCAAGAACAGTGCCTGCAAAAAGCCCCTCAAATATGTCTAGTTCAATTGTATATCCGCTATCATCAGGAATTTCATAACGTTTCTTGGTTATAATATTGCCATCAGCCTTTTTTATCAGATGATCATATGCATTCTTATTAAGTGGAAGATTATATTCTTCCCTTGCTATCATGCCGTTTCCTTTGTAGGTAAGATAAAAGTCATCATTGTCACGCCTTACGCGCACAACAGGGGAAGTATTAAGATAACCCTGTTCAATAATGCGGCATGGATATAAATCTATATCGTCAGGTATTCCTGACACAAGATATTTACGCTCGATTTCCATAATAAACCTCGATTCTTTTAACTTAATTAAATAAAGAGAAAAAAGGCTGCCACATAAGTGACAGCCTTTAAAAGTCATTCAATAATTACTTCTTCTTAGACTTCTTAGCTGGAGTGTTTACAACATCCTTTAAAGCCTTACCAGCCTTGAACTTAGGTGCCTTAGAAGCAGGAATCTGGATAGCCTTTCCTGTCTGAGGATTCTTACCTGTTCTTGCAGCTCTTTCAGCAACTTCAAATGTACCGAAACCAACGAGCTGGATCTTTTCACCCTTTGCAAGTGTCTCAGAGATGCTGTCTACTACAGCGGAGATAGCCTTTTCTGCATCCTTCTTTGTAAGGTCAGCCTTTTCAGCAACCATTGTAACTAATTCTGCCTTTGTCATTTGAGTAATCCTCCAAAAATTTTTATTAATATTTAAGCTAAAAGCTTATAGACGTAATACGGTCAACCGACTAATTGCTTTACGGTTAATCAGAATTTAAAAACAGCGCTTTTATCTGCTCATCTGACAGATTGTCGAGCGTTTTGCCTTGCGACTTCGCATTACTCTCAAGCTCTCTAAAACGCATTATAAACTTATTTACAGCAAAAGTCAAGGCTTTTTCACAATCTTTTTTGATAAAACGCGATAAATTACAACAAGAGAGTAAAAGTTCTCCAAATTTATCTTCTGTCAGTTCTTCGTTTTTGTCATTTATAGCTAACTCAAGGCTATCCAATCTATCCTTTACAAGTTCAAGCGCCTCATGTGTGCTGCCAAGCTCCACGCCTGCATTAGACGCACG